>Ga0210040_10000383_pt1 | contig 74807 bp, 73 predicted proteins | sample CryGeyCG12114_NA_FD_185462 | JGI IMG/M metagenome (GOLD analysis project Ga0210040, IMG submission 185462) | Groundwater microbial communities from aquifer - Crystal Geyser CG19_WC_8/21/14_NA (SPAdes) (version 2) | ecosystem: Environmental > Aquatic > Deep subsurface > Groundwater | place: USA...
TCACGAACCGGTTCCGCACCGAGTACCAGGTCGTCAACCTCGACCGCATCGCCGCGCTGTTCCCGCAGGGCGGCACCATCGGCGTCGACGACCTCGTCGCCGCCGGTGCGGTCCGCGACAACAGCCTGGTCAAGGTCCTCGGCGACGGGGAGATCTCCGTCGCCGTCCAGGTCACGGCCCACCGGTTCTCCGGCTCCGCGGTCAGCAAGATCGCCGCGGCCGGCGGCAGCACCACCGCGCTCTAGACACCTCGCACGCCTCCCGGGTCGTCGGTCCTGTCGGACCGACGACCCGGTCGCGTGTGGTCCGGCTGTTACAGTCGGACGCACGCCTGGGACGGCCTCGCTCGACGTCCCCCACTCCCGACCGCTGACCCCACCGTCCCTCCCGCGCCGGCTCGCCGGCCCGCGGCGGGGCCCCCCGACCCGCTCCGTGCACCGCACGGACGGACGCCAGGAGGACCCGTGCTCACCGCCTTCGGTCGGGCCTTCAAGACTCCCGACCTCCGCCGGAAGATCCTGTTCACGCTGTTCATCATCGGCGTGTACCGGCTCGGCGCCTACGTCCCCGGCCCGGGCGTCTCCTACGTCGCGATCCAGGACGCCCTCCAGTCGACCGAGGGCAGCAGCCTCTACGGCCTGGTGAACCTGTTCAGCGGCGGAGCGCTCCTGCAGCTGTCGGTCTTCGCGCTCGGGATCATGCCGTACATCACGGCCTCGATCATCCTGCAGCTGCTCGTCGTGGTCATCCCGCGGCTGGAGGAGCTCAAGAAGGAGGGCCAGTCCGGCCAGGCGAAGATCACCCAGTACACGCGCTACCTCACCATCGCGCTGGCGGTGCTGCAGTCGACGGGCATCATCGCCCTGGCCCGCTCCGGCCGGCTGTTCCCCGACCCGAGCATCGAGGTCATCCCGGACGACTCGCTGTTCCGGATCCTGGTCCTCATCATCACGATGACCGCCGGCACCGCCGTGATCATGTGGCTCGGGGAGCTCATCACCGACCGCGGCGTGGGCAACGGCATGTCCGTCCTGATCTTCACCTCGATCATCTCGTCGATCCCGGCGCAGGCCGTCCGGCTCTACCAGAGCGACAACGGCCTGCTCGCGGTCATCTCGATCGCCCTGCTGGCCCTGGTCGTCATCACGCTCGTCGTCTACGTCGAGCAGGCGCAGCGCCGCATCCCGGTGCAGTACGCCAAGCGGATGATCGGCCGGCGGATGTACGGCGGGACGTCCACCTACATCCCGCTGAAGGTCAACCAGGCCGGCATCATCCCGGTGATCTTCGCGTCGTCGCTGCTCTACCTGCCGCAGCTGCTGTCGAACGTGTGGACGAGCAACGCCACCTTCACCCGCTTCATCAACACCTACCTGGTCGACCCCAGCAACCCGGTCTACCTGTCGGTCTACTTCGCGCTGATCGTCTTCTTCACCTACTTCTACGTGGCGATCACGTTCAACCCGGTGGAGGTCAGCGACAACATGAAGAAGTACGGCGGCTTCGTCCCCGGCATCCGGCCGGGACGGGCGACCGCGGAGTACCTCGACTTCATCCTGTCGCGCATCACCGCCTTCGGCGCCGTCTACCTCGGGCTCGTCGCCGTGCTGCCCTACCTGCTGTTCGGCCTGACGGGCAACGGCCAGACCGTGCCGTTCGGCGGGACCGCCATCCTGATCATCGTCGGTGTGGGCCTCGAGACGGTGAAGCAGGTGGAGAGCCAGCTCATGCTGCGCAACTACGAAGGCTTCCTGCGCTAGTGCGCGCCCGTCGCTGGGGGTGCAGCTAGTGCGCCTCGTCCTCGTGGGCCCGCCGGGAGCGGGCAAGGGCACCCAGGCCCAGTACATCGCCGAGCACCTGCGCGTGCCGCAGATCAGCACCGGCGACATCTTCCGGGCGAACGTCAGCCAGGGCACGCCGCTGGGCCTGCAGGCCAAGGCCTTCATGGACCGCGGCGACCTCGTCCCCGACGACGTCACGATCGACATGGTCCGCAACCGGCTGCGCGAGCAGGACGCCGTGAGCGGCTTCCTGCTCGACGGCTTCCCGCGCACGGTGCCGCAGGCCGAGGTGCTCGACGACATGCTGCGCGAGCACTCGGACGCCAAGCTCGACGTCGTGCTCGAGCTGGTCGTCGACGACGACGAGGTGATCCGGCGCCTGTCCGGCCGCCGCACGTGCCGCACCTGCAACCACATCTGGCACGTCGACTTCGACCCGCCCGCCGACCCGCAGCGCTGCGACCTCGACGGCGGCGAGCTGTACCAGCGCGACGACGACAAGGCCGAGACGATCGCCAACCGGCTCGACGTCTACGCCTCCTCGACGGCGCCGCTCGTCTCCTTCTACGCGGGGCGCGGCCTGCTCGTCGGGATCGACGCCACCGGCCCGGTCGACGACGTGACGCAGCGGGCGATCGACGCGCTGCGCCCGTTCGGCGGCGCCGACCACGAGTGAGCCCGGTGCCCGAGTGAGCCTCGTGCGGCGCCGGCCGCGCGGCGTGACGGTCAAGACCCCCGCGCAGGTCCAGCTCATGCGCGAGGCAGGGCTGGTCGTCGCGCGGGCGCTCGAGCGGGTGCAGGCGGCGGTCGCGCCGGGCGTCACGACCGCCGAGCTCGATGCCGTCGCCGAGCAGTCCATCCGCGCAGACGGGGCGGTCCCGAGCTTCCTGGGCTACCACGGCTTCCCCGCCTCCATCTGCGCCTCCGCCGGTGCGGAGGTCGTCCACGGGATCCCCGGCGACCGCGTCCTGCAGGAGGGTGAGCTGCTGAGCATCGACTGCGGCGCGATCCTCGGCGGCTGGCACGGCGACGCCGCGGTGACCGTGCCGGTGGGGGAGTGCGGACCCGACCTGCTGGCGCTGTCGGCCGTCACCGAGCAGGCGCTGTGGGCCGGGCTGTCCGCGGTGCGTCCCGGCGGCCGGCTCTCCGACGTCGGCGCCGCGGTGCAGTCCGTCGTCCGACCCCACGGCTACGGCCTGCTCGAGGACTACACCGGGCACGGCATCGGGACCGCCATGCACGAGCCGCCGGCCGTGCCGAACCTCGCGCCGCGGGGACCGGGGCACGGCATGGCCCTCGAGCCGGGCATCGTGCTGGCGGTGGAGCCGATGGTCACGCTCGGCAGCGGTGAGGTGGAGGAGCTGGCCGACGGCTGGACGGTCGTCACGGCCGACGGCCGGCAGGCCGCCCACTGGGAGCACACGGTCGCGGTCACCGCCGACGGTCCGTGGGTGCTCACGGCGTTCGACGGCGGGGCGTCCCGGCTCGCAGGCGCAGCCCGTCCGTGAGCGCGGGGTGCCGGCTCGACCCGGGGTGACCGACTCCCCGTTTGTCCTGACGCACGCGCGGACGTAGACTCCTGCGTCGGACTGCCCGTGCGCACGCGTGCCCGCAGGCCACCAGTCGGCGCGGGCTGCCGGTGCGTCAGCACCCTCCTGCGCCGCCCGGCGGTACCCATCGTGCAACACCGCGCCGCAGGTGCACTCGTGCGACACGACACATCCAGACCAGCCACACGGAAATGGGGAGCATGGCGAAGAAGGACGGGGCCATCGAGATCGAGGGCCGTGTGGTCGAGCCACTTCCCAACGCGATGTTCCGCGTGGAGCTCGAGAACGGCCACAAGGTGCTCGCGCACATCAGCGGCAAGATGCGGCAGCACTACATCCGCATCCTCCCGGAGGACAAGGTCGTGGTGGAGCTGTCGCCCTACGACCTGTCCCGCGGCCGCATCGTCTACCGCTACAAGTAGCTCCACCTCTGCGAAGGAACGCCCTCAGTGAAGGTCAAGCCGAGCGTCAAGCCGATCTGCGACAAGTGCAAGGTCATCCGTCGCAACGGTCGCGTCATGGTCATCTGCAGCTCCACCGCCCGCCACAAGCAGCGGCAGGGCTAGGCCTCGACGCACCTCCCGCGCTCCACCTGTCCGGTCCGCCGGACAGCCACCCCCGGTCGGAGGCCGGGGCCCTCGCCCTCGGACCAGTCCGAGGGGCCTGCGGGGGACGGATGCGCACCAGACCTCCGCACACCAGGAAGAGAGACCAGGCCCGCATGGCACGTCTTGCCGGCGTCGACCTCCCCCGCGAGAAGCGGTTGGAGATCGCGCTCACCTACATCTTCGGGATCGGTCGCACCCGAGCCCAGCAGACCCTCGCCGAGACCGGCGTCAGCCCCGACGTCCGCGTGCGCGACCTCGGCGAGGACGACCTCGTCAAGCTCCGCGACTGGATCGACGCCAACTACAAGGTCGAGGGCGACCTGCGCCGCGAGATCGCCGGCGACATCCGTCGCAAGATCGAGATCGGGTCCTACCAGGGCGTGCGGCACCGCCGTGGCCTCCCGGTCCACGGCCAGCGCACGCACACCAACGCCCGGACCCGCAAGGGCCCGAAGAAGACCGTCGCCGGCAAGAAGAAGCCCAAGAAGTAACTGGTCCAGGGGGCCCCGCAGCAGGGACAGCCCCCGGATGCCCCAGTGATCACCTGACTCTCGAACTGGAAGAAGAGCTGCTTTGCCTCCCAAGACTCGCACCGGCGCCGGAGCCAAGAAGGTCCGGCGCAAGGAGAAGAAGAACATCGCCCACGGGCAGGCCCACATCAAGTCGACGTTCAACAACACGATCGTCTCGATCACGGACCCGCAGGGCAACGTCATCAGCTGGGCGTCCGCCGGCCACGTGGGCTTCAAGGGCTCGCGCAAGTCGACGCCGTTCGCCGCGCAGATGGCCGCCGAGAACTGCGCCCGCAAGGCGCAGGAGCACGGCATGAAGAAGGTCGACGTCTTCGTCAAGGGCCCGGGTTCGGGCCGCGAGACCGCGATCCGCTCGCTCCAGGCCGCCGGCCTCGAGGTCGGCGCGATCCAGGACGTCACTCCGGTGCCGCACAACGGCTGCCGTCCGCCCAAGCGTCGCCGCGTCTGAGACCAGGAGAACAGAAGAAATGGCCCGTTACACCGGTGCGGACTGCCGTCGCTGCCGCCGCGAGAAGATGAAGCTGTTCCTCAAGGGCAGCAAGTGCGAGTCCCCGAAGTGCCCGATCGAGATCCGCCCCTACCCGCCGGGCGAGCACGGTCGCGGCCGCACCAAGGACTCCGAGTACCTCCTGCAGAAGCGCGAGAAGCAGAAGTGCGCCCGCATCTACGGCGTGCTCGAGAAGCAGTTCCGCGGCTACTACGAGGAGGCGAACAAGAAGTCCGGCAAGACCGGTGAGAACCTGCTGATCATCCTCGAGAGCCGGCTGGACAACGTCGTCTACCGCGCCGGGTTCGCGACCTCCCGCGACCACGCGCGCCAGGCCGTCCGCCACGGGCACGTCCTGGTCAACGGCAAGAAGGTCGACATCCCCTCGTACCGCGTCTCCGCCAGCGACATCGTCGAGATCCGGCCGAAGAGCCGCGAGCTGACCCCGTACGTCATCGCCCGCGAGACCGCCGGCGACCGCCCCAGCCCCGCCTGGATGGAGGTCATCGCCTCCCAGATGCGCGTGCTGGTGCACAACCTGCCGGCCCGTCAGGTCATCGACACCCCGGTGCAGGAGCAGCTGATCGTCGAGCTCTACAGCAAGTAGCAGGTCGCGACCGGCCCCCGACGGGGGCCGGTCGTCGCCGCACGTCTGAACTCAGCACGGGACTCGCCACCCCGTGCCGCCGCGCGAGGTCATATGGCGGACCTCGCGAACGTCCTGGAAGGACACCTCGTGCTCATCGCACAGCGCCCGACCCTCACCGAGGAGCCCGTCTCCGAGAACCGCTCGCGCTTCGTCCTCGAGCCGCTCGAGCCCGGTTTCGGCTACACCCTCGGCAACTCGCTCCGCCGCACCCTGCTGTCCTCGATCCCCGGCGCTGCCGTCACGAGCATCCGCATCGACGGTGTCCTGCACGAGTTCACCACCGTGCCGGGCGTCAAGGAGGACGTCACCGACCTGATCCTGAACCTCAAGGAGCTCGTCGTCTCCTCCGAGAGCGACGAGCCGGTCGTCATGTACCTGCGCAAGCAGGGGCCCGGCCCGGTCACCGCCGCCGACATCGCGCCGCCCGCCGGCGTCGAGATCCACAGCCCCGACCTGCACCTCGCCACGCTCAACGGCAAGGGCCGGCTCGAGATCGAGCTGACGGTCGAGCGCGGCCGCGGCTACGTGTCGGCCGTCCAGAACAAGCAGGCCGGCCAGGAGATCGGCCGCATCCCGGTCGACTCCATCTACTCGCCGGTGCTGAAGGTGACCTACAAGGTCGAGGCCACCCGCGTCGAGCAGCGCACCGACTTCGACAAGCTCATCCTCGACGTCGAGACCAAGCCGGGCATGACCCCGCGCGACGCGGTCGCCAGCGCCGGCACGACGCTCGTCGGCCTGTTCGGCCTGGCGCAGGAGCTCAACGAGCAGGCCGAGGGCATCGACATCGGCCCGTCGCCGACCGACGCCGCGCTCGCTGCCGACCTCGCGCTGCCGATCGAGGAGATGGACCTCACCGTCCGCTCCTACAACTGCCTCAAGCGCGAGGGCATCCACTCGGTCGGCGAGCTCGTCTCGCGCTCCGAGGCCGACCTGCTCGACATCCGCAACTTCGGCGCGAAGTCGATCGACGAGGTCAAGGTGAAGCTGCACTCCATGGGCCTCGCGCTCAAGGACAGCCCGCCCGGGTTCGACCCGAGCCAGGTCGTCAACACCTGGGGAGCCGAGCCGACGGTCACCCCGACCGACTCGCCGTTCGGTGACGACCGCGGCGACACCGGCTTCGCCGAGACCGAGCAGCTCTAGCACCACCCCGAGAAGGGCAGGGCCCCGGCGACCGCCGACGTGCCCCCACGGAGCACCCGCTCCCGCACCTGAGACGAGAACGACATGCCCACCCCCAACAAGGGCCCGCGCATGGGCGGCAGCCCGGCGCACGAGCGGTTGATGCTGGCGAACCTGGCCACCCAGCTGTTCGAGCACGGCCGGATCACCACCACGGAGGCCAAGGCCAAGCGCCTGCGCCCCTACGCCGAGCACCTGATCACCTTCGGCAAGCGCGGTGACCTGCACGCACGGCGCCAGGTGCTCAAGCGCCTGAACGACAAGAGCGTCGTGCACACGCTGTTCGCCGAGATCGGCCCCCGCTACGTCGACCGGCCCGGCGGCTACACGCGCATCCTCAAGCTCGGCAACCGCAAGGGCGACAACGCGCCCATGGCGATCATCGAGCTGGTCGAGGCGCTGACGGTCGGCCAGTCGGCCGTCCGCGAGGCCGAGCGCGCCCGCGGCACGCAGGTCGCCCCCAGCACGGCTCCGACCGGTGCGACCCGCGAGTCGGCCGAGGCGCTCGCCGCGCAGAGCCCGACGGCTGCCGGCGTGGCGGCGTCCGCTGCCGCAGCCGACCAGGGCGCGGTGTCCGAGGCGCCGACGTCCGCGGACGGCACCGCCCCGGTCGTCGACGACGGCACCGTCGAGTCGCCCGAGATCGACGCCGAGCTCGCGGGCGCCCCCGCCGCCGGGACCGACACCTCCGACGTCGACGTCCCCGACGTCGAGGGTCCCGTGATCGAGACCGGCGACGTCGACGTCCCCGACGTCGAGACCCCCGTCGTCGAGACGCCGGTGCTCGGGACCCCCGACGCGCCCGACGCACCGGACACCAAGTAGTCCTCGCACCTGCCGACGAGCCCGCCTCCCCGACCGGGGGAGGCGGGCTCGCTCGCGTCCGGCTCGACCTGGCCTACGACGGCACCGGCTTCCTCGGCTGGGCGCAGCAGCCCGGCCGGCGCACGGTGCAGGGCACCCTGCAGGACGCGATCGGCGTGCTCGTGCGCGCCGGACCGCCGCGCGTGCAGGTCGCCGGGCGCACGGACGCGGGTGTCCACGCGCGGGGGCAGGTTGTCCACGTCGACCTGCCGGACGACGTCGCCGCCGACCCGCTGCTGCTGCGCCGGCTCAACGGGCTGCTCCCCGACGACGTCCGCGTGCGCCGGGTCGCCGTCGCGCCGGACGGCTTCGACGCGCGGTTCTCCGCGCTGTCCCGGACCTACCGCTACCGGGTGGCCGACGGGGCGGAGCTCGCCGACCCGCTGCGCCGCCACGACGTGCTGACCTGGCCGCGGCCGCTCGACGTCGCCGCCATGTCGGGCGCCTGCCCGGCGCTGCTCGGCGAGCACGACTTCGCGGCCTTCTGCAAGCGCCGCGAGGGGGCCACCACGGTGCGGGCGCTGCTGGAGCTCGCCTGGGAGCGCGCGCCCGACGGCCTGCTGGTGCTGACCGTCCGCGCGGACGCGTTCTGCCACTCGATGGTGCGCTCCCTGGTCGGCGCGATGCTGGCGGTGGGGGACGGGCGCCGACCGCCGGAGTGGCCGGGCAGCCTGCTCAGCCGGTCCGCGCGGGCCGACGACGTCGCCGTCGCGCCGCCGCACGGCCTGGTGCTCGAGCACGTCGCCTACCCGCCCGACGACCAGCTCCTGACCCGGCAGGAGGTCACCCGCAACCTGCGCGGGTGATCCGGCTCGACAGCGCCCCGACACTGGTGCCCATGGGGTACGTCGACGTCCAGAAGCTGTCCTGCGTGCTCCCCGACGGCCGGGTGCTCTTCGACGAGGTGAGCTTCCGGGTCGGGGACGGCGCCAAGACCGCGCTCGTCGGCGCCAACGGGACCGGCAAGACCACGCTGCTCAGGATGGTCGCGGGTGATCTCGCGCCTGCGGCCGGCGGCGTCGCCCGGACCGGTGGCCTGGGCGTCATGCGGCAGGTCATCGGGTCGATCCGCGACGACACCACGGTGCGTGACCTGCTCGTCGACCTCGCGCCGCCCGCCGTCCGCGACGCCGGGCGCGCGCTCGACGCGGCAGAGCTCGCGATGATGGAGACCGACGACGAGAAGACGCAGCTGCGCTACGCCACGGCCCTCGCCGACTGGGGCGACGCCGGCGGCTACGACGTCGAGGTCACCTGGGACGTGTGCACCACGGCCGCGCTCGGCGTGCCGTACGACCGCTGCTCGCACCGCATGGTGCGCACGCTGTCCGGCGGGGAGCAGAAGCGGCTCGCCCTCGAGGCGCTGCTGCGCGGCCCCGACGAGGTGCTGCTGCTCGACGAGCCCGACAACTCCCTCGACGTCCCGGGCAAGCGGTGGCTCGAGGCGGCGCTCGCCGAGTCGCCCAAGACGGTCCTGTTCGTCAGCCACGACCGCGAGCTGCTCGCCCGCTCGGCCGACCGCGTCGTGACGATCGAGGCGCACGGCGCCTGGGTGCACGGCGGCGGCTTCGCGACGTACGCGGACGCGCGCCGGGCGCGGCGCGAGCGGCTCGAGGAGCTGCACCGGCGCTGGGACGAGGAGAAGGAGCGGCTGCGCAAGCTGGTCATCACGCTGCGCGAGCAGGCCAAGATCAGCCCGGACATGGCGAGTCGCTACTCGGCCGCGCAGACGCGCTACGAGAAGTTCCTGGCCGCCGGCCCGCCGCCCGAGCAGGTCGTCGACCAGAAGGTGGTGATGCATCTCAGGGGCGGCCGCACGGGCGTGCGCGCCCTGACCTGCGCAGGCCTCGAGCTGACCGGGCTCATGGCGCCGTTCGACCTCGAGGTCTTCTACGGCGAGCGGATGGCCGTGCTCGGCTCGAACGGCAGCGGCAAGTCCCACTTCCTGCGCCTGCTCGCCGGGCAGCACGTCGCCCACACCGGTGCCTGGGGGCTGGGCGCCCGCGTCGTGCCCGGCTGGTTCGCGCAGACGCACGAGCAGCCCGACCTGGCCGGCAGGACGCTCGCCGAGGTGCTGCACCGCGGCACCGACGACACCGGCCAGGGCCGGCGCCGCGGGCTCGACCGCGCGGCCGCGATCGGTGCGCTGCGCCGCTACGAGCTGCACGGACAGGCCGACCAGGCCTTCGACACGCTGTCGGGCGGCCAACGGGCACGGCTGCAGGTGCTGCTGCTCGAGCTGTCGGGCTGCACGATGCTGCTGCTCGACGAGCCGACCGACAACCTCGACCTCGACAGCGCCGAGGCGCTGGAGGAGGGCCTGCGCGCCTTCGACGGCACGGTGCTGGCGGTGACGCACGACCGGTGGTTCGCTCGTGGCTTCGACCGCTTCCTCGTCTTCGGTGCCGACGGCCGGGTCTTCGAGGCGCCGGAGCCGGTGTGGGACGAGGGGAGGGTCGCGCGTGCGCGCTGACGACCGAGCCGGCCCGAGCGCTGTGACCCGGGCCTTCGCCTCCGCGGACCGGTTCGGGTAGTGTGGCGGGCTGTTGCGCGGCGCGCCGAGTCGGCGTGTGCCCGGCGCGGCCCCCGAACACCCAAGATCTCATCCTGATCTGCTCTCGAGGAAGTCTGGCGGTCCTGTGCGCACGTTCACCCCGAAGCCCGGCGACATCACGCGCGCCTGGCACGTCATCGACGCCGAGGACATCGTCCTCGGCCGTCTGGCGAGCCAGGCAGCGACGCTGCTGCGCGGCAAGCACAAGCCCTACTACGCGCCGCACCTCGACACCGGTGACTTCGTGGTCGTCGTGAACGCCGGCAAGGTCGTGATGACGGGCAAGAAGGCCGAGCAGTCCACGGTCTACAACCACTCGGGCTTCCCGGGTGGCCTCAAGCGCACGTCCTACGCCGACGTCCTCGCGACCCGTCCCGAGCGGATCATCGAGAAGGCCATCAAGGGGATGCTGCCGCACAACACCCTCGGCCGGCAGATGCTGTCGAAGCTGAAGGTCTACGCCGGTCCCACGCACCCCCACCAGGCGCAGGCCCCGGTGCCCTACGAGCTGAAGCAGGTCTCCCAGTGACCGTCCTCTCCGGCGCTCCCGCCGACCTCATCCAGACCGTCGGTCGCCGCAAGGAGGCGATCGTGCGCGTGCGCCTCGTCCCGGGCACCGGTCAGTACAAGCTCAACGGGCGCACCCTCGAGGAGTACTTCCCGAACAAGGTGCACCAGCAGGCCATCAACGAGCCGTTCGTCACGCTCGAGAAGGTCGAGCAGTACGACGTCGTCGCCCGCCTGCACGGCGGCGGCATCAGCGGTCAGGCCGGCGCCCTGCGCCTGGCCATCGCGCGTGCGCTCATCGAGGTCGAGCCCGACGACCGCCCGGCGCTGAAGAAGGAGGGCTTCCTGACCCGCGACCCGCGGATCAAGGAGCGCAAGAAGTACGGCCTGAAGAAGGCCCGCAAGGCCCCCCAGTACAGCAAGCGCTAGTCCGTCCCGACGAGGCGGTCACCCGACGGGTGGCCGCCTCGCGGCATGTCGCGAGAGGCTCCTGCGATGGCTCGGCTGTTCGGCACCGACGGCGTCCGTGGGCTCGCCAACGGCGACGTCCTCACCCCCGAGCTGGCGCTCGCGGTCGCCCGCAGCGCCGCGCACGAGCTGCTCGCCCTGCGGCAGGGGACCGGCCGTCCGCGAGCGGTCATCGGGCGCGACACGCGGCCGTCCGGGCCGGTGCTCGAGGCCGCCGCTGCGGCCGGCTTCGCCAGTGCCGGCGTCGACGTGCAGCTGCTGGGCGTCGTCCCGACGCCGGTCGTCGCGCACGCCTGCGCGCGCGGCGGCGCCGACCTCGGGCTGGTGGTCAGCGCGTCGCACAACCCGATGCCGGACAACGGGCTGAAGCTGTTCGGTCCCGGCGGCTGGAAGCTGCCCGACGAGGTGGAGGTGGCGCTCGAGCGGGGCCTCGGGAGCAGCAGTGCACGGCCCACCGGGCTCGACCTCGGCCGCATCGGGTCCGGCTCGGCGGTGGTGGAGGGCTACGTCGACAGCCTGCTCGCCGCGCTGCCGGCGCCGGCGCGGGGCATCCGTCTCGTCGTCGACTGCGCGCAGGGCGCGGCGTCCGTGCTCGCGCCGCAGGTCTACCGCCGGGCCGGGGCCGAGGTCGTCGCGATCGCCGCCGACGGCGACGGTGCCCGCATCAACGACGGCTCGGGCGCGACCCACCTCCAGCTGCTCCAGGCGGCGGTCGTCGAGCACGGCGCCGATCTGGGCCTGGCCCACGACGGCGACGCCGACCGCTGCCTCGCCGTCGACGCCACCGGCGCGGTCGTCGACGGCGACCAGCTGCTGGCGCTGCTGGCCGTGGGCCGCGCCGAGCGCGGCGCCCTCCCGACCGGCACCGTCGTCGCGACGGTGATGAGCAACCTGGGGTTCGTGCGGGCGATGGGCGAGCACGGCATCCGGGTGGTGCAGACGGCGGTCGGCGACCGCTACGTGCTCGAGGCGATGCGCGCCGGCGGGCACGTCCTCGGCGGCGAGCAGTCCGGCCACACCGTGCAGCTCGACCACGCGACGACCGGGGACGGCCTGCTGACGGGCCTGAGCGTGCTCGGCCGCATGGCGGAGACCGGCCGCTCGCTGGTCGAGCTCGCGGCCGTGATGACCCGGCTGCCGCAGGTGCTCGTCAACGTCCGGGCCGACCGGTCGCGCGCCGCGGACGCCGACGTCCTCGACGCCGTCGCGCACGAGCAGGGCCTGCTCGGCGGCGACGGACGCGTGCTGCTGCGCCCGTCCGGCACCGAGGCGCTCGTGCGCGTGATGGTCGAGGCGCAGACCGCCCGGCGCGCGGACGAGGTCGCCGCCCGGCTCGCCGCCGTCGTCGGGCGCTAGCCAGACGTCCCCCTTCCAGGCGGCCAGCGCGCGGCGGCGGCTCGCGCCGGCAACTACCTTGCAGGCGGTGAAGAACCTCACCCGCGACGAGGCGGTGGCGCGCGCCGCCCTGCTCGACGTCCGGTCCTACGACGTGGCGCTCGACCTGACCGGAGGGCCCGAGCGCTTCGGCAGCGTGAGCGTCGTGGTGTTCTCCTGCCGCGAGCCGGGCGCGACGAGCTTCGTCGAGCTCGACGGGCAGCTGCTGAGCGCGGAGCTGAACGGCCGGCCGGTCGGGCCGCTCGAGGGCAACCGCCTGGTGCTGACCGACCTGCAGCAGGACAACCTGCTGACGGTCAGCGCGCGCTGCACCTACAGCCGCACCGGTGAGGGGCTGCACCGGTTCGTCGACCCGGCAGACGGCGAGGTCTACGTCTACGCCCAGAGCTTCCTCGACGACGCCCAGCGGATCTTCGCCTGCTTCGACCAGCCCGACCTCAAGGCGAGCGTCGCGCTCTCGGTGGACGCTCCGTCGCAGTGGTCGGTCGTCGGCAACGCCCGCCGCAGCGCGCGGATCGGCAACCGGTGGGAGTTCGTCCCCACCGAGCGCATCAGCACCTACCTGGTCACCGTCGCGGCCGGGCCGTGGCACACCGTCGCCGGCGTCCACGACGGGATCGACCTCGGCCTGCACTGCCGCCGCTCGCTGGCTGCGCACCTCGACGCCGACGCCGCCGAGCTGCTCGAGGTGACGGCGCAGTGCCTGGACTTCCAGCAGGACCGGTTCGGGCGCCGCTACCCCTTCGGCGACACCTACGACCAGCTGTTCGTCCCGGAGTTCAACGCCGGCGCGATGGAGAACCCGGGCGCCGTGACGTTCTCGGAGATGTTCGTCTTCCGCAGTCGCACCACCGACGACAAGCGGCGGCAGCGGGCGATGGTGGTCGCCCACGAGATGGCCCACATGTGGTTCGGCGACCTCGTGACGATGCGCTGGTGGGACGACCTGTGGCTGAACGAGTCCTTCGCCGAGCTCATGGGCTACCTCACCGTCGACCGCGCGACGCGGTTCGAGGACACCTGGGTCGACTTCAGCGCGAGCCGCAAGGCGTGGGGCTACCGCGCCGACCAGCTGCCCAGCACCCACCCGGTGCAGGGCGACGTGCCCGACAACCGCAGCGCGCTGCTGAACTTCGACGGCATCTCCTACGCCAAGGGCGCCTCCGTCCTGCGCCAGCTCATGGCCACGGTGGGGGAGGAGGTGTTCTTCGCCGGCGTGCGGGCCTACGTCGAGCGGCACGCCTTCGCCAACACCACGTTCACCGACCTGCTCGCCGAGCTCGAGGCGGCCAGCGGGCGCGACCTGCACGACTGGAGCCGGGCCTGGCTGCAGACCTCCGGCGTGAGCACCCTGCGGACCGTGGTCGAGCAGGAGCTGCACGTCCGGCAGGAGTCCGACGTCCTGCGCCCGCACCGCATCGGCGTCGGGGCGTACGACCGCACCGGTGACGCTCTCGTCCTGCGCGAGCGGGTCGAGGTGGACCTCACTGGCGAGCGGGCGCCGGTCCCGGTCGACCCGGTGCCCGACCTGCTGCTGCCCAACGACGGCGACCTGACCTTCGCCAAGGTGCGCTTCGACGACCGCTCGCTCGCGACCGTGCTCGCCGACGTGCGACGGCTGTCCGACCCGCTGGCCCGCGCGGTGTGCTGGGCCGCGCTGTGGGACGCCTGCCGCGACGCCGAGCTGCCGGCGGCGTCGTTCGTGCAGGCGGTCCTGGACGGCGTCGACGGCGAGGGCGATCCCGCCGTGGTCGCGACGCTCCTGGGCCAGGCCCGCACGGCGGCCACGCTCTACGCCCCGGACGGGACCGCCCTGCTCGACGCGCTCGCCGAGGCCGGCGTGCGGGCCGCGTGGGCGGCGCCGGCCGGCAGCGACCTGCAGCTGACGCGCGTCCGGGCCTTCGCCGCCGCCGCGCACGGTCCCACCCACACGTCCGCGGTCGCCGCGCTGCTGGAGGGGTCGCAGGTGCCGCCCGGGCTCGTCGTCGACACCGAGCTGCGGTGGCACCTCGTCGAGTGCCTCGCCGCGCTCGGCGCCCTCGACGACGCGGCCGTGGCCGCCGAGCTGGCGGGGGACGACACCGCCGCGGGCCGCCTGCACGCGCTGACCGCCCAGGCCGCTCTGCCCAGCGCGCCGGCCAAGGAGCGCGCCTGGGAGCGGGTGACGGGCGGCACGGCCCTGTCCAACCACGAGACCGCAGCCGTCGCCGGGGGCTTCTGGCGGTACGGCCAGGACGACCTGCTGCGGCCCTACGTCGAGCGCTACGTCGCCGAGCTGCCGGCGCTGTGGGCGGCACGCACCCCGCAGGTCGCCGGGACCCTCGCGCAGCGGCTGTTCCCGTCCACCCTCGTCGAGCCGGACGTGCACGACCGGACGTCGGCGCTCGAGCGGGGCGAGCTGCCGGCAGGCCTGCGCCGCTACGCCGCCGAGTCGCGCCACGACCTGCGCCGGGCGCTCACCGCGCGGGGGCTCGGATGAGGTTCGCCGAGCCGGTCGAGGTCGTCGGCGTCGACGGCGACGACACGCTGTGGCGCTGCCAGGACGCCTTCGACGAGGCGGAGGTCGAGGTCGCGCGGCTGCTCGCGCCGTGGGCCGACGCCACGCAGGTCGCGGCGGCGCTCGCCCGGACCGAGCGGACGAACCTCGCGACGTACGGCTTCGGCGTCAAGTCGTGGACGCTCAACGTCCTGCAGACGGCGCAGGAGCTCGCCGGCGGCGACGCGCCCGTCGCGCCGTTCCTCGAGCTCGGGCGGGCGCTGCTCACCGGCCCGGTCGAGGTGCTCGAGGGCGCCGAGGAGGCGGTCCTCGCCCTCGGCCGCACCCACCGCGTCGTCCTGGTCACCAAGGGCGACCTCGTCGACCAGCGGCGCAAGCTGGCCGCCTCGGGCCTGGCCGGCTGCTTCAGCCACGTCGAGATCGTCCCGGACAAGAGCCCCGCTGCCTACGACGAGCTGCTGCGCTTCCTCGACGTGCCGGCCGAGCGGTTCCTCATGGTGGGCAACAGCGAGGTCTCCGACGTGCGCCCGGTGCTCGAGCTCGGCGGCTGGGCGGTGCACGTGCCCTACCACACGACCTGGGTGCTGGAGCGCGCCGCGCAGCCGGTCGTCTCCGACCGTCGGCTCACGGTGGCCTCGCTGTCGGAGGTGCCTGCCCTGCTGCGGGCCGAGCGGGCCTGAGGCGGACACCCCGCGCCGGTCCGACGTGCGCCGGGGACCACGTCCGCGGCACTAGCCTGGGCGCCATGTGCGGCATCGTGGGCTACGTCGGACACCAGCAGGCGCTCGAGGTCGTGCTGGACGGCCTGCGCCGGCTGGAGTACCGCGGCTACGACAGCGCGGGCGTCTCGGTCCTGGACGGCACCGGACCCGAGGCGGTCCTGCAGGTCGAGCGCAAGGCCGGCAAGCTGGCCAACCTCGAGAAGGTCCTCGGCGAGCGCGAGCTGCGCGGCACCCTCGGCATCGGCCACACGCGCTGGGCGACGCACGGCCCGCCGACCGACGCCAACGCCCACCCCCACCTCGACTGCGCCGGCGTCGTCGCGGTGGTCCACAACGGCACGATCGAGAACTTCGAGCAGCTCGTGCGCGGGCTCGAGCAGCGCGGGCACGAGCGCCGCTCCGACACCGACACCGAGGTCGTCGCCCACCTGCTCGAGGAGCGCTACGCCGACGGCCCGACGGCCGGCGACCTGCCGGCCAGCCTGCGCAGCGTCTGCAGGGACCTCGAGGGCTCGTTCGTGCTCGTCGTCTCCCACCGCGACGAGCCCGACCTCGTCGTCGCCGCCCGCCGCAACCTGCCGCTGGTCATCGGCCTCGGCGACGGCGAGAACTTCGTCGGCTCGGACGTCACCGCGTTCATCGCCCACACGCGCGAGGCGCGCGCCGTGGAGCAGGACCAGGTCGTCGAGGTGCGGCGCACCGGCGTCGTCGTCACCGACCTCGACGGCACGGTCGTCGACGGCGAGCGCTACCACGTCGACTGGGACACCGACGCCGCCGAGAAGGGCGGCTACGAGTTCTTCATGCTCAAGGAGATCGAGGAGCAGCCCGGCGCGGTCCGGGAGACCCTCGGCGGTCGCCTGACGCCCGAGGGGCTGCTGCACCTCGACGAGCTGGCGATGAGCGACGAGGACGTGCGCGGCATCGAGCAGGTCTTCATCGTGGCCTGCGGCTCGGCCTACCACTCCGGCCTGGTCGGCAAGTACGCCATCGAGCGCTGGGGCCGCCTGCCGGTGCAGGTCGAGATGGCCAGCGAGTTCCGCTACCGCGACCCGGTGCTGGGCCGCACCACCCTGGTCATCGCCGTGTCGCAGTCCGGCGAGACCGCCGACACGCTCGAGGCGGTACGGCACGCCCGGGCGCAGAAGGCCTGGGTCCTCGCCGTCACCAACACGGTGGGCTCGACGATCAGCCGCGAGTCCGACGCCGCGCTCTACACGCGCGGCGGACCGGAGGTCGCGGTCGCCTCCACCAAGGCCGTGATGACCCAGATCACCGCCATGTACCTCGTCGGGCTCTACCTCGCCCAGCTGCGCGGCACCCGCGACCCCGACGAGGTGCGCGCCCACCTGGCGGACCTGCAGGCCGTCCCCGACCTCGTCGAGGAGCTGCTCGGGCGCATGGAGCCGCTGCGCGAGCTGGCGCACGCCCTCAAGGACGAGCAGCGCGTGCTGTTCCTGGGCCGCCACGTCGGCTACCCGATGGCCCTCGAGGGCGCGCTCAAGCTCAAGGAGCTGGCGTACGTCTCGGCCGAGGGGTTCCCCGCCGGGGAGATCAAGCACGGCCCGATCGCGCTCGTCGAGGACGGCACGCCGGTCGTCGTCATCGCTCCGCGCCACGCCCTTCAGGCCAAGCTGGTCAACAACGTGCAGGAGGTCCGTGCCCGCGGCGCCCGCACGATCGTGCTGGCGACCGACGGCGACGACAGCGTGACGCCGTACGCCGAGCACGTCGTCCGCCTCCCGGACACCAAGTCGCTGCTCACGCCGCTGCTTGCGCTGGTGCCGCTGCAGGTCTTCTCCGCCGAGGTCGCCCGTGCCCGCGGGCTCGACGTCGACCAGCCGAGGAACCTGGCGAAGTCCGTCACGGTCGAGTAGCGCGCCGCCATGGGCATCGTCGGGGTCGGCGTCGACGTCGTGGAGGTCGAGCGGCTGCAGCGGGCGCTGAGCCGCACGCCGTCGCTCGCCGCGCGGCTGTTCACGGCCGGCGAGCGGGGCGCGGGCCGGGCGGAGTCGCTCGCCGCGCGGTTCGCGGCCAAGGAGGCCGTCGCCAAGGCGCTGGGCGCTCCGGGCGGCCTGCGCTGGGTCGACGCGGAGGTGGTCCGCGAGCCGGGCGGTCGCCCGCGGCTCGTCCTGCACGGCGGTGTCGCCGACGAGGCCGCCGCGCAGGGCATCTCGACCTGGCACCTGTCGCTGTCCCACGACGGCGGCATCGCCACCGCGGTCGTCGTGGCGGAGTCGTGAGGGGAACCCCGTGATCCGCGCCCACACCGTCGCGCAGGTGCGTTCGGCCGAGGACCGCCTGCGGGCGCAGCTGCCTGCCGGCACGCTCCTGCAGCGCGCCGCCACGGCCCTCGCGGTGGCCTGCGCCGAGCGCCTCGGCCGCGTCTACGGCAGCCGGGTGCTCCTGCTCGTCGGCCGCGGCGACAACGGCGCCGACGCCCTGCTCGCCGGCGCCCGGCTCGCCCGACGGGGTGCGGCGGTGAGCGCGGTCCTGCTCGGCGAGCCCGTCGCGGACGCGCTGGCGGCGTTCCGGGCGGCCGGTGGCCGGGTCGTCGACGCGCCGGTCCCGGCCGACCTCGTGGTCGACGGCCTGGTGGGCATCGGCGGGCGGGGCGCCCTGCGCGCGGACGCCGCTGCCCTCGCCGCGCAGGTGGCCGGCGACGACGTGGTGGCCGTCGACCTGCCGAGCGGCGTCGACGCCGACACCGGCGAGGTCGCCGGCGCGGTCGTGCGGGCCGGGCTCACGCTGGTCTTCGGCACCTGCAAGCCCGGCCTGCTCGTCGGCGCCGGCCGCGCCGCCGCCGGCCGGGTCGAGCTCGTCGACATCGGGCTGGGACCGCAGCTGCCGCCGGCTCCCGTCGAGCAGCTGCAGGACGGCGACGCGGCGCAGCGCCTGCCGCACGGCGACGCCGGCTCCGACAAGTACACGCGCGGTGTCGTGGGGGTCGTCGCGGGCTCGCAGACCTACCCGGGCGCGGCCGTCCTGTGCGTCGGGTCGGCGGCGAGCGCGGGCGCCGGCATGGTCCGCTTCGCCGGCGCGCCGCACCCGGCCGAGCAGGTGCGCCTGCGCTGGCCGGAGGTCGTCGTGAGCGACCTCGAGGGCGCCGACGTCGTCAGCGCCGGGCGGGTGCAGGCCTGGGTGGTCGGCCCGGGGCTCGGGACCGACGACACGGCCGCCGCGGCCGTCGAGGCGGTGCTCGGCCAGGACGTGCCGGTGCTCGTCGACGCCGACGCCCTGACGGTCTGCGCGCGGCACCCCGAGTGGCTGCGCCGCCGTACGGCTGCCACGCTGCTGACCCCGCACGACCGCGAGTTCGAGCGGTTCGGCGCGCCGGTGACGGCCGACCGGATCGGCAGCGCCCGGCGGCTCGCCGCCGAGCTCGGGGTCACGGTGCTGCTCAAGGGCGACGCCACCGTCGTGACCGGGCCGGACGGGCCCGCGCGCGTGAACGGCACGGGCTCGCCCGCGCTCGCGACGGCCGGCAGCGGCGACGTCCTGTCGGGCGGCTGCGGCGCCCTGCTCGCGCAGGGGCTCGACCCGCTGGACGCCGGCTCGGTCGGCGCCCACGTGCACGGCCGCGCCGGGACGCTGGCCGCACGGGGCGTGCAGGTGCCGGCCTCCGCACTGGTCGGCGCGTGGGCGGACGCCGCACGCGGGCTGCGGGGCGAGCTGGTCGTGGGGACACCCCGATGAGGAGCGAGGCCCGGATCGACCTGCAGGCGATCCGCGACAACGTCCGCGCGCTCGCGGACCGCGCCGCGGGCAGCGCCGCGGTGATGGCCGTCGTCAAGGCCGACGGCTACGGGCACGGGCTGCTGCCGAGCGCCCGCGCCGCGGTCGAGGGCGGCGCCGCCTGGCTCGGCTGCGCCTTCCTCGAGGAGGCGCTGGCCGTGCGCGCCGCCGGGATCGACGTGCCGCTGCTCGCCTGGCTGACCACGCCCGGGGAGGACGTCGCGCCGGCGGTCCGCGCCGGGATCGACGTCGCGGCGTACGACCTGGCCCAGCTGCAGGCGCTGGCCGCGGCGGCGCGGGCCACCGGCACGACCGCCCGGGTGCAGCTCAAGGCCGACACCGGGCTGTCCCGGGGCGGTGCGACCCCCGACGCCTGGCCCGACCTGTGCGCCGCCGCCGCCCGGGTCGAGGCCGCGGGCGAGGTCCGCGTCACCGGCCTGTGGAGCCACTTCGCCTTCGCCGACGGCGGTCGCGACCACCCGGTCAACGGCCGGCAGGCCGCGGTGTTCGCCGAGGCGCTGGAGGTCGCGGACCGTGCCGGACTGCGCCCGGAGGTCCGCCACCTCGCCAACTCGGCCGCGACCCTGACGGCGCCGGCGACCCACTACGACCTGGTCCGGCCGGGGGTGTCGGTCTACGGGCTGTGCCCGGTGCCGCAGCTCGGCTCGCCCCGCGAGTTCGGGCTGCGCCCGGCGATGACGCTCGCCAGCACCGTGGCGCTGGTGAAGCGGGTGCCGGCGGGCAGCGGCGTGAGCTACCTGCACCGCCACGTCACGCAGCGGGAGTCGACCCTGGCGCTCGTGCCGCTCGGCTACGCCGACGGCGTGCCCCGCAGCGCCACGGGCACCGGCCAGGTGCAGCTGCGCGGCGTGCGCCGGACGATCGCCGGGACGGTGTGCATGGACCAGTTCGTGCTCGACGTCGGCGACGACGAGGCGGCCGCGGGCGACGAGGTGCTGCTGTTCGGCCCCGGCGACGACGGCGAGCCGACCGCGCAGGACTGGGCCGACCTGCTCGGCACCATCGACTACGAGATCGTCACGCGCATCGGCGCGCGCGTCCCGCGGGTGCACCGGTGAGGCCGTCCGCGCCGTCCGCCGGGATCGTCGGGGCCGCCCTCGGCGTGCTGGCGACCGGGGCGGCGATCGGGCTGGCGGCCGAGCGCTACGTCGTCGGCCGGGCCCGGCTGCGCCCCGACCCCGAGGCGTCCCAGCCGTTCTTCGGCCTGCGGCCCGACCGCACCCGCACGGTGCGCACCGAGGACGGGGTGTCGCTGCACGTCGAGGAGGTCGGCCCGGTGGACGCCGACCTGACGGTGGTGCTGGTGCACGGCTACGTGCAGGAGATGGCCGTCTGGCACTACCAGCGGCAGGCGCTGCAGGCGGCCGGCGACGTCCGCGTCGTGCTCTACGACCAGCGCTCCCACGGGCGCAGCAGCCGCGGTGCGGCCGAGCGCTCGACGATCGACCAGCTCGGCCGCGACCTCGGGCGGGTCGTCGACGAGCTGGTCCCGGCCGGGCCGGTCGTGCTCGTCGGCCACTCGATGGGCGGCATGACCGTCATGGCGCTGGCCGACGCGCGGCCGGAGCTGTTCGGCGACCGGGTCGTCGGCGTCGCGCTCGTCGGCACCTCGGCGGGCAGGCTCGCGCAGGTCACCTTCGGCCTGCCGACGGCCGCCCTGCCGGTGACCCGCCGCGTGCTGCCGGTCCTGACCCGCGGGATGAGCAGGCGGCCACGGACCTTCGAGCGCAGCCGGCGAGCGGGCAGCGACCTCGTCTTCCTGTTCACCCGTCGCGGCGGGTTCGGCTCGGGCGACGTGAGCCCCGCCGTCGTCGACTTCGTCGCGACGATGGGCGCCCGCACCCCGGTCGACGTGATCGCCGAGTTCTACGACACCTTCATGACCCACGACAAGCTGGCCGCGCTCGACGTCCTGCGCGACGTCGAGGTGCTGGTCCTCGCCGGGGACCGCGACCTGCTGACCCCGCCCGACCACAGCCGGGCCATCGCCGACGCCCTGCCCGACGCACGGCTCGTCGTGGTCGAGGACGCCGGCCACATGGTCGCCCTCGAGCACCCCGACCAGGTCGGTGCCGAGCTGCTCGACCTGCTGCGGCGGGTGCGCACGCGCCGGGCGGCCGCATGAACGACGGCGTGGTGCCGCTCTGGCCGCCACCGGCGCCCGGGGCGGCGCAGGTCGTCGGCACCGCCGCGCAGACCAGCCCCGACCTCGCCGTGCTCGCCGAGCGGGCGCGCGGCTGCACCGCGTGCCCGGAGCTGGCGGCCACGCGCCGGCAGGTCGTGCCCGGTGCGTTCCCGGCCGGGGCCCGGCTGCTGGTGCTGGGCGAGGCGCCCGGCGCGCAGGAGGACGAGCGCGGGCTGCCGTTCGTCGGCCGCAGCGGGCAGCTGCTCGACGCGCTGCTCGCCGAGGTCGGCGCCGACCGCGCCGACGTCGGCGTGCTCAACACGGTGCAGTGCCGCCCTCCGGGCAACCGGCCGCCGACCCGTGCGGAGAGCGCGACCTGCCGCGGCTGGACGTCGCGCCAGCTGGAGCTGGCGGCCCCGGCCGTCGTCGTGGCCCTGGGCCTGTCCGCCGCCCGCTGGTTCCTCGGCCCCGGGACGCTGTCGTCGCTGCGCGGCCGGCTCCACGACGTCGACGGCGTGCGCGTCCTGCCGACCTACCACCCGAGCGCGGCCCTGCGCTCCGGCCCTCGTGGTGAGCCGAGGCGGCTGCTGCGGGAGGACCTCGCGCTGGCCGTGCGGGCGTGCGGGTGAGCTGGTCGCGCGCCGTCACGACGCCGGACGAGGCCCGCGCGGCGATCGCCGACCCCGGCGACGCGCTCGACCTGCGGGCTGCGGCCGCGCTCGACCGGGCCTGGGCCGACCTCGGCTTCGAGCCGGCGGCGCCGGGCGAGCTCGCCCGCCCCGTCGACGTCGGCCTCGCCGACCTGGCCGCGACGCGCCGGCTGGGCGAGCGCCTGGCCGGGGAGCTGCGCCCGGGTGACCTCGTCGTGCTGTCGGGTCCGCTGGGAGCCGGCAAGACCTCGCTCACCCAGGGCCTGGCCGCCGGGCTGGGCACGTCGGGCACCGTCACCAGCCCGACGTTCGTCCTGGCGCGGGCCCACCGCGGTCCGCTGCCGCTGCTGCACGTCGACGCCTACCGCCTGCGCGGTGCCGGAGCCCGGGCGCTCGACCTCGCCGACCTCGACCTCGAGGACGCCCTCGAGGACGGCGTCGTCGTCGTCGAGTGGGGCGAGGGGCTCGTCGAGCAGCTGAGCCCTTCCGTCCTGACGGTGGAGCTGTCCCGACCGGACGACGGTGACCGGCCGGGGCGGACCGCGCGCGTGCGCGCCCGCGGGCCCCGGTGGTCACACCGCACGGAGGTCACGGCGCCCTGACCGGATCGCCCTGACCGGATCGCCCCCGCAGGTATTCGCCATGCGCCCCCGAGTGCGCTTACATGCGTGACGCGCGCCACTGCGCGACAGTCGCCGTACGGACGAACGGAGCTCACATGCAGCAGGAGGCGCGCGGCGCCACCTCTGCCCGCGTGGTCGAGGGCGCGGGACCGGCTCGGACGGGCGGCGGCGAAGGCGGCCGGTTCGAGGTGGACGGGGTCACCGTCCGCTTCGGCGGCCTCACGGCGCTCAACGCGGTCAGCCTGCACGTCGAGCAGGGCGAGGTCCTCGGCGTCATCGGTCCGAACGGCGCCGGCAAGACCACCCTGTTCAACGTGGTGTGCGGCTTCACCCGGCCCGACGAGGGGACGCTGCGCTGGCGCGGTGACACGCTGCAGCGGCTGCGGCCGCACCAGCTCGCCGGACTCGGCATCTCGCGCACCCTGCAGGGCGTCGGCCTGTTCGCCGGGCTGACCGTCCTCGAGAACGTCATGACCGGGCTGTCGTCGCAGGCCAGGGCGGGCTTCCTGCCCGCCCTGCTCGGGCTGCCCAGGAGCGACAAGGACGAGCGGGCGCTGCGCGACCGGGCGGCGGCCACCCTCGAGCACCTCGGCGCCGCGCAGTTCGCCTCGCGCTACCCGGGGTCGTTGCCCTACCCGGTGCAGAAGCGGGTGGCCCTCGCCCGGGCCCTCGTCGGCGAGCCCGACCTGCTGCTGCTCGACGAGCCGGCTGCCGGCCTGTCCAACGACGAGATGGACGAGCTCGGCGAGACCATTCGCGAGCTCAGCGGGCGGATGGGCGTCATGCTCGTCGAGCACCACATGGACCTCGTGATGAGCGTCTGCGACCGCATCACCGTCCTCGACTTCGGCAAGGTGATCGCCAGCGGTACGCCGGCGCAGGTCCGCGAGGACCCGCTGGTGCTGGCCGCCTACCTCGGCGACGAGGGCGACACCGCCGCCGAGCTCGGCGGGGAGGGCGCGTCCTGATGGTGCTCGAGGTGAAGGACCTCACGACGACCTACGGGCCGGTCACCGCCCTCGACGGCGTGTCCCTGTCGGTCCCGGCCGGCAAGGTCACCGCGGTCCTCGGGGCCAACGGCGCCGGCAAGACGACCCTGCTGCGCACCGTCTCCGGGCTCGTCCGCAGTCGCAGCGGCAGCGTCCTGCTCGACGGCCAGGACATCACCCGCGTCCAGGTCGAGGAGATGGTCCGTCGGGGCATGGCCCACGTGCCGGAGGGCCGTGGCGTCATCGCCGAGCTCACGGTGGAGGAGAACCTGCGGCTCGGCTCGCTGTTCCGCAAGGACGCCGACGCCGAGGAGCGCATCGAGGAGGTCTACACGCAGTTCCCACCGCTCGACAGCCGCCGCAAGCGCAGCGCCCACACGCTGTCCGGCGGTGAGCGGCAGATGCTGGTCGTCGGCCGTGCGCTGCTGGCGAAGCCGAAGGTGCTGCTGCTCGACGAGCCCTCCCTCGGGCTGGCGCCGCTGATCGTGAACCAGATCTTCACGCTGGTGCGCCACCTCGTCGACTCGACCGGGCTGGCCGTGCTGCTGGTCGAGCAGAACGCCAAGTCCGCCCTCGGGATCGCCGACACCGGCGTCGTGCTCAACCTCGGCAAGGTGGTCGCCACCGACGACGCTCGGGCGCTGGCGGCGGACGAGGGTCTGCGGCACGCCTACCTCGGGTTCTGACGTGACCCCCCACTCGACCGTGCGAACGTCGACCCTGCGACCCGGAGCGCCCCTGTGCAGCAGTTCGTGAACATCACCCTCAACGGCTTGACCGTGGGGTTCATCTACTCGGCGTTCGCGCTGTGCCTGGTGCTGATCTTCCGGGCGACGCGCATCATCAACTTCGGTCAGGGCGCGCAGGCGATGTTCACCACCTACATCGCCCTCGAGGTGCTGCAGCGCAGCGGGTCCTACGCGCTGGCGCTGCTCACCGCCCTCGTGTCCGGCTTCCTGCTGGGCGGGATCGTCGAGCGCGTCATCGTGCGCCCGGTCGAGAACGGCCCCGAGATCAACGCGGTCATCGTCACCCTCGGCCTGTTCGTCGGGTTCGTCGCGCTGGCGGCGATCGTCTTCGGCAACAGCTTCGAGGGCTTCGCGGCGCCGTTCGGCGTCCGCGGCATCTCGGTCGGCGACGCGACCATCGCCATCACGCCCAACAATCTCTACAACATCGTGGCGGTGCTGGTCGCCATGGCGCTGCTGCTCTGCCTGTTCCGCTTCACGAGCCTCGGCCTGCAGATGCGGGCGTCGGCGTTCGGCCAGGAGGTGGCGAGACTGCTCGGCGTCCGGGTCGGCCGGATGCTGACGCTCGGGTGGGCGCTCGCCGGCATGTTCGGCTCGCTCGCCGGCATCCTCATCGCCGGCGGCAGCTTCATCAGCCCCTCGTTCATGGACGGCGTCGTGGTGTTCGGCTTCGTGGCCGCCGTCCTCGGCGGGCTCGACAGCTTCGTGGGCGCGGTCGTCGGGGGCATCGTCCTCGGGCTGACCACGAACTACGTGCAGGGCTACGTCGGGCAGGAGCTGCAGACGCTGGCGGCGCTCGCCATCCTCATGACCGTCCTGCTCGCCAAGCCGGGCGGCCTGTTCTCCAGCTCCGTCGCGCGGAGGGTCTGACATGACCGTCGAAGCCGGGTCCACCGAGGCCAAGACGACGTCCGCCGAGGGGGCGGTCCGGCAGCCCGGCTCCGGGCTGCTCGGCTCCACCTTCCTGCGCCACGCCCTGCTCATGCTGCTCGCCTACGTCGGCATCCTGCTGCTGCTGCAGGTCGTCGACCCGTTCCGCGGCTCGCAGCTCGGCGAGATGGCCTACTTCGTGCCGGCGGTGGCCGGGCTGACCGTGCTGACCGGGCTGAACGGGCAGATCTCGCTCGGCCACGGCGCGCTCATGGCGGTCGGGGCCTACACGACGGCGGTCATGCTGGACGAGCGGGAGGGTCCGCCGTTCCTGCTCGTCGTCCTGCTCTCGGTGCTCACGACCGTCGTCGTGGGCGCCGTCGTCGGCGCTGCCGCGGCCCGGCTGCACGGGCCCTACCTCGCCGGCGCGACGCTGGCGCTGGCCGTCGGGCTCCCCGGGCTGGCGCTCACCTTCGAGGGGACCCTCGGCGGGGAGCAGGGACTGCCCGTGCGCCCCCCGCGCGCCAGCGACGGGCTCGAGTCCTTCGTCGAGGACACGATCGGCTGGGAGCTGCGCTCGCAGACCTACCTCGCCTACCTCGGCTGGGCGCTGGCGCTGCTCGTGCTGTTCCTGCTCTCGAACCTCATCGTCAGCCGGTACGGGCGCACCTGGCGTGCGGTGCGCGACGACGAGGTGGCCGCCGAGCTCGCCGGGATCGACCTCGGCCGCATGCGCATCCTCGCCTTCGTCGTGAGCGCGGCGTGCGCCGGCGTGGCCGGCTCCCTCATCGCCGTCGTCACCCGGCTCACGGCACCCACGACCTTCACCATCGTGCTGTCGATCAGCCTGCTCGTCGCCATCGTCATCGGCGGGCTCGGCAGCCTGGTCGGGGCACTGCTGGGCAGCGCCCTGCTGGTCTTCCTGCGGCCGGCCGTGACCGACGCCGGCAACGCCGCCGGCCTCACGGACGCCCAGTCCGCCAACATCGCACCGCTCGTCTACGGCATCGTGCTCATCGTCGTGATGCTGCTCGCACCACGCGGCGTCGTGGGCTCGATCCGCTTCGCCTTCCTCAACCGCAAGGCCAAGCAGCAGCTCAGCGCGGCGTCGGCCAGCCGCTGAGCACGGCCTCGCAACGTCCACGTCACAGTCGGGCAACGCTCGGCGTGTGGGCTCGGCCACATCCGTGCGAGTCGGACAGGATGCTGTGACCCGCACCTCGTTCGAGGGCGGAGCGAACAGGAGGAGCATGTGAGGACCTACAGGAGCCGCTCGGTCGTCAGGACCGTCGCGGCGCTGGCCAGCGCGTCGCTGGTGCTGGCGGCGTGCGGCGGCGGTGGCGAGGGTGGCGACGGTGGGGGTGACGGAGGCGGCGGTGCCTCCGACATCGGTGTGACCGAGAGCAGCATCAAGGTCGGCACCCACATGCCCCTGACCGGTGTGGCCTCGCCCGGCTACAGCGACATCCCGACGGGGCAGAAGGCCTACTTCGACTACGTCAACGAGGCGGGCGGGGTCAACGGGCGCACCTTCGACTACACCGTCCGCGACGACACCTACAACCCGGCGACCACCTCCCAGGTCACCAACCAGCTCGTCCTGCAGGACGAGATCTTCGGCATGATCGGCGGTCTCGGCACGCCGACCCACAGCGCCGTCATCGACTTCCTCAACGAGGAGGAGGTGCCGGACCTGTTCGTCTCCTCCGGCTCGCTGAACTGGGACAACCCAGAGGAGTACCCCTACACCTTCGGCTGGCAGCCCAACTACGCCGTCGAGGGCAAGGTCATCGGCCAGTACATCTCCGAGGAGTTCCCGGACGCGAAGGTCGGCCTGTTCCTGCAGGGCGACGACTTCGGACGTGACGGCGCCGCCGGCGCCAAGCAGTTCCTCGAGGAGCAGATCGTCGCCGAGGAGACCTACACGCCGGGCAACACCGACGTGGGTCCGCAGATCGCCGCGCTGCAGGCCGCCGGCGCCGACTTCGTGCTCGGCTTCAACGTGCCGTCCTACACGGCGCTCAGCCAGCTCACCGCCCTGCGCCTGAACTACAAGCCGCAGTGGTTCTACTCCAACGTCGGCTCCGACGTGACGCTCGTCGGCTCGCTGCTCAACCGCTTCTCCGAGGGCGCTGTCGCCGACGGCGGCCTGCTGAACGGCATCTACACGACCAAGTACCTCCCCACGGTCGAGGAGCCGGACAACCCCTGGACCCAGCTGTTCAACGAGGTCTGGGAGGCGCACGGCGACGGCAACCCGATGACCAACTTCCGGCTCTACGGCATGGCGCAGGCCTACACCTTCGTCTCCGCCGTGCAAGCGGCCGGCGAGGACCTGACCCGCGACGGCATCGTCGAGGCGCTCGAGGAGCAGGGCGCCGACTTCGAGGGTCCGTGGCTCGCGCCGCTCGACTACTCCGCCGACTCGCACCGCGGCATCAGCGGCGTCTCCGTCGGCCAGATCGAGGGCACCGCCTACAACGAGCTGGTGCCGGTCGCGACGACCGACGGCCAGGACGGCGAGATCGAGCCCTTCGAGGACGAGCCCTTCGAGCCCACCGAGGACGGCCTGCCCGCCGTCGAGTAGTCCCTCTCACGTCCCGTCCGCGGCGGCCGATCCCTGCAGGGGGTCGGCCGCCGCGGCCGTGATGGGGGAGACTCCGCGTGACCTGCACCACCCTTCACCACCTGTCGGCCCAGAGGAAGGCGCCCATGTCCCTCACCATCGCGAGCATCCTGGCGGAGTCCGCCGTCCGCCACGCCGACCGCACCGCCGTCGTGCTGGGCGACCTGCGGCTGACCTACGCCCAGCTGTGGGCGCACTCCCTGCAGTACGCCGCGGTCCTGCGCGAGAAGGGCATCGGACCCGGCGACAAGGTGGCGATGCTGCTGCCCAACACGCCGCACTTCCCGCTCACCTACTTCGGGACGCTCGCGCTCGGTGCGGTGGCGGTGCCGGTCCACGCGCTGCTCAAGGCCGAGGAGATCCAGTACGTCCTCGAGGACTCCGGCGCCAAGGCGCTGGTGTGCGCGGCGCCGCTGCTCGGTGAGGGCGCCAAGGGCGCGGAGCTGGCCGGCATCCCGGTCCTCGCCGTCATGGACGGCGGCGACGCGACCCTGGAGCGCATCGACACGGCGGCGCTGTCCGCCACCCCGGTCGAGGCGCTGGTGGCGCGGGAGGCCGAGGACACCGCGGTGATCCTCTACACCAGCGGCACGACCGGCACCCCCAAGGGCGCCGAGATCACCCACCTCAACGTCACGATGAACGTCCTCGCCTCCGCGACCTACTCCTTCGACATCTGCGCGGACGACGTCGTCCTCGGCTGCCTGCCGCTGTTCCACACCTTCGGCCAGACCTGCTGCATGAACACCGCCTTCTTCGTCGGCGCGAGCGTCGTCATGCTGCCCCGCTTCGACGGCGCGCAGGCGCTCGAGCTGCTGGTGGAGGAGTCCTGCACGATCTTCATGGGCGTCCCCACGATGTACGTCGGGCTGCTCGAGGCGGCCAAGACCTCGCAGCACCGGCCGACGCTGAAGTCGGCGCTGTCCGGCGGCGCGGCCCTGCCCGTGCCGGTCCTCGAGCGGTTCGCCGAGGTCTTCGGCACCGAGGTGCTCGAGGGCTACGGCCTCACCGAGACCTCACCGGTCGCGACGTTCAACCAGATCGGCTTCCCGCCCAAGCCGGGCACCGTCGGCAAGGCGATCTGGGGCGTCGAGGTCGAGGTCGCTCGGGCCGAGCTCGACGACAGCATCGAGCTGCTGCCGACCGGCGAGCTCGGCGAGATCGTCGTGCGCGGCCACAACGTCTTCAAGGGCTACCTCAACAAGCCCGAGGCCACTCGGGCCGCCATCGTCGACGGCTGGTTCCGCACCGGCGACCTCGGCACCAAGGACGAGGACGGCTACGTCTCGATCGTCGACCGCAAGAAGGACATGGTCATCCGCGGCGGCTACAACATCTACCCGCGCGAGGTCGAGGAGGCGCTGCTGCGCCACCCCGCCGTCGGCCAGGTCGCGGTCATCGGCCTGCCCGACCCGCAGTACGGCGAGGAGGTCTGCGCCGTCGTCGTGCTCGACCCGGCCGGCGGCGAGGTCTCGGAGCAGGAGCTCTCCGCCTGGGCGAAGACCAAGCTGGCGGCCTACAAGTACCCGCGCCGGGTGATGTTCACCGACGCCTTCCCGCTCGGCCCGTCCGGCAAGGTCCTCAAGCGCGAGCTCGTCGAGCAGTACAAGGGGTAGTCCGCCCGCCTACGCTCGGGACGTGCTCGTCCTCGCCCTCGACACCAGCTCGCCGGCGGTCTCGGCGGCGCTCGTCCACGTCGCCGCGGACGCCTGCGAGGTCGTCGCCGAGCACGTCGTCGTCGACGCCCGGCGGCACGGCGAGCTGCTGGCGCTCGGCGTCCGCACCGTGCTGGCCGGGCGGCCGGCGACCGACCTCGACGCGCTCGTCGTGGGTCTGGGTCCCGGTCCGTTCACCGGCCTGCGGGTCGGGCTGGTGACCGCGGCGACGATGGCCGACGCGCTGGGGCTGCCGGCGTACGGCGTGTGCTCGCTCGACGCGGTCGGGGACGGCGAGCGGGTGGTCGTGACCGACGCCCGGCGCAGGGAGGTCTACTGGGCGGGCTACGACGCGAGCGCCCGCGTGCAGGGGCCGGCCGTCGAGCGGCCCGCCGAGCTCGCGGCGCGGCTGCGCGGCTCCGGCGCGCGGCTGGTCGGTGCCGGCGCGGGACTGCACCGGGAGGCGTTCGACGGGCTGCTCGTCGACGACGGCTTCCCCCACCCGTCGGCCCCGGCGCTCGCGCACGCGGCTGCCGACCGGGTGCTCGGTGCTGCGCCGTCCGAGGCGCTGACCCCGCTGTACCTGCGCCGCCCGGACGCGGTCGAGCCGCAGGCGAGCAAGCGGGTGACGGCGTGAGCGACACCCCGATCTGGCTGGAGGCGTTCCCGCACGACTTCACGGTGGCCCACGAGCGGACGCTGCGCGGGCTGTCGAAGGTCCCGGAGCGCGTCTACTACCCGGGCGCCCGCCGCGACGGCGGCCGCGACGGTGCCTGGCTGCGGATCACCGCCGCCGGCGGGCGGACCTGGACCGGCGTGTTCGCCAGCCGGCTCGAGGCCGGCCGGCTCTCGCTCATCGCCTCGTGGCCCCACCCGTCGACGCTGTTCGTGGCGGTCGGCGACGGGCCCTACCTGGTGCGCGCCGACGACCCCGACGACTGGTCGCGCCTGGACCGCCCGACGGTGCGCCACTTCGAGGCGCTGCCCGACCTCGGACTGGCGCTGCTGCTCGACGACGACGGGCTGTCGGCGTACGACGCGCAGGGCCTGGCCTGGGTCAGCGACCGCCTCGGGCCGCAGGCCGCCTGGCTCGGCCGGCTGGACGACGAGGTGCACGTGCGGGCGGGCGACCTGCTGCACCGCGTGCGGGTGCGGTCGGGCACCACCCGCACCGAGCCGGCGTCCTGGTGAGCGTCGAGCTCACCCGCATGCGGTGGTGGCACGTCGCCGAGCTCATGCCGGTCGAGCGGGAGCTGTTCGCACCGCAGGCGTGGAGCGAGCGGCTGTTCTGGTCCGAGCTCGGGCAGCTCGACACACGCCACTACCTCGTGGCGCTCGACGGCGAGCGGGTCGTCGGCTACGCGGGGCTGTGCGACTACCCCGACGAGGCGTTCGTGCAGACGATGGCCGTGGCGCCGTCGGCGCAGGGGCGGGGGGTCGGCGCCCGGCTGCTCGTCGCCCTGCTGGAGGAGGCCGGGCGGCGCGGCTCGCGCACCGTGAGCCTCGAGGTGCGCGCCGACAACGCGCCGGCGCAGCGGCTGTACACGCGGCACGGCTTCGCCCGATCCGGGGTGCGGCGCGGCTACTACGCCGGCGGCGTCGACGCCCTGGTGCTGACCCGGCGCTCCGTAGCCTGATCCCCATGAGCGTCGAGCCGCTGGTCCTCGGGATCGAGACCTCCTGCGACGAGACCGGCGTCGGCGTCGTGCGCGGCACGACGCTGCTGGCCGACGCCGTGGCCAGCAGCGTCGACGAGCACGCCCGCTTCGGCGGGGTCGTGCCCGAGGTCGCGTCCCGCGCGCACCTCGAGGCGATGGTGCCCACCGTCCGCCGGGCGCTCGACACCGCCGGCGTGCGCCTGTCGGACCTCGACGCGGTCGCGGTGACCTGCGGCCCCGGGCTCGCCGGCGCGCTGCTGGTCGGTGTGGCGGCGGCCAAGGCGTACGCCCTCGCGCTCGACCTGCCGCTCTACGGCGTCAACCACCTCGCGGCCCACGTCGCCGTCGACGTGCTCGAGCACGGGCCGCTACCGGAGCCGGCGATCGCGGTGCTCGTCTCGGGCGGCCACTCCAGCATCCTGCGCGTCGACGACGTGACGAGGACGCTCGAGCCGCTCGGCGCGACCGTCGACGACGCCGCGGGGGAGGCGTTCGACAAGGTCGCCCGCCTGCTGGGGCTGGGCTTCCCCGGCGGCCCGGTCGTCGACCGCACGGCGCGCGAGGGCGACCGCGACGCCATCGCGTTCCCCCGCTCGATGCTGCGCGAGGCGACCTACGACGTGTCCTTCAGCGGCTTGAAGACGGCCGTCGCGCGCTGGGTCGAGGCGCGGCAGGCGGCGGGGGAGCCCGTCCCGGTCGCCGACGTGTGCGCGAGCTTCCAGGAGGCGGTGGTCGACGTGCTGACCGCCAAGGCCGTGCGGGCGTGCACCGACACGGGCATCGAGCACCTGCTGCTCGGGGGAGGGGTGGCCGCCAACTCCAGGCTGCGGGCGCTGGCAGAGCAGCGCTGCGCTGCGGCCGGCATCGCGCTGCGGGTGCCACGGCCCGGGCTGTGCACCGACAACGGCGCGATGGTCGCCGCCCTCGGCAGCCGGCTCGTCGCCGCCGGGGTCGGCCCGAGCCCGCTGGACCTGCCCGCCGACAGCGCCCTCGACGTGCGCGAGGTCGTGAGCGCCTGACCGCGGTCCTGCTCCTGCTGCTGGCGGCGGGGCTGCTGGTCGCGGGCGCGGAGCTGTTCGCCGACTCCGCCCGCTCCGCGGGCGCGCGGCTGCGGGTCAGCGTCGTCGCGGTCGCCGTGCTGCTGGCCGGCGCCGAGCCCGAGGAGCTCGTCACCGCCGTGCTGGCCTCGGCCCAGGACCGCCCCGGGCTCGCCGCCGGCGACGCGCTCGGCGCCAACCTCACGATGCTCACCGCCGCCCTCGGCCTGGCCGCCCTCGCCCGGCCGCTGCCCGTCGGCCGGCGCACGAGGCAGTACGCGATCGCGTCCGCCGTCGCCGGGCTGCTCGCCGTCGTGGCCCTGCTCGACGGCCGGGTCGGCCGGGACGAGGGGGTCCTGCTGCTGCTCGCGTACGCCGGCGGCGTCGCCGCGGTGTGGCGGCGCGAGCGGACCCCGCCCGCGATCGGCGAGCCGGCCGAGCTCGACGACGACGACCCGCCGAGCACCTGGGCGCTGGCGCTCGTCCTGGTCGGTCTCGTCCTCATGACCGCGGGCGGGGCGGCGGCGGTCGAGGGCGCGACCCGGCTGGTGGCGCAGCTCGGCCGCACCGACGAGGCAGTGGGGCTCGTCGTGCTGGGCCTCGCGACGACCGCCGAGCTGTTCGCCCTGGTGCCGGCCGCGGCGCGGGCGGGCGTCGAGGAGGTGGCGGTCGCCGCGGTCGTCGGCAGCGCGGCGTACAACGCGACGACCACCCTCGGCGCCGCGGCCGTCGTGGCCCCGCTGCAGGTCGAGGGCCTGCTCGTGCCGGCCTGCGCGTCGGCCGTGCTGCCGCTCGCGGTCCCGCTGCTCGGCCGGTCCGGGCGCCTCGGGAGGGCGGCCGGCGCCGCGCTGGTCGGGGCGTACGCCGTCTTCCTGGCCGTCGTCGTGACCGGCTTGTAACGCTGGCACTCAACGGTCTAGAGTGCCAGCAGCAGCCAGGTCCCTGATCCCCGCGACGGCAGGAGGCCCGGTCCGCTCCACCGACTGCACGCACACAGGAGGGTTCCCGTGACCACCGCTACCAAGGTCGCCATCAAGCCGCTCGAGGACCGCATCGTGGTCCAGGCCAACGACGCCGAGAGCACCACCGCGTCCGGCCTCGTCATCCCCGACACCGCCAAGGAGAAGCCCCAGGAGGGCACCGTCCTGGCCGTCGGCCCCGGTCGCTACGAGGACGGCAACCGCGTCCCGCTCGACGTCGCGGTCGGCGACAAGGTCCTCTACAGCAAGTACGGCGGCACCGAGGTGAAGTACGCCGGTGAGGAGTACCTCGTGCTCTCCGCCCGCGACGTGCTCGCCGTCATCGAGGGCTAGACCAGCACCACCCACACGCACGACTGCAGCGACGCCCCGGCACCCGAGACGGGGCCGGGGCGTCGCTGTCAGACCCGCTCGCCCGAGAGGAACTCGCATGGCCAAGACGCTCAGCTTCTCCGAGGACGCCCGCCGCTCGCTCGAGCGCGGGGTCGACGCCCTCGCCAACGCCGTCAAGGTGACGCTCGGCCCGCGCGGCCGCAACGTCGTGCTCGCCAAGGCCTACGGCGGCCCCACCATCACCAACGACGGTGTCACGATCGCCCGTGACGTCGAGCTGCCGGACCCCCTGGAGAACATGGGTGCCCAGCTCGCCAAGGAGATCGCCACCAAGACCAACGACGTCGCCGGTGACGGCACCACCACCGCGACCGTGCTCGGCCAGGCCATGGTCAAGGAGGGCCTGCGGGCCGTCGCGGCCGGCGCCAACCCGATGAGCCTGAAGGTCGGCATCGACAAGGCCGTCGAGGCCGTCCACGAGGCGCTGCTGTCCGCCGCCACCGAGGTGCAGACCCACGACGAGGTCGCTGCCGTCGCCGCCATCTCGGCGCAGGACGCCCAGGTCGGCCAGCTCGTCGCCGAGGCGATCGACAAGGTCGGCAAGGACGGCGTCATCACCGTCGAGGAGAGCCAGACGACCGGGCTCGAGCTCGAGCTGACCGAGGGCATGCAGTTCGACAAGGGCTACATCAGCCCGTACTTCGTCACCGACCCCGAGCGCATGGAGTCGGTGCTCGAGGACGCCCACATCCTCATCGTCAACGGCAAGGTCAGCGCGCTGGCCGAGCTGCTGCCGCTGCTCGAGAAGGTCGTCTCGAGCACCAAGCCGCTGCTCATCGTGGCCGAGGACGTCGACGGCGAGGCCCTGTCGACCCTGGTCGTCAACGCCATCCGCAAGACCGTCAAGGTCGCGGCCGTCAAGGCCCCCGGCTTCGGCGACCGCCGCAAGGCCATGCTGCAGGACATCGCCGTGCTCACCGGCGGCCAGGTCGTGTCGGCCGAGATCGGCCTCAAGCTCGACCAGGTCGGCCTGGAGGTGCTCGGCCGTGCCCGCACCATCACGGTGACCAAGGAGCTCACGACGATCGTCGACGGTGGCGGGTCCACCGAGGAGGTCTCCGGCCGCGTCGCCCAGATCAAGCAGGAGATCGAGAACAGCGACTCCGACTGGGACAAGGAGAAGCTCCAGGAGCGCCTGGCCAAGCTCTCCGGCGGCATCGGCGTCATCAAGGTCGGCGCCCACACCGAGACCGAGCTCAAGGAGCGCAAGCACCGCCTCGAGGACGCCATCTCGGCGACCAAGGCCGCGGTCGAGGAGGGCATCGTCCCCGGTGGTGGCGCCGCGCTCGTGCACGCCGCCGCCGTGCTCGAGGGCGACCTCGGGCTCGAGGGCGACGAGCGCACCGGTGTCCGCATCGTGCGACGCGCGCTCGACGAGCCGGCGTACTGGATCGCCGCGAACGCCGGCCTCGAGGGCCGCGTCGCGGTGAACCGGGCCCGTGAGCTCGGCGCCGGCCAGGGCCTCAACGCCGCCACCGGCGAGTACGGCGACCTGGTCAAGCAGGGCATCGTCGACCCGGTGAAGGTCTCCCGCTCCGCCGTCCGCAACGCCGCCTCGATCGCCAGCATGCTGCTGACGACCGAGACGCTCGTCGCCGACAAGCGCGAGGAGGAGCCGGCCGACGCCGGTCACGGCGGTCACGGCCACTCGCACTAGGCAGGTCCCGCTCGCGCCGACGGCCCGGCACCCTCACACGGGGGTGCCGGGTCGTCGGCGTCTGCGGCCAGGTGCCTTGCGGCGGCGATCATGCAGTTGTGGCCACGCCCCGGGCGTGGCAGGTGCGCCACAACTGCATGATCGGCCGGGAGCAGCGCGGATCGGGCGGTGCAGGAGCGGCACCGGGCCCGACCGGGCGCGGGCCGCGCGGTCCACCTACCCTCCGCGGGTGGCTGTGGACGCGGTGGTCGTCGGTGGGGGGCACAACGGGCTGGTGGCGGCCACGCTGCTGGCCCGGGCCGGCTGGAGCGTCGAGGTGCTCGAGCGGCGGCCGGTCGCCGGCGGGGCGGTCGGCAGCGAGACGACCGCCCGTGGCTACCTGCACGACTGGGGCTCGGCGTTCTACGGCGTGCTGCACACGAGCCCGGTCCTGGCCGAGCTCGGGCTCGACCGCCGGGTGTCCTGGGCGCACACCGGCACCCCGGTCGCGGCGGCGTGGGATCCGCACCGACCGGCGGCCCTCCTGCGGCGAACGGTCGACGCGACGGCCGACGGCCTCGGGGAGGACGCCGACGCCTGGCGGGCGCTGGTCGCCTGGTGGCACCGCCTCGGTGCGCCGCTGTTCGACGCGGCGCTCGGTCCGGTCGGGGCCCCGCTGCCCCTGCTGCGGGCCGCGCGCCGCCTGACCGGGCTGCGTGAGGGGGTGCAGACCGCACGCACGATGCTCGAGCCGGTCGAGGCGTACGTCCGGCAGGACTTCCGGACCGACGCGGCGCGGATGCTGGTGGCGGCCCACGCCACCCACGGTGACGTGGGCGTCGACGCGTCGGGGTCGACGCCGCCGGCGCTGCTGCTGGCGATGGCGGCGCAGGTGCACGGCATGCCCGTGCCGGTGGGCGGGGCGGTCCGCCTCGCGGAGGCGGTGGTGGCCGCGGCGCAGGAGGCCGGCGTCGTCGTGCGCACCGGCGTCGACGTCACCCGGGTCGTCGTGCGCGGCGGCAGGGCGGTCGGCGTCGTGACCGCCGACGGGACCGGCATCGCGGCGCGCCGGGCGGTGGTCGCCGACGTCGCGCCGACCCTGCTCGCCCGCGACCTCGTCGGCGAGCAGCACCTGCCCGGCGGGTGGCTCGCCTCGCTGCGCCGCCACCGCTGGACGTCCGGCTACTTCCGCCTCGACGTCGACCTCGACGGCCCCGCGCCGTGGTCGGACGACCGGCTCGCCGACAGCGCCGTCGTGCACGTCACCGGTGACCTCGACGAGCTGGCGCTGTCGCAGGCGCAGGTGCGGCGCGGGCGGCTGCCCGACCTCCCGCAGCTCATCGTCGGCCAGCAGGACCGCGCCGACCCGACGCGGGTGCCGCCGGGCGGGGCGAGCCTGTGGGTGGAGTGCCACTGCCCGGCCCGGCCGGCAGGCGAGGACGCCGGCTGGGCCGAGATGTTCGCCGAGCGGGTGCTCGACCGCCTCGAGGCCCACGCCCCGGGCCTGCGGAGCAGGGTGGTCGACACGACCGTCGTGCCGCCGCTGGCGCTGCAGGAGCGCGACCCCAACCTCGTCGGCGGTGACGTCGGTGGCGGCTCCGCCTCGCCCGACCAGCTGCTGGTGTTCCGGCCGGTGGCCGGCTGGTCGCCGTACGCCCTGCCGGTCCGCGGGCTGTGGATGTGCGGGGCGGCGTCCCACCCGGGAGGCGGGGTGCACGGGCTGTGCGGGCGCAACGCCGCCCGGGCGGTGCTGCGCGCAGCGCGGCTCAGGCCGTGGGCTGCGTGAGGAGCGTCGTCAGCTCGAAGTGCATCGGATCGGTGTACTGCCAGTCGCCGCCCCAGGCGAAGCCCCACCGCTTGAAGATCTCCACGACCCGGCTGTCCATCGTCCCCCGGATGCCGCGGTAGTTGGTGGCGGCGTCCATGTCGATGGCGATGCCCCAGGTGTGCAGCGAGATCGACCGCGCGGGGTTGCGCTCGATGAAGCGCGGGACGTAGCAGCCGCTGTACGTCGTGAGGGTGCCGGCGAGGCCGGCGTCCTGCACCTCCTGCAGCGCGCCGCGCAGCTGGGGCAGCATCAGGCGGTGGCAGGTGACCCGGCCCATGACCGGCACGGTCTCGGTGCGGATGTTGTCGCGCACCCAGCGGGCGTCCGGCTCGATGGTGCCGTCGGCGAAGTAGCGGTAGGAGAAGGCGCCGAGGTCCTCCGCCGCCTCACCGCCGGTGAGCCGGGCGACGGGCGCGGGCACCTGGAGCAGGTCGACGGCGGCCGAGCCGGCCACCTCGCGCACGTCAGCGGCGAAGACGACGGGATCGGCGCCCGCCGGCGCCGTCAGCAGCATGGCGTTGTCCTGCGGCAGGCCGAGCGTGCGGGCGCGCTGCGCGTCGAGGACGAGGTCGGCGCGCGGCAGGCCGGTGGTGGCGAGGGCGCCGAGCCGCAGGTCGGCGGTCGACCCGCCACCGCTGAGCTCGAGGGAGGTCCCGAGCCGCAGGCCCGCGGCCTGAGCCGCCTCGTGGCTGACGACGGCCTCACCGCGGGCGACGGCCTGCCAGACGGGGTCGGACCCGGCGGTGCCCTGGGCGGTGAACGGGCGGAACGTCGAGGGGTCGACGCCGACGCTCGCGACGTGACGGTCGCCGACGAGCAGGGTGCCGGCGCTCAGCAGCAGCGTGCCCGCCGGCTCCGACAGGCCGGCCAGGCGCTCGCGCACCGCTGCCGGCAGCGACTGCGGTGCGACGACGAGGACGTCGGCGTCCTGGCGCTCGCCGAGGGCGGCGACCGGCAGGGCGGACTGCGACGGCGCGGGAGCAGCTGACGCGGCGGCGACCGGACTGGTGCTCGGCGTGTCGGTGGTGGTGGTCGCTCGCAGGCCGGAGTCCGACGTCCCCGAGCCGGCGGTGCAGCCGGCCAGGACGAGGGCAGCGGCCAGCATGCCGCTGGGGAGGACGGCCCGCGACCGCGTGCGCGCGGCCTGGTCGAGCGGGAGGTGCACGGGAGCGACCACTTCCGGGAGCAGCGGGAACGGACGTCGGGCGGGGCTGCCCTCGAGCAGACCGTCCGACGAGGGTGCAACGACGGACGTGCCCGCTGCGTGCCCCGCTGGGAGGCCGCCGATGCCGGGTACGGCGCTAGGAGGCAGCGGCCCCGGCCACGAGCAGGCCCTGCCCGGCGACGATGTCCTCGCGCTCGTGCTCGGAGAGCCCGCCCCAGACGCCGTAGGGCTCGCGGGCGGCGAGGGCGTGCGCGCGGCACTGGCGCATGACGGGGCAGGCGGCGCAGACGGCCTTGGCCGACGCCTCGCGGTTGGCCCGGCGCGGGCCGCGCTCGCCCTCCGGGTGGAAGAACAGCTCGGTGTCCTTGCCTCGGCAGGCACCGTGCATCTGCCACTCCCAGAGGTCGGACTGGGGACCGGGGAGGCGCGAGATGTCGGTCATGAGGGTTCTCCTCGCTTGGCGGGGGCCGGGTCAGGGTGGCTCCCTCTGAGGTGGAGGCTATACCGATTCACAAGTTGTTCAACCCCCGGATCGCAACAGATCTTCCGGCCTGCGCGTCCGCCGCAGACGGCGAGGCTGACTCGCGGAGATCGTGCGCTGCCCCCATCCTTCGACAGTGGACGTGCAGCGGATGCCCGAGCCCGGCGGCGCGGCCGCCGCGGGCGAGGACCGCCCGCGCGACGGCGCGCTGTCCGTCGGACCGCGGCTCACGGTGTCGGCCGTCGCGCACCGCCTGGGCGTCGCCCCGGCGACGCTGCGGACCTGGGCCCGCCGCTACGGGCTCGGACCGAGCGAGCACGCCGCCGGAGCCCACCGCCGCTACACCGCGGCGGACGTCGCCCGGCTGCAGGCGATGCGGAGCCTGACCCTGCAGGGCGTGCCGCCCGGCGAGGCTGCGCGCGTCGCGCTCGCGCAGCCGCTCCTCGCGGCGGCCGGGACCGACACCCCGCCGCCCGACGCCCCGCCGCCCGACAGCCAGGGCCGGCCCGACAGCCAGGGCCGGCCCGGTCCCCGCCGCGGCGGACCGGGCGGGCGCGTGCTGGCGCTGCCCGGTGCGGACGCGGTCGTGCGCGGCCTCGGCCGGGCGGCCATGGCCCTGGACGCCCACGCGGTGACCGCCACCGTCCGCGAGCAGGTCACCCGGCACGGCGTGCTGCACACCTGGGACCACGTCCTGCGCCCGGTGCTCGTCGCGGTCGGCGCCCGCTGGGCGGCGACGGGGGAGGGCGTCGAGGTCGAGCACCTGCTGTCGGACTGCACGGCCGTCGTCCTGCGCGACCTCGCGTCCTTCGCGCCGGAGCCGCCGGGCCGTCCGGTGCTGCTGTCCTGCGCGCCGGACGAGCACCACAGCCTGCCGCTGCACGCCCTCGCGGCCGGGCTCGCCGAGCGGGAGATCGGCGTCCGGACGCTCGGTCCGGCACTGCCCGCACCGGCCCTGCAGGCGGCGGTCCGCCGTACCGGGCCGGCTGCCCTGTTCGTCTGGTCGCAGCTGCCCGGTACGGCCGACCCGGCGGTCCTCGAGGCCCTGCCGGTGACCCGCCCGCCGACGGTGGTCCTCGTGGGCGGGCCGGGCTGGGTGCCCGACCGGCTGCCGCGCCGGGTGACCGTCGCGGCCGACCTCAGCGACGCGGTGGAGCTGGTGGACCGGGCGCTCGGGGCGTAGGCGAGTTGTTACAGGCCGGGCGGGACGTGCCGATGCACTCCTGCAAGAGCAGCGCGATCGGCGCCGCTCCTGGGGGCCGGAGGAGGCGCCATGACCAGCGCACTCGCCGGCGTGCCCGGCCAGCGCCGCGCTGACGGCCGCCGTCCGGGCGACAGGGGGCCCGACCTCCCGTCGGCCGTGCTGTCCCTCGCCGAGGCGCAGGCCGACGCCGCTGCGGACGCACTCCACGACGGTGCACTGCAGGCGCTGGTGTTCGCGCGGTACGCCGCCGACGCCGCGGTCCGCGGCGGCGACCCGGCCGTGGCGCGCGACGCCGTGCAGGAGGCCCTCGTCACCCTGCGCCGCGCCGTCTGGCTGCTGCGCCCCCGTGGGGAGCTGGGCCTGCTCGCGGCGCTGCGGCAGTTCGCCGCGCACGTCGTCGACGCCGGCGGCGCCCCGGTGCTGCTCGACGTCGACGAGGCGGCCGCCGCGGTCCTCGACGCGCAGCTGACCGCCGCCGCCGCCACCGCGGCGTACCGCCTGGTGCAGCGCGCGGCCGGACAGGCGCCGCTCACCGTCCGCGTCCGCCGCACGTCCACCGGTCTGCGCGTCGCCCTCGACCTCCCGCTGACCGACCCTGCCGGTGAAGCGCTGCGTGCCCGTGCGGTCGGCGGCGCCCTGCTGGCCACCCGCGACGGTGCCTCGCTGCACCTGCCGCTGTCCCGCTCCCTGACCACCCTCCCTTCCGACGACGTCCGACCTGAGGTGCTCCGATGACCACCGTGCTGATCTGCGACGACCACCGCATCGTCCGTGAAGGGCTGCGCCAGTTCGTGGCCGGCGTCCCGGGCGTCGACCGGGTCGAGACCGCTGCGAGCGGCGAGGAGGTGCTCGCCCGCTTCCCGCACGAGCAGCCGGACCTCGTCCTCATGGACGTCCGCATGCCGGGCCTCGGCGGTCTCGAGACGACCCGCCGCCTCGTCGGCTCCCACCCGGACGCCAAGGTCATCATGCTGACCGCCGCCGACGACCGCGACCAGGTCGCCGCTGCCGTCTCGCACGGCGCCCGCGGCTACCTGCTCAAGGACGTCAGCCACGAGGAGCTGTGCGCGGCCGTCGCCCACGCCCTCGCCGGCGCCGACCTCGTCGAGCCGTCGCTGCGCCGGGCGCTCGCCGTGCGCGAGAACGTCCGCACCACCCCGCCCGGCGGGCAGCTCACCGAGCGCGAGCTGCAGGTGCTCACCGGCATGAGCCAGGGCAAGAGCAACGGCCAGATCGGCCGCGACCTCTACCTGTCCGAGGACACCATCAAGACCCACGCCCGCCGCCTGTTCCGCAAGCTCGGCGTCAACGACCGGGCCCAGGCGGTCGCCCTGGGGTTCCGTCGCGGCCTGGTGACCTGACCCATCAGCGTGGCGGCGTGCCACTCCGCACGCCCGAGCAGGTCCTCGAGGTGCTTGCCACCACGCCCGACGAGTGGTCGACCGGTGGAGTGCTCGCGCACCTGCGGTCGTACGGCGTCTGTGGCGCGCGCTGGCGTTCGAACGCTTGTTCGAGTACGATGAGGCATGGCTGAGCGGAACGCGGTGCGGGCGCTGGAGGCGTTGACGCCGTGGGACCGGCCCGCGTTCCGGGCTGACCTGGCACGCCTGTCGGACTCCGTGGCGGACGCGGCCCGAGCGTTCGCGGCCGACGTCCAGGTGCTGTCGCGGTTGGCGTCGCAGGTGCCGCGGTGCGCGCACGACGAGTCGGGCGGGACGCCGTGGACGTCGTTCCGGCAGGAGGTCGCGGTCGCCCGGCAGGTGTCCGGTCAGGCAGCCGCGGCGGACCTGCGGATCGCTCTGCGGCTGACCTCGGTGCTGCCGCACACGCTGCACCTGCTCGAAGCCGGTCGGATGACGGTGCAGCGGGCGCGGGCGTTCGTGACCGAGCTCGAGGTGCTCGACGACGAGCTCGCCGGGCAGCTGGACTGCGACCTCGCCGAGCTCGTCGCCCGGCTGGCGGTGTGGCGGATCCGGGACGAGGTCCGCCGGGCCGCCCTGGCGCTCGACCCGGACACCGCCGCACTGCGCAAGGCCGCGGCGACCGCGCAGCGGGACGTGGTGCTGGAGCCGATGTCGGACGGACAGGCCTGCGTGCTGATCACCGGCCCGGCAGTGCCGTTGACGCGCTGGTACGCCACGCTCGACGCCCGTGCCAGAGCCCTGCGGCAGGCGGGGGATCCACGCAACCTGTCCGCACTGCGCTTCGACCTGGCCACCAGCACCTTCCCGTGCCTGACCCACCCGCCGGCCGACTCGAGCACCCAGCCGGCGGCGGCGGTCCTCGAGAACGCGGCAGCGGGGCTGCGGCTGTCGGAGGTCGAGGCAGCGTCGGTGGACTGCCGGATGAGCCGGCCGGTGCAGGCGATCATCCACGTGCCCGTCGAGACGGCCCTCGGACTGAGCAACGAACCGGCCTGGCTCGACGGGTACGGCTGGCTCGACGCCCCGTCCAGCCGACTGCTCCTGCCCGATGCCGAGCTGCGCCAGCTCAGCGCCGACCGCAGCTCCGGGCAGGTGCTGGAGCTCGCCGCACGCGACGTCCGGCCACCCCCGACACCGGCCGGTGTCAGACAGGTGCTGCTCGACATGGTCACCGCCCCGACCGAACCCTCGGACGTCGGCTGGCGCACCGAAGCCGAGCACGACCCCTCCGGACCGCTGTGCGACCTGGTGCGGCTGCGGGACCGGTCGTGCGACGGCCCGACCCAACCCCGCAGCCGAGCCTCCACCTGCGACCTGGACCACGACCGCCCGTACCCGGTCGGGCCGACAGCTGCCTGGAACCTGGTCAGCCGCAGCCGCCGCACGCACCAGCTGAAGCACTACGGCTGGACGCCGATCCGCACCGCCACCGCGACCATCTGGACCAGCCCGGCCGGGCAGGTCGTCGAAGTCCCCCGGCACACCAGGCCCGCACCGGGCGTCGACGCCGACCGCACGTCCCGCCGCGCCGCCCTGCCCGATCCCGGAGCGCTCGCCGCCGTCGACACCGACCAGCTCACCCCGATCGACCCCGACGAGCGGCGACCGTGGCTCCCACCGCAGGAGCGCGCACCGAGGACCGAGTGGGCCGTCATCGACGGCAGCGACGACGCGCCACCGTGGTGAGTCGCCACTACCGTCGCGGGAGTGCGGACGACCGGTAGTCGTGAGGTCTACCGGAACGCGTGGATGTCGGTGCGCGAGGACCAGGTGCTGCTCCCTGATGGCACTGCCGGCGTCTACGGCGTGGTCGACAAGCCGGACTTCGCGCTCATCGTGCCGCGTGAGGACGACGGCGATCTCTGGCTGGTCGAGCAGTACCGCTACCCCGTCGCACGGCGCGCGTGGGAGTTCCCCCAGGGCTCGTGGGCGACGGGCTCCGAGGGAACCGGCGGTCCGGCCGAGCTGGCGCGGGCAGAGCTGCGGGAGGAGACGGGGCTGCGGGCGGCGCGGCTGCACCACCTCGGGCGCCTCGACGAGGCACCCGGCTTCTGCAGCCAGCGCGTCGACGTGTGGCTCGCCACGGGACTCAGCGCCGGACCCCCGCAGCGAGAGCGGACCGAGCAGGGCATGCGCAGTCGCCGCGTGACGGACGCGGAGTTCCGGCGCATGGTCGAGCAGGGCGAGCTGGTCGACGCGGCCAGCCTGGCCGCGTACGCCCTCTGCTCGATCGCCGGCTGAGCCGGACCTCCCTTGCCGGTTCGGCAAGGGAGGTTGCGCTCGGACCCCGACTGCCCTGACGGTCCTCGTACCGGACGTCGGAGGGGGTCGCCCACCGCCCTGCGGCGGACGGCGCAGCACGCCGAGGACGAAGGCGTGGCCGACCGCGTCACGACCGCGCAGCACGAGCTCGGCCGCAGCTTCCCGGCCGGCACGTACGACCTCGACTGCGCCGCCCTCCACTCGCCGGTCGACCTGCCACGCGAGGACGTCCTGCGGCAGGCCGCCGCCGCGGTGGCCGCCGGTGGCCGGCTCGTCGTCGTCGGCCACGCCGCGCCGCCGCCGCGCCGCCGCCGGAGCACGCCGCGCACGCGCACCTGCTCCCGATGGCGCAGCAGGTCCTCGACGCCCTGCACCTGCCGGAGGCGGCCTGGCGGACCGAGCGGCTCGCGCTCGTCCAGCGCACCGCGACCGGGCCTCACGGCGAGTCCGGGGAGCTCGAGGACAGCCTCGTGGTCGTCCGCCGCCTCACCTAGGCTGGCGGTCCGGTCCCCGAGCCCCCGAGGCAGGTGCAGATGATCCCCTCCGAGGAGCTCGCGGCGACGGACCGCGCGGCGTACGACGCCAAGTTCCCGCTGCTGGGGCTGACGTTCGACGACGTGCTGCTGCTGCCGGCGGCCAGCGACGTCATCCCGTCGGAGGTCGACACCACGGCGCGCCTGTCCCGCGGCATCTCGCTGCGCACGCCGCTGCTGTCCAGCGCGATGGACACCGTCACCGAGGCGCGCATGGCGATCGCCATGGCCCGCCAGGGCGGGATCGGCGTGCTCCACCGCAACCTGTCGATCGAGGACCAGGCCACCCAGGTCGACCTCGTCAAGCGGTCCGAGGCGGGGATGGTCACCAACCCGGTGACCGCCTCGCCGGCCGACACCCTCGCCGACGTCGACCGGCTGTGCGCGCGCTACCGCATCTCCGGACTGCCGGTCGTCGACGCCGAGGGCGTGCTGCTCGGCATCGTCACCAACCGCGACACCCGCTTCGAGACCGACCTGTCCCGGCGCGTCGCCGACGTCATGACACCCATGCCGCTCGTCACCGGGTTCGAGGGCATCAGCGGCCCGGACGCCCTGGCGCTGCTGCAGAAGAACAAGATCGAGAAGCTGCCGCTCGTCGACGCCGCCGGCCGCCTGCGCGGGCTGATCACGGTCAAGGACTACGTCAAGCGCGACCAGTTCCCGCTCGCCACCAAGGACGCCGACGGCCGGCTCGTCGTCGCCGCCGCGGTCGGCGTCGGCGACGACGCCTTCAAGCGCGCGATGACGCTCGTCGAGACGGGGGTCGACGCGGTCGTCGTCGACACCGCCCACGGGCACGCGCGTGCGGTCGCCGACATGGTCGCCCGCGTCAAGGACGCCGCCGGCGGCGTCGAGGTCATCGGTGGCAACATCGCCACCCGCGACGGCGCGCAGGCGCTCATCGACGCCGGCGCCGACGCCGTGAAGGTCGGTGTCGGTCCGGGCAGCATCTGCACCACCCGCGTCGTCGCCGGCGTCGGCGTGCCGCAGGTGACCGCGATCTTCGAGGCGGCCCGGGCGGCCCGCACGGCAGGCGTGCCGGTCATCGGCGACGGCGGCCTGCAGTACTCCGGCGACATCGCCAAGGCCATCGCCTGCGGCGCCGACACCGTGATGCTCGGCAGCCTGCTCGCGGGCGTCGAGGAGAGCCCCGGCGAGATGGTCTTCGTCAACGGCAAGCAGTACAAGAGCTACCGCGGCATGGGGTCGCTGGGGGCGATGCGCTCGCGCGGGCAGTCGCAGTCGTACTCCAAGGACCGCTACATGCAGCACGACGTGCTGTCGGACGAGAAGCTCGTCCCGGAGGGCATCGAGGGCCAGGTGCCCTACCGCGGCCAGCTCGCGAGCGTCGCCCACCAGCTCGTCGGCGGCCTGCGGGCCGGCATGGGCTACTGCGGCGCCGGCACCATCGCCGAGCTCCAGCAGGCCCAGCTCGTGCGCATCACGGCGGCGGGGCTCAAGGAGAGCCACCCCCACGACATCCAGATGACCGTCGAGGCGCCGAACTACGGGACGCGCGGCTGATGGCGGGCACCGACACCGTCCAGATCGGCATCGGCAAGACCGGGCGCCGGGCGTACGGCTTCGACGACATCACGGTCGTCCCGTCACGCCGCACGCGCGACCCCGAGGACGTCAGCATCGCGTGGGAGATCGACGCCTACCGCTTCGAGCTGCCGCTCGTCGCGAGTGCGATGGACGGCGTCGTCTCGCCCGAGATCGCCATCCGGCTCGGCCAGCTCGGCGGGCTCGGCGTCCTCAACCTCGAGGGGCTGTGGACGCGCTACGACGACCCGGAGCCGCTGCTGCAGGAGATCGCGTCGCTGCCGGAGGAGAACGCCACCCAGCGGATGCAGGAGATCTACGCCAAGCCGATCGAGGCCGACCTCATCACCGCGCGGGTCAAGCAGATCCGCGATGCCGGCGTCACCGTGGCGGCCTCGCTGACGCCGCAGCGCACGGTGCAGTTCGCGCAGACGGTGCTCGACAGCGGCGTCGACCTGTTCGTCATCCAGGGCACGGTCGTCTCCGCCGAGCACGTCTCCTCGCGCGAGGAGCCGCTCAACCTCAAGCGCTTCATCGCCGACCTCGACGTGCCCGTGCTCGTCGGCGGCTGCGCGACGTACATGAGCGCGCTGCACCTCATGCGCACCGGCGCCGCCGGGATCCTCGTCGGCGTCGGCCCGGGCTCGGCCAACACGACCCGCAGCGTGCTGGGGCTCGGCGTGCCGATGGCGACGTCCATCGCCGACGCGGCAGGTGCACGACGCGACTACCTCGACGAGTCCGGCGGCCGCTACGTGCACGTCATCGCCGACGGCGGCATGCGCACCGGCGGCGACGTCGCCAAGGCCATCGCCTGCGGCGCCGACGCCGTCATGATGGGCAGCCCGCTCGCCCGGGCCACCGACGCCCCCGGCCGCGGCTGGCACTGGGGGCACGGCAGCTACCACCCCGAGCTCCCGCGCGGCACCCGGGTGCGCGTCGACCCCGTCGGCACGCTCGAGGAGGTGCTGCTCGGCCCGGCGCGCACCGACGAGGGCACCACCAACCTGTTCGGCGGCCTGCGCCGGTCGATGGCGATGACCGGCTACAGCTCCATCAAGGAGTTCCAGAAGGTCGAGGTCATGGTCGCGCCGGCCGGCAGCACGGCCGGCTAGCGCTCACGGCGCCGCGGGCGCACGCTGTCGTCATGGCTACCGCGACCTGGCACGGCACCGTCCTCGCCTCCTCCGACGACACCGTCGTCGTGGAGGGCAACCACTACTTCCCGCGCGAGTCGGTCGCCGAAGGGGTGCTGGTCGACTCGAGCAGCACGAGCGTGTGCCCGTGGAAGGGGACCGCCAGCTACTCCTCCGTCGTCGTCGACGGGCAGGTGAACGAGGACGCGGCCTGGTACTACCCGCAGCCCAAGGACGCGGCGGCGCAGATCCGCGACCGCGTCGCCTTCTGGAAGGGCGTCGAGGTCACCGCCTGAGTGGCGGACCCGCCGCCGGTAGCCTCCCGGAGGTGACGGCACCGCAGGCCAGTGGAGACACCGTGCTCGTCGTCGACTTCGGCGCGCAGTACGCCCAGCTCATCGCCCGGCGGGTGCGCGAGTGCCGCGTGTACTCCGAGGTCGTGCCCCACACGATCACGGCCGAGGAGATCCGCGCCCGCGCGCCGAAGGCCGTGATCCTGTCCGGCGGGCCCTCGTCGGTGTACGCGGAGGGCGCGCCCCAGGTCGCCGCCGGCTTCTTCGACACGGGCGTGCCGACGTTCGGCATCTGCTACGGCTTCCAGGCGATGGCCGCCTCGCTCGGCGGCACGGTGGCCCGCACGGGCACGGCGGAGTTCGGCCGGACGGCGCTCGCCGTCGTCGACCCGGGCGTGCTGTTCTCCGGGCTCCCCGGCGCCCAGTCGGTGTGGATGTCGCACGGCGACGCGGTGGCCGAGGCGCCGCCCGGTTTCACGGTGACCAGCTCGACGGGGGCGACGCCCGTGGCGTCGTTCGAGGACACCGGCCGGGGCCTGTACGGCGTGCAGTTCCACCCCGAGGTCCTGCACAGCGAGCACGGGCAGGCGGTGCTCGAGCGCTTCCTGCTCGAGGCCGCCGGCTGCCGGCCGACGTGGACGATGGTCAACATCGTCGAGGACTCGGTGGCGGCGATCCGGGCCCAGGTCGGCGACAAGCGGGTGGTCTGCGGGCTGTCCGGCGGGGTCGACTCGGCGGTGGCCGCGGCGCTCGTGCAGCGTGCCGTCGGCGACCAGCTCACCTGCGTGTTCGTCGACCACGGGCTGCTGCGCAAGGGCGAGGCCGAGCAGGTCGAGCAGGACTTCGTGGCCTCGACCGGCGTCCAGCTGCGGGTCGCGGACGCCTCCGACCGCTTCCTGTCCGCGCTCGCCGGCGTCACCGACCCCGAGGCCAAGCGCAAGGCGATCGGCCGGGAGTTCATCCGCGTCTTCGAGCAGGAGGCTCGGGCGGTCGTCGGCGAGTCGAGCGAGCCGGTCGAGTTCCTCGTGCAGGGCACGCTCTACCCCGACGTCGTCGAGTCGGGCGGCGGCACCGGCGCCTCCAGCATCAAGAGCCACCACAACGTCGGCGGCCTGCCCGACGACCTGCAGTTCGCGCTGGTCGAGCCGCTGCGCGCGCTGTTCAAGGACGAGGTCCGCAGGGTCGGGATCGAGCTCGGCCTGCCGGAGGCCATCGTGTGGCGCCAGCCGTTCCCCGGCCCGGGGCTCGGCATCCGCATCATCGGCGAGGTCACCCGCGAGCGGCTCGACCTCCTGCGCGAGGCCGACGCCATCGCCCGCGAGGAGCTCACGGTCGCGGGCCTCGACCGCGACGTCTGGCAGTGCCCGGTCGTGCTCCTCGCCGACGTGCGGTCCGTGGGCGTCCAGGGCGACGGCCGCACGTACGGGCACCCCGTCGTGCTGCGGCCGGTGTCCTCCGAGGACGCGATGACCGCCGACTGGTCGCGCATCCCGTACGACGTGCTCGCGCGCATCTCGACCCGCATCACCAACGAGGTGCGCGAGGTCAACCGGGTGGTGCTGGACGTGACGAGCAAGCCGCCCGGCACGATCGAGTGGGAGTAGGACGGCAGCTCGGCCCGCGACGGCGGACCTCGCGCGCGGCCAGCAGTGCGCCGGCGAGCGAGGCCCCGGCCACGCCGAGCGCCTGGTCGGCGAGGGTGTCCTCGTAATACCACGTGGACGTCTCCGCCGCGGACCACGTCACCGTGGCGCGGACGGACTCGACGCCTGGACCAGCGCCGCGGCGACCGGACGGGCGACGCGCGCCCGCTGCGCGGCGCCGACGCACGCCAGGACCGCCACGGCGGTCACCACGACGGCCGGCTCGAGCCGCTGCCCGAACAGCAGGACCGACTCGGCGACGGTGAGCAGCGGCTGCGCGAGCTGCACCTGGCTGACCTTCGCCACGCCGCCCAGCGCGAGCCCGCGGTACCACGCGAAGAAGCCCAGGAGCATGCTGACCGCGGCGGTGTAGGCGAAGCAGGACCAGCCCACCGCGTCCGCGGTCGGGGTCGTCCTCAGGACGTCGACGACCAGGAACGGCAGGACGAGCGGAGAGCTCAGCAGGAGCGCCCAGCAGATCACCCGGTCCGAGCCCAGCAGCGGAGCCAGGCGCGCCCCCTCGGCGTAGCCGATCGCAGCGGACAGCACTGCGAGCACGGTCAGGCCGTCGTCCGTCGTCGGCAGGCCGGCGCCCCGGACCACGGCGAAGGTCGCGACCGCCGCCGCGCCCGCGGCGCACGCGGCCCAGAACGCACGCGAGGGCCGCTCGCCGGTCCTCAGCACGCCCATGACCGCCGTCGCCGCCGGCAGCAGGCCGACGATGACCGCGCCGTGCGCGCTGTCGGTCCGCTGCAGCGCGAGCGCGGTGCACAGCGGGAAGCCCACGACGACCCCTGCCGCCACCACGAGCAGCCCGGGCAGGGCCGCACGGTCCGGCAGGGCGGCGCGCCGGTACGCGAGGTACGCCGCCGCGAGCGCTGCGGCGACCACGGCACGGCCGGACGTGGCGAAGACCGGTCCCAGCTGGCGGGTCGCGACCTGGGTGGTCGGCAGGCTGAGGCTGAAGGCGAGGACGCCGAGTGCACCCCACGCCAGACCCCGCGGTAGTGCGGTCGGTGCGAAGGCGGTAGCGCTACTGTGCTGCGTCATGTCCGACGGTAGCAGTGTCGACCGCATCGTCACGCTCGTCCGGGACCGGGTCGCCGACCTGCCGCCGGGGACGCGGCTGCCGTCCACCCGCGCGCTCATGCAGATGCACGGTGTGGGACCCGGGACGGTGACGCGGGCCGTCGCCCGACTGGCCACCGAGGGGGTGCTGGTGCCCGAGCCCGGACGCGGCGTCTTCGTCGCCGCCCGCCGCGTGCGCGCCGAGCCCGACACCGGGTGGCAGACCGTGGCCCTCGGCGAGGCGCCCGTCGACAGCCGCTCGGTCGCCGAACTGCTGCAGGCACCCGGTCCTGGCGCGGTCGTGCTGTCCTCGGGCTACCCCTCGCCCGAGCTGCAGCCGCTGGCCGCGCTCGCCGCCGCCGCCACCCGGGCCGCACGACGACCGGGTGGCTGGGCGCTGCCGCCGTCCGCGGGGCTGCCCGAGCTCCGCTCGCTGCTGGCCGCACCGGTGGGCGCCGACGCCGCCGACGTCCTGGTCGTGCCGGGTGGGCAGGCCGGCCTGTCGACGGCGCTGCGGGCGCTGGCCCGGCCCGGGGCGGCGGTCCTGGTGGAGGTGCCGACCTACCTCGGCGCGCTGGCTGCCGCCCGTGCGGCGGGACTGCGCCCGGTGCCCGTCCCCACCGACGAGGCAGGCGTGCGCGCCGACCTGCTCGACGAGGCGTTCACCCGCAGTGGCGCCCGGCTGCTCTACCTGCAGCCCACCTTCGCGAACCCCACCGGCGCCGTCCTGGCCGGCGACCGCCGTGCCGCGGTGCTCGCGGCGGCGCGGCGAGCCGGCGCCTTCGTGCTCGAGGACGACTGGGCGCGCTCCCTGTCGCTGGACGGACCGGCGCCCGCTCCGCTGCTCGCCGACGACATCGACGGGCACGTGGTGCACCTGTCCTCGCTGTCGAAGGTCGGGGCGCCCAGCCTGCGGATCGGTGCGCTGGTCGCCCGTGGGCCGGCCGCCGCCCGGCTCGCCTCGTCCCGGCTGGTCGACGACTTCGGCGTCGCCCGGCCGCTGCAGGAGACCGCCGTCGAGCTGCTCGGCAGCCCCGCCTGGCCCCGGCACGTCACCGCGCTCACGCGGGAGCTGCGCCGCCGCCGTGACCACCTGATGGGCCGGCTGCGGCAGGTCCTGCCCGACCTGGTGCCGGCCACCGTGCCGCGCGGGGGGCTCCACCTGTGGGTGGCGCTGCCGTCCGCCCTCGACGACGTCGACCTCACCGAACGGGCGCGCGCCCGCCGGCTGGTCGTCGGCGCCGGCCGGCCGTACTTCGTCAGCGAGCCGCCCGGCCCGCGGCTGCGGCTGAGCTTCTCCGCGGCCGACGACGCGCAGGCGAGCGCCGGGGTGCAGCTCCTGGCCCGGACGATCGCCGAGGCGCAGCGCTGACGCGTCAGGGCAGGCGTACGACGTCGGCGAGCACCGCACCGTCGCGCAGCCGGTCCGGCGACGGGCTGTCGTGGACCACGAGCAGCCGGCCGTCGTCCAGCAGGCCGATGCCCTCGGCGTGGTCGCAGCCCTCGCCGTAGGGGAGCTCGACCTCGAAGGTCAGAGCGTCACCGCGCACGACGGTCGGTGCGTCGACGGACATCGCGCCGTGCCAGCGCAGGACGCGCACCGGGCCGTCGAGGTCCATGGTGGGGCCGGCGAGCACGAGCACGTCGTCGTCGTGGGGGCACAGGTCGCGCACGCCGAGCCCGGCCAGGTCCAGGACGTGCTTGCGGTAGCGCCGGCCGCCGTCGAGCTCGGCCAGCCGCAGCCGGTCGGGCTCGTCCTCGTCGACGTACGGCCGGAGCTCCAGGACCACGGCCCACCCCCGCAGCACGGGGCCGCGCAGGCCGAGCAGCACGCGGTCGCCGCGCACCGCGATGCCCTCGACGTCCAGGCCGTTGTCCTTGCCGGGGATCGGGAGGAACGGCGCCAGGTGCTCGTCGTCCTCGAGCAGGTCGCGCAGGTCCTTGCCGCGGCTGCCGTAGCTCGCCGCCCGGCGCACCTCCCCGTCGACCTCGGCCTCGCGGACCAGTCGCGGCAGCCCGTCGACCTCCTCCACGGGCAGGCGGAGCAGCACCTGCCGGTTCGACTGGCCCTCCACGGTCGCGAGGCGGTCGAGCGCCTTGGCCCCCTCGTGCTTGTCCTTGACCCGCTTGCGCCGCAGGCTGTGCGACCCGACCGCCCACAGGAAGCCGCCGTCGCGCGCGAGCCCCTCGATGTCGGCCTCCTCCTCGTCCGGTCCGGGCAGGTCCACGAGCTCGGCCAGCCGGAAGCTCACCTGGCCGCCCCACCCGTCGTCCTGCGCGACCAGGCGCTCGACCGTCGCGGTCTCGTCACCGGCGACCCACAGCACCGAGCCGTCGGAGCGCACGGCCGACAGGTTGGTGTGGGTGGCGAGCTCCCGGGAGGTGCTGGTGAAGTGCAGGGGCGCTGTGCGCTCGACCGTCATGCGCCGACCCTGGCACGGGCGCTCGATGCCGCGCCGCCCGGCAGCGCGGAGCCCGCCGAGCGGATGGCCGGCCGTCCACCTGGCCGCTCCCCGTCGCGGGGTCTGCGACCGGGCGCGCCGTCACGGCGAGGCGGACGGTGCGGCGTCCGGCCTCACCGCTGCAGGACCCACCGGTCAACCCCGGGGCAGCGCCGGACAGCCGGTCACCCACGATCTCCCGGGGGCGCAGGGCGACCTGCGCTGGGCCTCGGCGCCGCCGTACCCAGGTGGACGGCTGGCCGTCCACCTGGGTGCTGTGCCACACGTGCGTTCGTGACGTCAGGCGGCCTGTGCGGCGAGGTGGACGGCCGAGCAGCCGGCGTCGAGCGCCGCCCGCACGGTGGCGAGCACGCGGGTGCTGTCGCGCACCACCTCGTTCCAGGTGAAGCGCAGGACGCGCCAGCCCAGTGCGGCGAGGACGTTGTCGCGCTGGCGGTCCCGGCTGGGATCGGGGTGCCACCGGGCGCCGTCGACCTCGACCACGAGCCGCTCGGCCCGGAAGCAGAAGTCCACACGCACGACGGGGGCCGCACGGACGACGACCTGCGTCGCGAAGCCGTCGAGGCCGGCGAGCACCATGCGCACCCGCTGCACCGACTCGAGCACCGACCCGCACTCGGGGTCGCAGCCCTCGACGACGCGACGGGCCCGGGCCGCCTCGCGCCGCCCCGGCAGCCGGGCGACCGCCTCGCGCAGCTCGTCGACGGCGACGTCGCCCGCGCGCAGGGCGCTGTCGGCGACGACCGTGGCGTCGAGCCGCGGCAGGGTGAGCGCGCAGTCGAGGACGGTCTGCGCCGCAGTCGTCACGGGCAGCGCCGCGAGGCCGCGGAGCGGCACGAGGTCCTCGGCTCGGACGTGTCGCGCCTGCCGCGCCCGTACGCCCAGCGGGGAGCAGTCGTGCCCGTGGGGCACGACCACCTCGACGGTGCGTCGGGGCTCGTGCAGCAGGCCCCACCCCCGGAGGGCGGCAGCCGTGCGCCCTGCCGCTGCGGCGCCGGGTCCGAGCTCGAGCAGCACCGCACGGACGACCGGGACGACGTCCGGGTCGACGCCCCGGTCGGTCACGAGGTGGCGCGGGAGGGCCGGCAGCGGGGCCGGTGCGTACACCCGGCGGCGCACCCGCACCACCCGGCCCGCGGCGAGCGCCCGGGCCAGGCCGGCGTCGCTGACGCCGGCGCAGCGGAGCTCCTGCCGGCTGAGCACGCCCTGCCGGTCCGCGGCCGCCCACAGCACCTCGGCGACGTCCACGGCGGCACTGTCCGGCGCACCGGGCGGTCGCGCAGGTGCCCGGACGGTGGCTGTGGAGAGACGGACCCGGCTGTGGACCGGCTGGACCGCCGTCCAGGTCGGTGTCCGGCCGTCCTCGCACAGCGTGCTTGCGCGCCGCTGAGGAGCAGCTGGACGGTGGGACGTCCGCAGCGCGGCCGTGAGGTGACGCGGATCGGCGCAGTCGGCTAAGGTGAGCCTCACCTGACAGAGGGCACCCTCACCTGACGGAGCGACACGTGCTGGCCAACGCGCTCATCGGTCTGCGGGAGGGCCTGGAGGCCTCGCTCATCGTGAGCATCCTCGTCGCCTACCTCGTCCGCACCGGCCGTCGCGACGCGCTGCCGCTCGTCTGGGCCGGCGTCGCCGCCGCGGTGGTCCTGAGCCTGTCGGCCGGTGCGCTGCTCACCTGGACGGCTGCCTCGCTGAGCTTCGAGGCCCAGGAGCTGCTCGGCGGCACCCTGTCGATCGTCGCCGTCGGCTTCGTGACCTGGATGGTCTTCTGGATGAAGCGCACGGCCCGCGGCCTGCGCGGCGAGCTCGAGGGGCGGGCGTCGGCCGCGCTCGGCGCCGGCGGCACGGCCCTCGCCGTCGTCGCGTTCCTGGCCGTCGCGCGGGAGGGGCTCGAGACCGCGCTGTTCCTGTGGGCGGCCGCGCAGGCCGCCGGGTCGGGTCCCCGCCCGATCGTCGGCGCCGCCCTCGGCCTGGCCGCCGCCGTCGTGCTGGCCCGCCTGCTCTACGCGCGCACGGTGCGCCTCGACCTCGGCCGCTTCTTCACCATCACCGGCGCCCTGCTCATCGTGGTGGCCGCAGGCGTGCTGTCGTACGGCGTCCACGACCTGCAGGAGGCGGGGGTCCTGCCGGGTCTGCACTCGCTCGCCTTCGACGTCAGCGACGTCGTCCCTCCGAGCAGCTGGTACGGCGCCGTGCTCAAGGGGACCGTCAACTTCAGCCCCGCGACGACCTGGCTGGAGGCTGCCGCGTGGCTCGCCTACCTCGTGCCGGTCTCGCTCCTGTACGCCCGCCGCCCCGCCCCGCGCACCGCCGCGGCCCACGTCTGAGACCGGAGCGCTCCCGTGCATCCCCGCCTGCTCGTCCTGCCCGCCGCGCTGCTCGCCCTGACGGCCTGCGGCGCCGCGGCGGACGCCGGTCCGGCCGCTGCCGGCGGCCCGGTCACCGTCCGCGCCACCGACGACGCCTGCGAGCTCGACCGCACCGACCTGTCGGCCGGGCGCAACGTCTTCGAGATCACCAACGACGGCTCGCAGGTGACCGAGGTCTACGTCTACGCCGACGGCGACCGCATCGTGACCGAGAAGGAGAACATCGGCCCGGGCATCAGCTACGAGCTCACCACCCAGATCCCGGAGGGCGACTACGTCATCGCCTGCAAGCCGGGCATGGTCGGCGACGGCATCCGCACGCCCATCAGCGTCACGGGGGAGGCTGCCGCGGCCGACCCCGAGGAGGCGCAGGCCGTCGAGGCCTACCGCGCCTACGTGCAGGGCGAGGCCGACGAGCTCGTCCCGCTCGTGCAGGAGTTCGCCGCCGCCGTCAAGGCCGGCGACGTCGCGCAGGCGCAGGCGCTGTACGCCCCGTCGCGCCGGCCGTGGGAGGCGATCGAGCCGGTGGCGGAGAGCTTCGGCGACCTCGACCCGAAGGTCGACCTGCGCGAGGCCGACCTCGAGCCCGGCCAGGAGTGGACCGGCTGGCACCGCATCGAGAAGGCGCTCTGGGTCGACGGCAGCACGACCGGCCTCGCGCCCGTCGCCGACCAGCTCGTGGCCGACATCGAGGACCTGCGCGGGCGCGTGCAGAACGCCGACCTGTCGGTCGCCTCGATCGGCAACGGCGCCAAGGAGCTGCTCGACGAGGTCGCCACCGGCAAGATCACCGGCGAGGAGGAGGCGTTCAGCCACACCGACCTGGTCGACTTCGCGGCCAACGTCGACGGCGCCCGGACCGCACTGGACGTCCTGCGCCCGCTCGTCGAGGACACCGCGCTGCTCGCGGAGCTCGACGGCGCGTTCGACGACGTGGTGGCCGCGCTGCAGCCGTACGCCCGGGGGGACGGGTTCGTCACCTACGACACCGTCGACGAGGCCGGCCGGCGCGAGCTCGCGCGCGTCGTCGACGCGCTGGGCGAGCCGCTGTCTCGGCTGTCGGCCGCGGCCACGACATGACGCTCTCCCGCCGCGCGATGCTGGGGCTCGTCGGGGCCGGCGCCGTCGGCCTCGGGGCCGGCTCCGCGCTGCCGCTGGCGATGGGCAGCGAGCCGGTCGACGTGGTGCCGTTCGCCGGCGAGCACCAGGCCGGCATCACGACGGCGGTGCAGGGCCACCTGCACTTCGCCAGCTTCGACGTGACCACGACCGACCGCGCCGACCTGGTACGCCTGCTGCAGCGCTGGACAGCCGCTGCTGAGCGCCTCACCACCGGCCGCGAGGTCGGCAACGGTGCGGGCGGCGAGCCGCTGGCCCCGCCCGACGACACCGGTGAGGCCGTCGGCCACGGCGCCGCCCGCCTCACGCTGACCTTCGGCCTCGGCCCGTCGCTGTTCGACGAGCGCTTCGGCCTCGCCGAGCGGCGGCCCGCGGCGCTCGCCGACCTGCCGGCGTTCGCCCGCGACGTCCTCGAGCCGGCCCGGTGCGGCGGCGACCTCGCCGTGCAGGCCTGCGCCGACGACCCGCAGGTGGCGGTGCACGCCGTCCGCACGCTGTCGCGGCTGGCCGCCGGCGCCGCGGCGGTCCGCTGGGCGCAGCTCGGCTTCGGCCGGGCCTCGACGACGAGCACGTCGGGGCCGACGCCGCGCAACCTGTTCGGGTTCAAGGACGGCACGGCCAACCTGACGGCCGACGACGACGAGGGGCTGCGCGAGCACCTGTGGGCGCAGGCCGGTGACGGCGCCGACTGGATGGCGGGCGGGTCCTACCTCGTCGCGCGGCGCATCGGCATGACCGTCGAGACGTGGGACCGCTCGTCGCTGCAGGAGCAGGAGCGCGTGACCGGGCGCACCAAGGCCGAGGGCGCCCCGCTCGGCGGCTCCCGCGAGCACGACGAGGTCGACGTGGCGGCCCTGCCGGCCGACTCCCACGTCGCCCTGGCCCACCCGTCGGCGCACGGCGGGGCCCGGATGCTGCGCCGCGGCTACAGCTACGTCGACGGCGCCGACGGGCTCGGCCACCTCGACGCCGGGCTGTTCTTCCTGGCCTACCAGCGCGACCCCCGCCGGGCGTTCGTCCCGGTGCAGACGGCGCTGGCCCGCTCCGACGCGATGGGCGACTACCTCCGGCACACCGGCTCGTCGCTCTGGGCGGTCCCCCCGGGCGTACGACCGGGTGGCTGGTGGGGCGACACCCTCCTGGGTCACGCCTGAGGGTGTGGCGCAGGGCACACTGGGCGGGCACCGCCCGCCGCCCCGAGGAGCGCTCGCCATGACCACGGACGCCAGGCCCGACCCAGGACCGGTCGAGGTCGCCGCGGCCGCCGCCGTCCGGGCCGTCGCGGAGCCCGTCTGGTGGGGGACCCACCTGCGCGAGGTGCGCTGGCAGGCCGAGCTCGCCCGCCTGCTCGCCGACCCGGTCTGGCGCGGGACCGGTCTGCCCCGCGGCGACGGCGAGCCGGTGCTGCTCATCCCCGGCTTCCTCGCCGGCGACCAGTCGCTGTCGGTCATGGCGGCCTGGCTGCGCCGGCTCGGCCACCGGCCGCGGCGCGCGGGCATCGCGTTCAACGTGCGCTGCTCCGACACGGCCGTCGACCGCCTCGAGCGCACGCTGCACCACGCCCACCTCAGCAGCGGGCGCAAGGTGGCGATCGTCGGCCACAGCCGGGGCGGCCACTTCGCCAAGGCGCTCGCGTCGCGCCACCCCGACCAGGTGTCGCAGGTGATCTCGATGGGGTCCGGCCTCGACGAGCCGTTCGACATCTCCGAGCCCACGCGCCTGGCCGTCGAGGGGGTGCGCCGCATGGTCGCCCGCCGCGACCCCGACCGCGGCTCGCAGGGCTGCTTCACGCACACCTGCGTGTGCCGCTACAGCGAGGACTACCGCCGGCCCTTCCCCGAGCAGGTGCCGCTCACGTCGATCTACAGCAAGGGCGACGGCGTGGTGCGCTGGCGCGCCTGCGTCGTGCCGTACGCCCGCTGCGTCGAGGTGACCGGCAGCCACATCGGCCTGGCGTTCAACCGGCACGCCTACCGCGAGATCGCCACGACGCTGGCCCCGGCCGCGTGACCCGCACCGCGGCGGTCCTCGGCGCCGGCACCATCGGCCTGTCCTGGGCCGCGCTGTTCGCCGCGCACGACCTGGACGTACGGGTGCAGGACCCGCGACCGGACGTGCGGGAGCAGCTCGACGCGACGGTGGCGCAGCTCGCCCCGGTGCTCGGGGACGGGCTCGGCGAGCGCATCCACGTCGCGCCCGACCTCGAGGCGGCGGTCGACGGCGCCGACGTCGTGCAGGAGAACGGCCCCGAGCGGATCGAGCTCAAGCAGGAGCTGTGGGCCCGTGTCGAGGCGGCGGCACCCGCGTCCGCCCTGCTGCTGTCCTCGACGTCCGGGCTCATGCCGAGCGACATGGCCGCCCGGATGCGCGAGCCCGGCCGGCTGCTCGTCGGCCACCCGTTCAACCCGCCGCACGTCGTGCCGCTGGTCGAGGTCGTCCCCGGCGCGCAGACCTCACCCGAGCAGGCGCAGGCCGCGGCCGAGTTCTACCGCTCGCTCGGCAAGGTGCCGGTCGTCCTGCGCAAGGAGATCGGCGGCTTCGTCGCGAACCGGCTGCAGTCGGCGCTGTTCCGCGAGAGCATCCACCTCGTGCTCCAGGGCGTCGTCACGCCCGAGGAGCTCGACCAGGTCGTGACCGAGTCGGTCGGCGTCCGCTGGGCGACCGCCGGACCGTTCGAGAGCTACCACCTCGGCGGCGGGCCGGGCGGCATCCGCCACCTGCTCGAGCACCTCGGCCCCGGCATGGCCCGGCGGTGGAAGGACCTCGGGCAGCCCGAGCTCAGCGACGACCTGGTCGACCGGGTCTCGGCCGACACCGAGGCGCGGTTCGCCGACCGCGACTACGCGACGCGCACCGCCGACCGCGACCAGGTGCAGCTGGCGGTGCTGGCGGCGCGGGAGCAGGCCCGCAGCCACGGCTGATCCGCGTGGCACGGCCGTGCGGCCGCCGATCATGCAGTTCGTGCCGCTGCGGCGGTCCGGCTGAGCGTGGCGGCCGGGCAACAACTGCATGATCGCGCAGTGCCGCGGCGTGTCGTACGGTCGTCGTGCCACTCGCGAGAGGCCGGGGAGCTCAGGACGGGGCGCCCACCACCCCGTCCGCCACGGCGGCGTCGACCTCCGCCTCGCTGAGCCCCAGCTCGCGCAGCACCTCGCGCGTGTGCTGGCCGAGGTCGGGGGCCGGGCCGCGCGGCGCGATGTCGGCGCCGCGGACCCGCATCGGCGCGGCGACCGTGCGGAACGTGCCGGCCGTCGGGTGCTCGACCTCCGGGAAGGCCCCGACGGCGTTCAGGTGGGGGTCGGCCGCGACCTCGCTGACGGTGGCCGCCGGACCCCAGGTCAGGCCGGCCTCGTCGAACGCCTGCCCCCACTCGGCCAGCGTCCGCGTCGCGAACAGCTCGTCCATCAGGTCGGTGACGAGCGGCATGTGCTCGAAGCGGTCCGCGACGGTCGCGAGCCGCGGGTCGTCGACCCACTGCGGCCGGCCCGCGACCGCGCAGAACCTCGGCCACCAGTGGGGCTCCGGCATGAACAGCAGGATCCACCGGTCGTCGGCCGTGCGGAAGCTCTCCTGCAGCGCGTGCCGGCGACGCCGCCGGCCCAGCACCGGCGGGTCCTGCCCGTCGACGAGCGTCGACGACAGGTCGGTCGACATGGTCCAGGCGGCGGTGGCCAGCAGGTTGACGTCGACGACCTGCCCCTCGCCCGTGCGCTCGACCAGCCGCAGCGCGGCGAGCACGGCGGCGACCAGCGCCAGCGCGGCTGCGTGGTCGCCCTGCGCCGGCCGGGCGCGCGGCGCCTGGCCGCCCGGCTCGGTGATCGCGTGCGTGATGCCGCCGCGGCCGAAGAACGTCGTGATGTCGAAGCCCGGCCGGGCCGCGTCAGGCCCCTCGAGGCCGTAGCCGGTCATCGTCGCGTGCACCAGCCGGGGCGCCCGGGCCAGCAGCGTCTCGGCGTCGAGGCCGAAGCGCTGCTGGCGCCGCAGCAGCAGGTTGTTCACGAACACGTCGGCGCCGTCGGCCAGCCGCCGGACCAGCTCCTGCCCCTCCGGCAGGTCGAGGGCGACGGCGATCCCGCGCTTGCCGCGGTTGTCCATCTGGAACGGCGCGTCGAACGGCTCGGCCACCTCGGGCTGGCGGATCACGCCGCGCACGGGGTCGCCGCGCAGCGGCTCGACCTTCACGACGTCGGCGCCCAGGTCGGCGAGCACCGCGGCGGCGCCCGGCGCGGCCATCCAGCCGGCCACCTCGACGACGCGCACGCCGTCCAGCGGAGCCGGCCCCGTCGCCGTCACCGCCCGGTCCACTGCGCCGGGCGCTTGTCGACGAAGGCCTGCACGCCCTCCTTCGCGTCGGCGCTGTCACGCACGCGCGCCATCGCGGCGGCGCTGCGCTCCCAGGCCTCGTCGTCGTCGATGCGCAGGGCGTCGCGGGCGATGGCGAGGCTCTCGCGGACGGCGAGCGGGGCATTGCGGCAGATCCGGTCGGCCAGCTCGCGCGCCCGGTCGAGCACCGCGTCGGGCTCGGCCAGGTGGTTGACCATGCCGAGCCGGGAGGCCTCGTCGGCCCCGAGCCGGTCGGCGGTCAGGATCAGCTCCATCGCCCGGGCCGGCGGCAGCACGCGCGGCAGCCGGAACAGCCCGCCCGCCGCGGCGACGATGCCGCGGGTGACCTCCGGCAGCCCGAACTGCGCGTCGGTGCCGGCCACCACGAGGTCGCAGGCCAGGACCAGCTCGGTCCCGCCGGCGAGGGCGAAGCCCCGCACGGCCGCGATGACCGGCTTGGTCCTCGGGTAGCGCACGAAGCCGCCGAAGCCGCCGGCCTGCGTCGACAGCTCCGCCGCCCGCCCGGCGTTCAGCGCCTTGAGGTCGGCGCCGGCGCAGAAGTGCTCGCCGGCACCGGTGAGCAGCGCGACCCACGCGTCGGCGTCGTCCTCGAACCGCCGCAGCGCGGCGTCCATCGCCGTGGTGAGCTCCGGGCTGACCGCGTTGCGCTGGTCCGGCCGGTTGAGGGTGAGCGTGGCGACGTGGCCGTCCAGCGCGTACAGCACCTCGTCCATCAGTCCTCCAGGTAGTCGTGCACGACGCTCGCGCGCCCGAGCGTGAGGTCGCACAGGATGTGCGAGGCGGAGACGATCTCGCGCACCGGCAGGTCGGCGAGCGGCGCCAGCGCGTGCGCGGACAGCTGCAGCCGCGCCGGCCCCGTCCACGCGCCCTTGACCGTCAGGTCGGTGATCTGCGACCGGACGAGCTCGCAGATGCGGGGCCGCCGGTCGTAGCCGGGCAGCATCTTCAGCGCGTACGTCGGCCGGGTGATCTCGGCGCGCGCCTCGTCCTCGGGCAGGACCCCGTGCTTGTAGCCCATCGTCGCGGTCGCCACCCGCAGCGTGCGGTAGTCGAGCGTGCCGACGAGCGTGTCGACGTCGAGGTGCAGGCGGGCGTTGCCGAACTTCTTCGGGAACGCGCTGATCTCGCGGCCGCTGGCGATCGAGGCGAGGTTGTCGACGTACATCGCGTGCAGGTAGGCCGCCGGCTCGCCGTCGTGCTCGACGGTCAGCACCTGCCCCGACTCGGTGAAGGCGCCGAGCCCGGTGACGTCGGGCATCTTCATGACCTCGAAGGTCACGAGCGGGTCGCCGACGGTCAGCGGCTCCGGCACCACCGCCCGCATCGCCTCGACGTCGGTGCGGTAGGTGATGGTGAGGTACTCGCGGTCGGTGAAGCGGTACGGCCCGCCGGGCGGGTAGGCCGGCGCTCCGATCGGCGTCGTCAGGGCGCGCCGGACGTCCTCGGCCTTCATCGGTCTCCTGTCAGCGGGGCGGGCGGGTGCGGACCGGGGCGGTGAGGCTGCGCGCCGTGCGCAGCATGCCGACCTGGAGCCCGAGCGAGCGGGTGAGCGGCTCGCTGCGGGCCGCGAGCCCGGTCAGCGGCCGGCCGGGCGGCACGGGCGAGCGGGCGCGCAGCCAGTCGAGGAACAGCCGGTGCGACTCCCGCGGCTGCTCCAGCAGGTACGCGTGGCCGGCGCCGCGCACCAGCCCGAGGGTCGCGTCGGGGATGGCGTCGGTGAGCAGGCGGGCGTTGGCCGGCGGGGTGAGCGCGTCGCGGTCGCCGTGCAGCACGAGCGTCGGGGCGGCGATGCGGCCGAGCCGGGCCCGGGTGTCGTGGTAGGTCGAGGCGGTCAGGTGGCTGATCGCGCCGCGGGCGGACGTCCGGTGGGCGTCGAGCAGGCCGAGGTAGCGCCGCACGAGCGCCGGCTCACGGCGGCGGAAGTCCTCGCTGAACAGCGCCCGCCCGACCAGCTGCGCCCGCAGCCCGGCCGGCGCGCCGCGGGCCGTCAGCGCGGCGGCCACCCGCGGCGAGGGCAGCACCGCCCGCGGACCGCCGTGGGTGGTGCAGCCCAGGACGAGCCCGCGCACCCGGTCGGGGAACCGGATCGCCACCTCCTGCGCGACCATCCCGCCCATCGACAGGCCGTAGACGTGGGCGCTGTCGATGCCGAGGGCGTCCATCAGGCGCACGGCGTCGCCGGCGAGCTCCGGGATGGAGGTGGTGCGCCAGGGCGCGGGCGAGCGGCCGGCCCCCCGGTTGTCGTAGCGGACGCAGTCGAACTCCGCGGCGTAGCTGTCGATCACCGGCGAGAAGATCTCGCTGCTGATGGCGAAGCCGGTGATCCACAGCAGCGGCTCGCCGGTGCCCTCCCGCTGCACGTGCAGCCGGGTGGCGGTGGGCCCCCGGCCGACGCGGACGAGCGTCCCGTCGCGCACCGGGCTAGGACTCGCGCACGTACGTGCCGGGCGCCGGGCCCAGCCGCGGATGCGCCTGGCTGCCGGGGGCGGCGGGTGCGTCGACCAGCCCGCCGGAGCGCTCGCCCAGCCAGGCGGCGTGGTCGGTCCACCAGCTGCCCGGGTGGGTGGCGGCCCCTGCCTGCCACCGCTCCGCCGACGCCGGCAGGGCCTCGTTGACCCGGAAGCTGGACTTCGGGTTGGTCGGCGGGTTGACCAGCGCGGCGATGTGACCGGCCGTCGACAGCACGAAGCGGGTGGTGCCGCCGAGCAGGTGGACGCTGCGGTAGCAGCTGTCCCACGGGCAGATGTGGTCGGTGCTGCCGGCGACGACGTAGCTGTCGACGTCGATCCGCGACAGGTCGACCGGCGTGCCGAGCACGGTGAGCGCCCCAGCCTTCGTGAGCGCGTTGTCGAGCGACATGGCGATGAAGTCGCGGTGCAGGCCGGCCGGCATGCGCGTCGTGTCGCTGTTCCAGAACAGCACGTCGAACGCCGGCGGCCGCTTGCCGAGCAGGTAGTTGTTGACCCAGTAGTTCCAGACGAGGTCGTTGGGCCGCAGCCACGCGAACACGCCCGCCAGCGCCTTGCCGTCGAGGTAGCCCGTGCGCTGCGACTGCGCGACGGCGAGCTCGGCCGTGCCCCGGTCGACCATCGCCCCGACGGTGCCGGCGCGCTCCTGGTCGAGCAGCGTGACGCCCAGGGTCAGGCCGGCGACCCGGTCGCGCAGCGTGCCCTGCGCCGCGAGGTGGGCGAGCGCGACGCTGCTGGTGATGCCGCCGGCGCACAGCCCGAGCACGTGGCTGCGCGGGGCGCCGGTGATCTCCTCGACCGCGTCGAGCGCCTCGAGGACCGACCCGGCGTAGGTGTCGAGGTCCCAGCCCCGGTGCTCGGCCTGCGGGTTGCGCCAGGAGATGGAGAAGACCTGCTGGCCCTGGTCGAGCCAGTGCTCGACCATGCTGCGGCCGGGAGCGAGGTCGGCGACGTAGAACTTGTTGATCATCGGCGGGACCACGAGCAGCGGCAGCTCGCGCACCTGCTCGGTGCGGGCGGCGTACTGCACCAGCTCGAGCACCGGCGTCCGCAGCACGACCGCGCCGTCGGTGACCGCGAGGTTGCCGCCGACGGAGAAGCCCCGGCCGTCGACCATCGACGGGATGCGCGGTCGACGGGCCATGTCCTGCGCGAACTGCCTGAGGCCGGTGGTGTAGTTGCGTCCGCCGGTGTCGAGCGCCGCCTTCAGCGCCGCCGGGTTGAGGAACGGGTTGTTCGACGGTGCGAGCGCGTCGACGAGCATCTGCACGGCGAAGCGCATCTGCTGCTCGCTGCGCCAGTCGAGGTCGGCCTCGTCGACGAGGTGCTCGAGGGCGGACCCGCCGACGAGGTAGGCCTGGCAGAGCCGGTGCAGCACCGGGTTGCCGGTCCACGCGGGGTCGGCGAAGCGCTTGTCGCGCGCGCCGGGCTCGACCTGCGACCGTCCGACGACGACCTTGCCGAGCTCGACCGCCGTGCGGACGTTGGACCGCGTGGTGTCGACCGGCCGGCTCGCCAGCCGGTAGGCGAGCTTCAGGCCGGCCCGACCGGGCAGCAGTCGGCGCACGGGCCCGAGGGCGGCGTCGGTGAGCATGACGTCGAGCGGCGAGCCGTCCGCCGCGGGCCGGCCGGTCGGCTCCTGCGACGGCTGCGCCGGGCCCGGTCCGGCCGTCGTCTGCGTCCCGACCGCCATGCGACCCACCTCCTCGTCCCGACCGGGTCCCTGCCACCCTGAGACCGGGACCACACCGTACGGCGGGAGCCGGGAGGGCCCGGCCCCGGTGGGTAGGGGGACGGCGACAGCGGGGGACGACGCGGAGGTCCGGCATGGGCAAGCCCCTGTGGCGCAGGGCGTACGACACGGTCGAGCGGCCCTTGGCCTCCCGGCTGGAGGCCGGCGTGCAGACCGAGCAGTTCGCCGACGTGGCGGCGCTGCTCGTCTGGTCGCGGGCGGAGGTGCGGCGGCGGACCGAGCGGGTCACCCGGCACGCCCTGCACCGGGTCAACCTGCCGGCGGCCAGCGACGTCGCCCTGCTGCGGCAGCAGGTCTCGTCCCTGGAGCGCAGCGTGCGGCGCCTCGAGGACGCGGTGCGGCAGGAGGCGGTGCGCCGGACGGCGCCCGCGGGAGGCACGACGCGAGGGGGAGCAGATGGCGCAGACGATCGAGCCGGCCGACCTGGTGGCACGGGTGCGCCGCGACGTCGGACGCAACCTGTCCCGGGCGCGCAACGGCGTCAAGTACGTGACCGGGATCGACCGGCCCCAGGTCGGGACGACGCCCAAGTCGACCGTGTGGCGCCGTGACAAGGCCTCGCTGTGGCGGTACGAGGGCGACGCGCCGCTGACCGACGCCACCCCCGTGCTGATCGTCATGAGCCTGATCAGCCGCAGCTACATCCTCGACCTCTCGCCCGGCGCCAGCTTCGTGGCAGCCCTGCGGGCGCAGGGCTTCGACACCTACATGCTCGACTGGGGCATCCCCGACGAGCGGGACGCCGGGAACGGCCTCGACACCTACGTCGACGAGCTGCTCCCGGCCGCCGTGCAGGCCGTCCTCGACACCTCCGGCGCCGACGAGGTCAACCTCATCGGCTACTGCTACGGCGGGCTGCTGTCGCTGCTGCTCGCAGCGGCCTACCCCGAGCTGCCGGTGTCGTCGCTCATCACGATGGCGACGCCCGTCGACTTCGACGAGATGGGCATGTTCGGGCGGATGTTCGACCGGGACCGCCTGTCGCCCGACGACCTGCTGGACGAGACCGGCAACGTCCCGCCGGAGGTCATCCGCAACGCCTTCCGCGTGCTCAAGCCCACCGCCGACATGACGCAGTACGCCGTGCTGTGGGAGAAGCTCTGGGACGACAAGCAGATGGAGGGCTACCAGGTCATGGGGCAGTGGACCCGCGACCACATCCCCTTCCCGGGGCGGGCGTTCCGCGAGACGGTCGACCTCATGCGCGAGGACGCGCTCATGCAGGACCGGGTGCTGCTGGACGGCCGGCGCCTGTCGTTGCAGGACGTGCGCTGGCCGGTCCTGAACGTGATCGCCGGCAAGGACCACATCGTGCCGGCCAGGGCCGCGCAGCCGGTCTGCGAGCTCGTCGGCTCCGAGCGGGCCGAGACGCTGGAGCTGCCCGCCGGGCACGTCGGCCTGGTGATGGGCAAGGCCGCGGCGACCACGACGATGCCGAAGATCTTCGCGTGGCTGCACGAGCACGGCGCGACCCGAGTCGAGGAGACCGCCTGATGGACGTCCGACCCCTGAGCGCCGAGCTCGTCGCCCCGCTGGAGGCCTTCTTCCGCCGGGTGCCGGAGTCGGACCACAACAGCTTCGCCGAGGACGTCCTGCGGCCGGGGATCGTCGAGTCGTGGCTGTCCGACACCCGCCCGCGGCGCGCCGTCGCGGTCGAGGGCGAGTCGGTCGTCGGCTACGTCGCGCTGCTGCCGCTGCACGGCTGGTCGGCCCACGTCGGGTCGCTGCGGCTCGTCGTCGACCCGGAGGTGCGCGGTCGGGGCGTCGGGCGGGCGCTCGCGCGGCACGGCCTGGTGCAGGGCCTCGACCTCGGCCTGTCGAAGATCGTCGTCGAGGTCGTCGTCGACGCGGTGCCGGCGATCGGCATGTTCGAGGCGCTCGGCTTCGAGCCGGAGGCGCTGCTGCGTGACCACGTCCGCGACAAGGCCGGCGAGCTGCACGACCTCGTCGTGCTCGCCCACCTCGTCGAGGGCACGTGGTCGGGGATGGCGACCGCGGGCCTGGAGGACGCGCTGGCGTAGGGGCTTGCACGTGCGGTCCGTGGGGAAGCGGGTCTGCCATGGACTCCTTCGACATCGCCCGGACCGCCGAGAAGAGCGCCGACTTCCGGCGCGTGCTCTGGACCGGGGAGCACACCCAGCTGGTCATCATGACGATCCCGCCGAAGGGCGAGATCGGCGTGGAGACCCACGACGAGAACGACCAGATCCTGTCGTTCGTGAGCGGTCTCGGCAAGGCCGTCGTCGACGGCAAGACCAAGAAGGTCGGCCCCGGCGACGTCGTCATCGTGCCCGCCGGCGTCGAGCACAACTTCCTCAACGACGGCCCCAACCCGCTCGTGCTCTACACGGTCTACGGCCCGCCCGACCACGCGGACGGCGCCGTGCACTCCACCAAGGAGGAGGCCGACGAGGCGGAGGAGTCCGGCAAGGACGAGCCGCCGAAGGGCTGACGCCCGGGACCTGCGCGCGGTCCTCAGGCCGGGTCCACGACCCGGATGCGGACGGCGCGCAGGCCGTCGTACGCCGCCTCGAGCACGGCCTGGCGCGGGTCGGGGACGTCGAGCAGCCGGCCGGTGACCAGCGGGCGCAGGACCGTCAGCCGCGTGTCGGCCAGCACGGTGTCGACGGCCGTGCGCTCGCCACCCACGACCACGCCGTCCAGCGTCGGGGCGGCCGGCAGCAGCACCCGGGCCGCGGTGTCGGCCGACGCCTGCAGCGCCACCCGCACCTGACCCTCCCGCCGGCGGGCGAACCGCTGCTGCGACTGGCCGCCGGCCGCCGAGCGCCCGTGGACCTGGCGCACGGTGACCTTGGAGGCGACCAGGCGCGGCCCGTCGAAGACGCCGCAGGCCGACCCGCCGAGCCGCACGAGCAGGACTCCCACCCGCCGGTCGCGCAGGGCGTGCTCGACGAGCCCGCCGGTCAGCGGCGGGAACGGCACCTCGACCTCGGCGACGGCCCCGTCCTCGGCTTCCAGCCGGACGCCGCGGTCGTCGCAGGTGCGGCAGACCGGGCCGTGCCGCGCGGCGAAGCCGTCCAGCCACCGCTGCAGCCGCTCGGGCGAGGTCGTCACCCACCGGCCGCCGCCGGCGGCCGGTGCGCTCACGCCGACTGCCAGGACCGCCACAGGGCGGCGTACGAGCCGTCGAGCGCGAGCAGCTCGTCGTGGCTGCCGAGCTCGGTGACGCGGCCGTCCTCGACCACCGCGACGCGGTCGGCGTCCGAGGCGGTGTGCAGCCGGTGGGCGATGGCGACGACGGTGCGCCCCTCGACGACCGCCGCGAGCGAGCGCTCCAGGTGGCGCGCCGCCCGCGGGTCGAGCAGCGAGGTCGCCTCGTCGAGCACGAGCGTGTGGGGGTCGGCGAGCACGAGCCGGGCGAGCGCGACCTGCTGGGCCTGCGCGGGCGACAGGGCGAGCCCGCCGGCGCCGACGGCCGTCTCCAGCGCGTCCGGCAGCGCGAGCACCCACTCGCCCGCGTCGACGGCCGCGAGGGCGGCCAGCGCCTCGTCGTCGGTCGCCCCCGGCCGGGCCAGGCGCAGGTTGTCGCCGAGCGTCCCGACGAACACGTGGTGCTCCTGCGTCACCAGCAGGACCTCCGTGCGCAGGTCCTCCAGCGGCAGGTCGAGCAGCGGCACGCCGCCGAGGGTCACCGAGCCCGACCGCGGTCCGTGGACGCCGGCGAGCAGCCGGCCGAGCGTCGACTTGCCGGCTCCGGACGGCCCGACGACGGCCAGGCGCTCGCCCGGCCGCACGTCGAGGTCGAGCCCGTGCAGCACGTCGTGCCCGTCGCGGTACGCGAAGCGGACCGCCGTCGCGGACAGGTCCTCGCCGCGCGGGTGTGCGCCGGTCGGGGTGCGGTCGTCGGGCACGGAGGCGACGCCGAGCAGCCGGGCCAGCGACGACGCGCCGATCTGCACCTCGTCGAGCCAGCTCAGCAGCCGGTCGAGCGGGTCGAGCAGCAGCTGGGTGTAGAGCGCGACGGCCGTCACCTCGGCGAGCGAGGCGACCCCCTGGGCGTGCAGCCACCCGCCCAGCAGCACCACGGCGATCAGCGGCAGCGCGAAGGACAGGTCGACGAACGGGAACCACACCGTCCGCAGCCTCAGCGTGTAGCGCTCGGCGCGGTACGCCGCGGCGATGTCGTCGTCGCTGCGCCGGCGGCGGGCCTCCTGGCGGCCCAGCGCCTCGACCGTCCGGGCGCCCGCGGCGGTCTCCGCCATGCCCGCGGTCATCGTCGCCCACGTCGACCGCTCGGCGAGGTAGCCCGCGGGCGCCCGCCGCAGGTACCACCTCGTCGACAGCAGCAGCACCGGGACGGCGACCAGCACGGCGCCGGCCAGCCGCCAGCTCACGACGAACGCCGCACCGACGGTCAGCACCGTCGTCACGCCGGCGACGAGCACCTCGGGCACCGCCGAGCGCACCGTCTTGGCGAGCGTGTCGACGTCGGCCGTCGTCCGGCTCAGCAGGTCGCCGGCGCCGGCCCGCTCGACCGTCGACAGCGGCAGCGCCACCACCTGCTCGAGGAAGTCCTCGCGCAGGTCGGCGAAGACCTGCTCGGCGAGCACGAACGAGATGCGCCGCGACAGCCACGTCAGCGCGGTGGCGGCCACGACGCTCAGCGCCAGCAGGCCGGCGACGACGTCGACCCGTCCGGTGGTCGTGCCGCGCTCGACCTCCTCCACCAGCGAGCCGAGCAGCGGCGGGGCGGCGAGCCCCGCGAGGGCGGCGAGGGCGTACAGCAGCAGCGACAGCCCGACCGCCCGCGGGTGGCGGCGGACCAGCGCCACGGCGTACGCCCGCACCTGCCGGGCGTCGGCCACGGGCAGCGAGCTGCTCATGCCACCCGCTCCCCGCGCAGGACGACGTCGCGGTACACCGGCTCCTCGAGCAGCGACCGGTGGGTGCCGGTGGCGACGACGACGCCGTCCACGAGCAGGACCACCAGGTCGGCCCGGTCGAGCACGAGCGGGCTGGTCGTCAGGACCACGGTCGTACGCCCCTGCCGCGCCCGGCCCAGGCGGTCTGCGATGCGGGCCTCGGTGTGGGCGTCGACGGCGCTGGTCGGCTCGTCGAGCACGAGCACCTCGGGGTCGGCGGCGAGCGCACGGGCGAGGACGAGCCGTTGGCGCTGCCCGCCCGACAGCTGCCGCGCCCGCTCCTCCAGCACCGAGTCGAGCCCGTCCGGCAGCGCCTCGAGGACGTCGCCCGCGCAGGCCGCGTGCAGCGCCGCCCGCACGGCCGTCTCCGGGCGGCCGGTGCCGAGCTCGTCGCGCAGGGAGCCGCTGAACAGCAGCGGCGACTGGTCGACGACCATCACCCGGCGGCGCACCTGCGCCAGCGGCAGGTCGCGCAGGTCGGTGCCGCCGAGCCGGACCTCGCCGTCGTCGACGTAGCGCCCGAGGCGCTCGGCGACAGCGGTGGCCTGCGCGGGGTCGACGGCCGCGACCGCGGTGAGCAGGCCGGGCCGGACGACCAACCCGGACCGCACGTCCTGCAGCGAGGCCGGCGCTCCCGGCGCCGCGGCGTCCCCGGCTGTCCCTCCCGGCGTCAGCGCCGGCTCCAGCCGCAGCAGCGCCACCAGCCGGCCGCTCGCGACCAGCGCCCGGGTGACCTTGTCGAGCGCCTCGGTGAGGGTGCGCAGCGGTGTGGTGAGGAAGGCGGCGTAGCCGTAGAAGGCGACGAGCTCACCGGGGGAGATGCGTCCGGTGACGGCGAACCGCGCAGCCAGCCAGGTCACCACCACGACGAAGGCGCCCGGCACGAGCACCTGCGCCGCGTCGAGCAGCGCCTGGCTGCGCGCGACCTCGACCCCCGCGGCCCGCACGCGCTGGGAGGCGGCGCGGTAGCGCGCGACGAAGGCCGTCTCACCGCCGATGCCGCGCAGGACGCGCAGGCCGGCGACGGTGTCGGCGCCGAGCCCGGTGAGGGCCCCGAGCTCGGCGCGCTGGGCGGCCTGCCGTCCGTGCAGCGGCCGCAGCGCCGGCCCCAGCGCCAGCCCGAAGGCCGGGACGCCGGCCAGCACGACCGCGCCGAGCAGCGGGGAGGCCGACAGCAGCAGGCCGGCCACCAGCAGGAAGGACAGCAGCGCCCCGGTCGCCCGTGCGCTGACGTCGAGCGCGCGGGCCACGGCGACGGTGTCGGTCGCGACGACGCTCACGACCTCGCCGGTCGAGGTGCGGGAGGGCAGCGAGGCGCCGAGGCGCAGCGTCTGCGCGCTGACCCACTGCGTCGAGCGGAACGCCGCGAGCATCCAGTTGGTCACGGCGAACCGGTGGCGGGTGATCGACGCCCACCCCTGCACCACGGCCAGCGCTGCGAGGACCAGCACCCACCGGCGCAGTGCGTCACCGTCCCGCGCCGCGATGCCGTCGTCGACGACCCGGCCGAGGACGTACGGCACCAGCGCCTGGCTCGTCATCCACAGGATGCCGAACGCCATCCCGCCGAGGATCGTCCAGCGCTGCAGGCGGGCGACCCGCAGCAGGAACCGCGGAGCCGACCGCAGGTCGGGACGACCCGGGTCGGCCAGCGGCATGCGTTGCACGTGGGTCCACGCTACGGCGCCGTCCAGTCGCTTCTCGTCCCCGACGTCATGAGCCGGCGCAGGCCCCGTTGGACGGGCTGATCACCCGCACCGCACGTACCGTCGAGGCCATGAGCAGCCGGTCCGCCACCCGCGCACGCACCGCGCGGCTGCTGGCGCCGCCGCGGGCCGGCCGCGGAGGGGCCTGGCTGTACGCCCTGCGCACCACCAACCCGCCGCCCGGCCGCGACCCGCGCACCCTCGACGTCCTCACCAAGTGGATCGTCGCCACCCGGGCGGCGGTGCTGCCGATGACGCTGTTCGCCGGGCTGGTCGCGGGGCTGCTGGCGGTGCGGGCGGAGGGCTTCTCCTGGCCGCTGTACGCCCTGGCGCTGCTCGGCATCGTGCTCGCGCACACGTGCAACAACATCATGAACGACCTGTCCGACACCGACGCCGGCCTCGACACCGACGGCTACGCGCGGGCGCTGTACGCCCCGCACCCGATCCTGTCGGGGATGCTGCGGCGGCGCTCGCTCGGGCTCGCGGTCATCGGCCTCAACCTCGCCGACTTCGCGATCATGGTGGTGCTCGCCCTGCAGCGCGGCTGGCCGGTGGTGGTGTTCGCCGTGACCGGGCTGCTGCTGTCGATCGCCTACACCTCACCGCCGCTGCGGCTCAAGAAGCGGGGTCTCGGCGAGCTCGACGTCCTGGTGACGTGGGGTCCGCTGATGGTCGCCGGCACCTACTTCTCGGCGGTCGGCGAGCTCCCGTGGCAGGTGTGGGTGGCCAGCGTGCCGTACGGCCTGCTGTGCACCAGCGTGCTCATGGGCAAGCACATCGACAAGATCCCGTTCGACGAGCCGACGGGCACGCGCACGCTGCCGGTGGTGCTGGGCGACTCCCGCGCCCGAGGTGCGACCATCGCCCTGCTGGTCGCCTTCTACGCGACGACCGGGATCGCCGTCGCCGTCGGCGCACTGCCGTGGCCGGTGCTGCTCGTCGCCCTCGGACTGCCGATGCTGCGCACCGTCTCGCAGGCGCTGCGCGCGCCGCGGCCCGACGAGCCGCCGCCCGGCTTCCCGGTGTGGCCGCTGTGGTTCGCCGCCATCATGTTCGTCCACGTCCGCCGGGCGGGCGGGCTGCTGGTGCTCGGGCTCGTGCTGGCGGCCGTCTTCGAGGTGGGGCTCCCGCTCGGCGGCTAGCGTCGCCCCGTGCTCGATGCCCTGGTCGCCGCGGTCGTCGTCGCCCTGCTCGTGGCGGGAGGCCTCGCTGCGCTGTACGCGGTGACGGTCGTGCCGTTCCTCGTCACCGTCGACCTCGCCGAGCGACGCGGGTGCTCGACCGGCCGGTGGGCCGGCGTGTCGCTGGCGGCAGTGGTCGTCGCCCTGGTGCTGGCGCTGGCCGGCGTGCTCGCGGGCGTCTCGCGTCCGCTGCTCGTCCTGGCGCTCGCCGTGGGCTTCGTGCCGACGGGAGTGCTGGCACTGTGGTCGGACTCCCTGGGCGGTCGCGCCGGGCGGCACGAGTCGCCCGTCTGACCGCGCCTACCTGGTGTCGACGATGCGGAAGCCCTCGGCCAGCCGTCCTGCGGCGAGACCGGCGGCCACGGCGTTGGCCCCGAGCCAGCCCCGCAGCATCCCCTCGAGGTCGTCCATGTGGGCGGTCTGCGAGACGTGGGCGCGCAGCGCCGCGAGCTTGCGGTCGAAGACGTCGGTGATGTCGACGTAGCGGTCGGCGTGACCGCCGGCCGCCATCACCCACACCTCCGGCACGGTCCACGCCTCATGACCCTCGGCCGCGAGGTCGAGGTGGGCGAACGGGTTGCGCGCGTCGGGGTAGACCGCGGCGATCGCCGCCTCCCCGGCCGCGAGGTGGTCGGGGTGGGAGGAGTAGATGCGCTCCCAGTTGCGCTCCGGCGACTGGATCATCACCCGCTGCGGCCGGCGCTGACGGATCACCCGCGAGATGTCGCGCCGCAGCTCGATGCTCGCCGTGAGCCGGCCGTCGGGGTAGCCGAGGAAGTCGACGTCCTCGACGCCCAGCTCCGCAGCCGCCGCTCGCTGCTCGGCCTGCCGGATGCCGCCGATCTCGCTGCGGGGGACGTCGGGGTCGAAGCCGCCGGCGTCGCCGTCGGTGCAGATGCAGTACGACACCGCGGTCCCGGCGGCGGTCCAGCTCGCGATCGTGCCGGCCGCCCCGAAGTCGAGGTCGTCGGGGTGGGCGACGATCACCAGCGCCCGCTCGACCGTTGCCTGCACGTCCGTCACTGCGCCTCCTGTCGGGACCGCCCCTGCGGCCCACGACCATTCTGCTGGACGGGTCCGCCGGCCCTGCACCGCCGGCCGGGCCGTAGCCTGGTGAGGGTGAGCGTGCTCCCCGCACCGACCGTCCGGCTCGACGACCGCTTCGCCCGCGAGCTGCCGGAGCTGGCGGTGTCCTGGGAGGCGGCGGCGGCGCCCGAGCCGCGACTGCTCGCGCTCGACGAGGCGCTCGCCACCGAGCTCGGGCTCGACCCCGACTGGCTGCGCAGCGAGGACGGCCTGCGCTTCCTCGTCGGCACCAACGTGCTGCCCGGGGAGCGACCCGTCGCACAGGCCTACGCCGGCCACCAGTTCGGCGGCTTCACCCCGCGGCTCGGCGACGGCCGGGCGCTGCTGCTCGGCGAGCTCACGACCGCGGACGGGCAGCGCCGCGACCTGCACCTCAAGGGCTCCGGCCGTACGCCGTTCGCGCGCGGCGGTGACGGCCTGGCCGCGGTGGGCCCGATGCTGCGCGAGCAGGTCGTCAGCGAGGCGATGCACGCCCTCGGCATCCCGACGACGCGCTCGCTCGCCGTCGTCGCGACCGGCCGCGACGTGCGGCGCGAGACGATGCTGCCCGGGGCGGTGCTCGCGCGGGTGGCCAGCAGCCACCTGCGGGTCGGCAGCTTCCAGTACGCCCGCGCCACCGGCGACCTCGGCCTCCTGCGCCGGCTGACCGACCACGCCGTCGCCCGGCACGCGCCTGCCGCCGCGGAGGCGGCTTCCCCGCCGCTCGCGCTGTTCGAGGCGGTGGTCGCCGCCCAGGCGTCGCTCGTGGCCCGGTGGATGCTCGTCGGCTTCGTCCACGGCGTCATGAACACCGACAACACGACGATCTCCGGCGAGACCATCGACTACGGCCCGTGCGCGTTCCTCGACGCGTACGACCCGGCCACGGTGTTCAGCTCGATCGACGAGGGCGGCCGCTACGCCTACGGCAACCAGCCGGTCGTCATGGAGTGGAACCTCGCCCGCCTGGCCGAGGCGCTGCTGCCGCTGCTCGCCGACGAGGAGGAGTCGGCGATCGGGATCGCCGTCGAGGCGCTCGGCGCGTTCCGGTCGCAGTACTCGGCCGCGTGGCTCACGGGCATGCGCGCCAAGCTCGGCCTGCCGGCGGGTGTCGACGACGCCGAGACCGCCTCGCTGGCCGAGCAGCTGCTCCCGCTGCTGCAGACCGACCGGGTCGACCACACCTCGTTCTTCCGCGGCCTCGGCCCGGCCGCCCGCGGCGAGGCCGAGCCCGCGCGCCGGCACTTCCTCGACCTGGCGGGCATCGACGCCTGGCTCGACCGCTGGCGCGCGCTGGCCCCGGACGGGGCGCTGTGCGACCG
>Ga0210040_10000385_pt1 | contig 74665 bp, 44 predicted proteins | sample CryGeyCG12114_NA_FD_185462 | JGI IMG/M metagenome (GOLD analysis project Ga0210040, IMG submission 185462) | Groundwater microbial communities from aquifer - Crystal Geyser CG19_WC_8/21/14_NA (SPAdes) (version 2) | ecosystem: Environmental > Aquatic > Deep subsurface > Groundwater | place: USA...
TGGCTTCGTTAGTTGGAAACAAATACTTTCTGCTGTGAAAATGATCTGTATTGCGTACAAAAGAATTTCTTTCGTCTATTTTGAACCTTCCTTTCTGTTTCTTGTCAAGATATTTTGCATGCAAATGCATTTTTACGGTTAATTGTTGCTTAATTATGATTAAAAATTATTCCTGCAATCCCGGGATCCCGTCAATGAATCCCGGGGAAAATCCCGGCCCTAAAATGACCGATTCCCCGGGATCCCGGGGACGGGATTCCCCGGGGTTATCATCTCTAGTGAGTGCACAATGGAGAGAGAAATGGAGTAGATATTTATCTTGTGGCATGAAAAATTCATATTTTTTTCAAAGTAGTCTTGAATGTCTGACCGATACAATTGCTTTTGTGTGCACTTTGTGGGAAATTAAATAAACTGGGAGGGCACTTTTTTCTGTTTCTGTTATTTATGTGTATTGGAACTCCGGATAAAGTTCAAGTTTTCAAGATTTAGTAAACTATAATATGTAATGCACATCTTTGGCCAATGAACAGTTGTATGGTGTAAAGAATCTTATTTTTTGTGCTCAAGGAACTCCATTCAGTTTGAATAATTGGATTGAATGTGATGTACTAATGAATGCTTTTTGATCCATGGTGTTTCTTTAGTGCCCATTTTGCTGTGCATTTCAATTCATTATTATTTGGTTGCAACGTGATAAAGATCAGGATGGGTTAGGTACGGTCGAAGGCCTAGTAATCATAATGAATAGCGAGAGCAATGTTATAAAGTCAGTTAGTTAGTTAGTTAGCAGTGGTAGACCACTTATTACCACACCACTGGTTTTGAGAAGACAGTGTTGATAGATGGAAAAAATTATTTCTCTTCGATCTTTTGGAGCAGCAATAGTAGTAATCATTGTGGAGATTCACAATGTTTCTGCAATTATGTATCTGGGTCTGGGTGTTTTGAGCAGATATAATGGATCATATCATCGTGCAATACTGCATAGCGGTTACCAAGAAAAATGAGATAATTGCAAAAGCATTGCATATTCAAAATGGGCTGTTATAATAATGCACGTAATTGAAAAAGTAAATAGATTAGTAGCTTACGGCAAATAGTTTTCGTTTTTTGAATATTTCAAATTGAGATTCAATCCAAAGCGTCTATTGCACCAAAGCTATCATTTAATTTAAGGGCCTACCAACTCCATAAGAATCAAAGCTAAGGTATGCAATTTTCCCTGAACTACGTTACAAGCGATTTACGTACTGAAAGAATGGTTTTGCAATGCTTTAGTGCTCCATCATGCACGTTATGTCATTATAAATATGATTATGTATTTTCATAATTCTAATGGCTCACGTAATCTTATACTACAGATCACAGAATGTTGAAATGGGAGTTACCAACTCCATTACTGAATCAGGTTTTGGGCATCATTTAGTTGTTTTGTGTTTTCTATAAACGAATATATCCATGAGGGTAAGAGACATAGTACATGCATATTGGTGGGTCATCAAACATCCCATGAGCGACCGGTGAAAGGTAACAATGTTTGCAAAAACTATGTACAACACACACACTCAACCTCTCTTAAGATCTACTGCATTTTAATTATTGCAATACTCAGGTGAATTTCGAATATCACAGCATAGTTAGCTAGCTATTACTTACTTAAGTCAGCTAATTGAGTATTACGCTACCATCGTTAGGGACTTACCTTGTTCAGCAAGAAATTAGGAATGCAAAGGGCATTCCGATGCATGCACAATCTATTGTTTTACAAAGCAAAAACAACAATAACAACATGAGCTCGCCTGTTTTTGCCGGCAGGCGAAAAAAAGTTGCGGAGGAAGTGACCACCTTTGGCAACAAATAGCGGTCATGGTCCGTGTGAGGGCAAGACCTACTACCCTTGACCTTTGGTTCAAGAAATCGGTCCAAAATGTGTTTATTATCTTTTAAAAGGAATGTTTAAAGGTTATTGGTGAATGACGAAAGTGAGTGGTTCAGTTTCAAAAATGCGCATCCTTCATTCTGCATGCCATGAAAATATGGAGTAGTTAGCAATCATTGCGATGGGTAACAATTTTGTACCTGTTTCGTAAGCAAAAAGGATTTCCACGTTCGCTGAACATCTTTCCTGGTGACATTCATATAGTTAGTTATTGTATGATTACGTTTTGTTGTAATAGTTTGGACGTAACTTTTTGTCTAACTGGTCGGGTGAGGAACATGATTTCATGTGGGAAAAGGCAAGCATTGGCCTCAATTGACAGTGATGAGGGTTGGGTAACAGAGTTTTTTTGTACAATTTACATGGCATAGTTGCATTGGAATTTGAACAATGTACAGATGACTTTTTTTGGAATACAACCAATGGAAATTAGTTGGATATCTTAATTCATATGATTAAAAAGCGGGTGAGATTTTCTTGTTTCAGACGTTGTCTAATATCACGATGGATTGGATTCCACTACGGGGATTCCTCGTGAACCGTATATGTACAAACTACGTTCCTATATCGGTAAATTTAGTTCCCCATGAAATAAATATGATAGTCTGTGAACTTTTTTTATGGGAAGTATTTATTACCATTTTTTGCCAACATGTGAATTGCTGTGAAGACTGGAACAGTTATTTTGCTAATTGAATGCTAATTTTCACTTGAGAGAAGCAAGGCAATATGTTTGAATGGGTGCAATCGGTGACAGATGACAAAAGAGCTTTAATCCGTTCAACCTGTGAAGGAATATAGAGAGCAACTGGTTACTAGAGGCAATGATCGAGTCAAATAAAACAAAAGAAATAAGACAAATAGTTCATGTTTTTTTGTCAACTCCTAAGTAGTACCTGGTAATTCAACCCACTTGTAAAATAAGTGTGCACGTATAATGTAAGAAGAAGAGCCATCAATTTCATTCCTAACAGTACACGAAAGAGAATCTTCTTTTTCTCCAAGAATGTCTTGTTCGCATGTCGGCTCGCAATTTTCTCAATACATGGAAACGGTTGTTGAAATAGTGAAGCCTTTAGAGAGAGATTTAGATGTGCAACATTGTCATTTTACGTGAGAAAATTGATGAAACTGGTTGACCTCTGGGTTATATTTGATTAAAATCTTACGGAGAACATAACTCCAAGAGAGAGAGGGAGAGAAAGATGCATTTTTTATGAACACAGGTGAATTAATATCATTGTAGACAATACAGGACCATATATCTACTGTAATTAGCAAAGGTCGCCATTTATTTCAACAAAATTGAGCAGCAGGGGCTCTCCCACAAAGTGGTGGATTATTCCAACTTTGTCTACCTACAGGCACCAAGCTTAACCTTTTTTAGAACCTGGGAAAATCATGTGGCAGTATTCATTTTTAATGAAATTCATGATCTTTGACAGTCTAGCGAGATCTACGTGTGGTCTACGATACTACCATGAGACCTGCTGTGCTTATCTGGGGGTAACGGGATTCTCCTAGAAGAAAAAAATATGCAATTATTGTTCAAATGTAAAAACACTTATCAACCTTTACATTAATTTGTTTTATAAGTTCCGGTCTTAAGAACTTAATAAAGATAACTGAATTAGCATGCATGTAATGTTGTGCCAATGTCTTTACAAATAGCCAGACTCTCATCACAACTAAACTAATGTCTAGTCTCTACCCACTATGTCATACTGTTTAAGGTGAAAATCTAGTTTGTTCCATTAAACTTGAATTGCTCATTACCATACGTACAGGAGATTGCGCAACATCGCTTTATGGGGAATCTTACTACGTTATTATTATTATATCATAATCATCTTAACAGTTACGTACTACGAGCAAATTAATACGCAAAAGGGTTGCTAAATTATGCAAACGATTGCCCTGCTCGTTTGATAAAGTTCAACTTGTCTCCACTTCAGGTTAAGGGGAAAAATATTCAGTTTTTATTCTCATATCGAAATTTCAAATCATTCTTAACAACTGTTTTTTGAGGAGAACAAATGATAGTTAGTTCAATGGCAGGGACAAGGATGTTAGCAAAAATGCCATGATAATAACGTTGAAGTGCAAGCATAGACTCCAAAAGATATTGTTAGCTAGTTAGTTGAGCAAGGACTGTAAGCAAACTCCTGAGGATCTCGTTCATGTCAAAAGATCACAAGACGAATGGGAGCTCAAGTGCGAGAATTTAGTGCAATAGAGAAACAAGAAACCAGTTTGCAAAGACAATACTGAACAAATCGACACATCACCCAATAAGTATGAAATAAATGTCATTTAACTATCACAAGTAAGTCAATAGTTCCAAAAGGCTGGCACTTAAACTTTTTTAACCTTGTTTTTGTTAATAAAAAGGGCCATTATTTTAGTTATTTCATGCCACATAAATTTGCCCAAAGTAAATAGATATTTCAAGTTTCTGCATTCATTGGAGTTAGACTTTTACTCATTACGAGATGGCTTGTGGGGCTTTCACTGTGCTTCGGGTGGTTAGTTAGTTAGTTACTGGTTTATTAAGCTATAGTAGACTTCAAACTGCATTAGGGTTTTGGCCTATTACTGTAAATTTAGAGTGATATCTAATGTGAACTTGGGAAACATGTGAGCTTTCCTAATGAGCGTGGTAGTAAATCAAGAAAAAAAATTATTCGCTGAATATGGCTGGTGGGTCACACACAAACACAATTATGTGGGCATGATATTTGTGTTAAATAACGTTTATATTGCATTATTATATTAAACTACTGAATAGGTAATACGTAGGTTAAATATTACAGATCATTATAGATTGCAATTTTGTAAGCAAGTACCAGAAAGGGCATGTTTTATTTGTTTTTCAATAAACGTTAAAAATTCACTTGATTATTATAACAAACTGATTGATTCGTGTTCACTTGCTACAAAGATGCCTGGTTTATTCATTAGATTGATAAATGAAGACGAAAATTGAAAAATTCAAATTTTACAACTTACTTTACTCTTTACTTATGTAATTAAGCTGTCAATTGAAATATTCATGATATGGGCCATAATTAATAAAGTATATTTGCTAATGCTAAATAATAGAATCAGGTCATCAATCATTAGAAAAAAAATTGCAAAAATTTGTAGATGACCGTTTTAATTTTATAAAACACATCTACTAAACTGCATCATTTAGTTCGAGAACGTATACTGGTAATTCCCTGTATTTCTAAATTCCCACAAGAGTGACATCTGTCCTAGATTTGGCGAAGCAATATACCCTACACCGACACATTCATCATGAATGAATTTAGCATCCACAAAGGACAATGTTATGTATGATTTAATTCATTCCGCTGATTTAAATATAGTTTAAATTAAATGCAATTTGAAAACATAAAAAAATGAACTCTAAGCAATTCTCTGTTGAATAAAACGGTTCAGGGTTCTCATAGCAACGTGAGATAACTTGATGTGTGGCCAAACTTTGACAAAAATGGTTTCAAAATCGTGAAAATAAGATTTACAAATTAATTGATGATTTAATGATTAATTGATAGCTTATGAAGCATTGCTTTTTTTATTAACACGCTTGAAAGCAAAACAAATAGCTTGTGTATTGTACCACATCGTTATAGGAATCATCTAGCTTTTCAAAGACATTATCATTAAAATGTGCAAAAGCGCAAGTGTTACAACTAATAGTTTACCCATCGATATGCACCCAAAGACATTAAAATGAATTTCAAAATTATGTAATGTGCTATATATTTCATCCGTAAATGAATAGACCAGAAGGTTTTTTATTTTCCTTCAATTATTGATGGGAGTTTTTTTTTACCAGTTTGCATCATCACATAAATTGAATCTATCGTAAATATCTTGATGGTTCAAACACTTTTATTAACGGTACAAGGTTCAACTAGGAATCCTATTATGCCTTTTGTAAAAGCAACATAAATTTGGCCTCCGATGTTACCGTCATACGACGGTGTGTACCTACTAATCTGATTGCATTATATTGCGGAGGGAAGGGAGTAAATGAATTTATTTGTCTGACAGTTTTCTTTTAAATTTTTGATGCTCTTATTTAAATTACGAGTGATCAACTACAAACTATCAGCTACAAACCCTATACCAAATGAATTGAATACATACAGTAAATAAATATATACACATTAGATGATGCTCTTTCAAGTTCGTCAACCGGTCATGTAAGATGAATACACAATGCCATAAGTTGAATCCGTCCTGTCAAATATAACAATGTGTGTGCAACTTATTGCATGTATGAATTCATGCCCTTCTTATGCGTTCAAGGTTGCTTTTCATATACTTTATTGAAAATTCAAGTTAAAACTACGGGTTTTCCTTTTATCAGAATGAAAGAGCCGATGATCTCATTGTTGCTATGGCATCTCTTCCCAATCAGTATCTATATTTATTGACCAAACAAAATAAAATTAAAAATCTCACTTGGGTGCTAAATTAATTAATTGCTAAACTTCAGGGGGTTGCAACCAAAATCAAGGATTTATATGCGCAATGTTAATTGAGCAGAAGCATACATATATTAGCTTTAACTGGAAAACTAGAACCAACTTGAGTTTCCAAATCAAAACTTAATTGCTCATGTCGTCGAAAATATAAATGGACATAACCAGCCAATTCCATACAACTCTTAATCTGTCTCAACTAATGTATGCTGAAACTAGTAAAAATCTCATTATCACGTAATTAAACCAATCATAGTAGTAGTATAGTGACGCAAATGAAATGGTTTCGCGCATGGCTACAACTCATTAGTGTAAGCAGTTATAGCAGCCCACAGTTCATTTATTATCACTCACTCCCAGGCAGATATATGATAATTAGCTGTTATGTACAGCTGGAATGCTCAAAATAAACACATGCGTATTTATTTACAAACCAGAGTCACACACATTCTGACACAATTATCTTCAGTACACAGTCACAGAAGCCTTTTGTTACTTGGAATTTCAGATGAGCTGGAGACGGTATGTGTGTGTACGGAATACTGACGCGGCAGATTCTTCATTAACCCACTGCAAGAACCATAACTAATGTCCTCAGGACTTTACCTTTACAGTTAGTTAGTTACCTTCGCATACGATTTTATCCAATTCTTTAACTAATCACTAATGTCAATTCATGGCATCTTTTATCTTCAGGTAGTCAGTTAACATACAAGAATGCCAGACTCATATAGCTCTCTCATAATAGCATGTGGAGTTGACACTCCAGTTGACGATAAAAGTGTTCTCATTCTCAAATTCATATGTTATCATTGCTATATTTGATTGCTCATCAGCTGCATACGTATACAATTTATATGAGTTCCAAGTTCCATGCACGCCGTTTTATGCCGGTAGTTAGTTATAGCAAATAAAGCTGCAACTTGCTTGGCAAATTTTCATAACTAAAGAGTAACTATCTATAACTAACTTTATTCATGTAGTTTGTGTGACTCTGACAGTTAGTTAGTCATAGTCAGTCAAGTTAGTAAGCTGGATAGGCAGACAAGATAGACTAGTAACTAGTGACTAGTAGTAAGAGCCATCTTGCTGCATTTTGCTCACGGTCTGCACTAAAAGTGAACCATAGGGGAGCCCATTCCTTTCAGAATGGATCCAACTGGTCTCATAAAATAGAAAAGGCGGCTCATTCATTTGTTCATGGAATAATATTTACCTACTTACTTTTCCCTTACTTCATCTGGGAAAAATTGTAGTTTCCTATTGACTACATTGGAGACCGAAACGGTCGATGTTTTGAGTCTAAATTTATATTCGACGGCAGAAATTTATTCAACACATTGCTGCGGGTCCCTTGTTGTTCAAGTTTCCTGTCCAATCCATCATGGTCAATTAAGTGCACAGTTTGGTGAAAAAAAACTTTGCCCTACTCTACAGCACATTGGAGCCTCACTTTCTCTATGGATAATATTCGCAGCTGAGGATTCGATCAATTGTTGGGCCAAAGTGGATCTAACAATTTCATGCATCCACAGTTGTCAAAGTTCGTTGTATTGACCATGGTGACAATAATTTAGATTTCCTTGTGACCCCTCTTCCATTTTAGTGTTGTTTGCTTTAGTCAATGAAATAATCATTTGCATCCAAGGGCTAGTAGACAATAAAATTCCTTGTACTTACTGGTGAGTTTTTATTTTGTTGAAAGTAGTGGTACAATATTTTTAGTAGGTTGCAAACAGTATGAATGCAAACTAGATATATTGCATTGGGGAATGAATTTGTTGTTAGCAAATGCATATTATGCAGACTGTATGAATAAATAGCAGACAACAATGCAAGTGTAAAAGTAGGTGTATAATTTCCATTTAAATACTACTGCTACAAATGAACTGCACCTGTTTGTCACATAGTTTTGGTCATGCCATGTGAAATGGAAATAGTTATTTAGATACGCCTATTATTATGTGGTACTAACTAATTCAAAAAATTTACGAATCATAGTATAGTTAGTTAGTAATTTGAAAGTCTATTTGAAAAATTGGAAATCTTCGACTAACAAGCAAAGCTGTGAGCCAGTATACTGTATTATATAACTCGTAGCGTTTCAAAGTACATACGGTGCATTCGCACTGTTCACATGTCCATATGACTTGGGAAACCAAACCAGCCAGTAGCGAGCTACAATAAACAACCTTATTGCATTTATTCACTGACTAACTAACTTTGTTATCATTTCCACTTTTATTACTATTACTATTACATGTGCAGGCAGACTGGCTGAGAATCATGGCATTGGCAATAGGTAGCAAGACGGATAGGATTCCTCTTGTACCATGCCAGGAGGATGGACCAAGTACTTAGCCATACGAAACCTCAACTCATCAACTCCGACAGAGAAAAAACTAGAAGGGAGGAGAAGGGTTTTTTCGGTGAGTGACGATATTACATGAGCCATTCAACTATACGTATATATGTACAGTTGAGGAAATAACTATAGCTAACTAACAAGCTAAAGGCTGGAGAGACCTATTATTCCATGTGGTTGTGTCTGCTTCCTGCATACACGTCCTATGTGTGTGGTATATGTTATTCTCATACCTTTGCATTTCTCCTGTCTTTTTACACCCATACTAACTAACTAATACGACTGGCCAAGTCTATTTTCCTGTGTACATAATTCATCATACTCACTCATTCAATTAGTCTATATAGTTTCCCGTGTTTATGTAACGATGACTAGTAGGAAATTTTTTTCCCAGTGGGAAGAAGAACAAATATGGCTAGGATTAGCATTATTAAATTTGAGTTTTTTTCTACAGCCAATCAGTCAATAATTTGTAGTAGGTAGTAGTCTGTGTATACAAATGGTAGGTACATTTATTTTACCCCATTAGGTGTGGTGTACCTCGGACCAGCACTGATGTAATTAATAAACTGTCTTATCCGCATGGTTTTCATTTTTGCAACTGCCAGACTGTGAGTCAGTTTTTATATTTATTTTAATAGTTTTAATTGCTACAATTCACGAATTTTAAATAAATACAATTAATGGAATTGACTGTAATTACTCACAGAACCATTACTTTGGCGCTGGCCACTTTAATTTATAGTTAGTATCCTCATTTATTACTATTATTAGATTGGTAGACAGACATGATACCACGAAACTCGTATTGTATTGCTATTAAAGGTTTATTATAAGTCCCATTTTGAATGTGTATCATCGAGTATTATCTACATGTAACTAACTAATAACTCGTCCAATACGCCTAGCCCCACAACACTAACTAACTATAGTTAGTTAGCTTTCTGGGCTTGGCAGTACACGCGTACGTACGTACAGTTTAGAAGAAACCCTTGCGAGCTTTCACCATGTATATTTAGCATGTTTATGTGTTATCCATGCGAAAAGTGGCCTACCCACTTTTTGCTTACTTTCTACACTGACTCACTTCTTTCTTACTAATCATAATGGTTATGGTTGGCAAGACGAGAAATATGCCATAGCTCACGCATTTATTGCAAGTGTTGTCGTTACCCACTTTATAGGGATGTGGGCACGTCGACACACATATCTATCACTCCCATCCTACCTACAACATATGCACACATGTGTTACAAAAATAAGACAGACCTTCACACATTATCGTAATTATGATGTAACTTGTTGTCTATGTCTCAAGTAACTTACAAACTCGTTTAAATGTAGCTATACATAACCATGCCAGCAGTATTAGTAGTCTTGTCGTGCGGAGCAAAAAAAAATCATAGCTCATTCTTCATTTGTCTAACTAACTAACTAACTAAATCACGATCCCCATCATAATCCATGTGTGCCGTCAGTATACTTAGCTAAACGGAAGCCCGCATCTTATACCATGTTGCTAGTTAACTTTAGCTACATTCTCACAAGTTTCTGCTAACGTACCACTGACTGAGAGAATAAAAAAAGAGAAAGAATGGCTGTCGTTAGTTAGTATGGCAGCAATGGAGTGTGCTTGCTTGCTACATAACAGAGACGCATGTACAGTATGGAACTAGAGAGAGGGAGAGAAATAGCACGATTCGCGAAAAAAAAGAGTAAGCGAAGAAAGACTGAGGGCGTCCAATCCAAAACAGACATAATGCAGGCCAAAATGTGCATATAGGCGGTCGCTACTGGTAGACTCCTAGTAGACACGATTGAGTGCGTTCTCTGTGGGCTAGCCTGAAGTTCTCGGGTGCAAGCTCAAATATACTACAATACCCGAGTTTGGGAGAGAAGAAGGAAAGGAGCACACTCCACTTTTGCTATTCCGTTCCATATTCACAGTCGCTCGCTCGCTCCTCTTTTTTAGGCCCTACATGCCGTATAACATTATCATAATCACTCTCTAGTCTTCCCTATGTGTGTTCAATACGAATCTAAAGCATACTTGTAGTTAGTTAGTTTGTTAGTTAGTTAGTTACTTTACTGAGTTGTTGCTACTGGTATTCACTCCGAGTGAGGAACTGTTTGTATGATGATGATTTCTCGAAAATGTTCAGTCAAATAATGAGTTTTACCAGAAAGAAGACTAGCAATGCCTTATCTGTTATTATTATGAAGTTTCTGCTTGTATTGTGCTCAAATAGTACATAATACACCGTAGCAATGGTTGGTTGATTAGTTATTTAGTCAGTGAACTTGGTTAGACTTGTATGGATAGAAAGATGCAAAGGAAAAGATAGGAAAAGGTAGCCAATTTTTAAGGAAAGGAAGAGAATGAGAATTTAGTTCCAGCAGATAGTGAGTCTTTATAACTGGAGCACAGAGAGCTGCGGGTTTGATAGTATACAAGAGCTACCGATAGTCTTCTTTTGTGTCCTTTCCTCTCACCCAGTGTGAGTGAGTGAGAATAAGCTACTGCTAGAGCTAGCTAGAGCAGTGGCTAGCTATGCGTGTGTGCTTTTGCTTATATAGGAGCAGAGGTAGAACTAAATTGCATGCGCCGATCGATGTTAAAGTACAGAGGAAGAAATTGGCACGATGTCAACGGGAAGAGAGAGAGAGAGAGTACGAACGGAGAGAGAGAGAGAGTAAGAGAGTGTGTGTGCATGGTGTGTAGTTATTTCTGCATTCAGTTTGTGATTTTTTAGTTTGAAACTCGCAAAAGTTGTGAAAAAAGTGGCGAGTACAACTATGTGTGATTTGGCCACCACACAGGAAAATTTGATGAGATCATAGGGGCAGTAGTGTGCCACGATGGGTTCTACCATTAGTATATAAATTGGTTGGTTCTCCCAAGAAGAAAAGACTTTGGGTTCCCTGTGTTTCCTCGAGGATCCTGTGGCCCCCTCCTCCCTTGTAGTGTGGAGCTCTGTACCTTTTGGTGTATGCTGAACAGAGCGGGCCGACGAATTCAGTGACATTCTTCTGGGGTGTCTGTTGGTTTCCTGGTAGTTAGTAACTAACTAACTAATTGGCCCACCTTCCTCCTCCACACTAGTCTGTGCAGTCAAGAGGCACACATACAAACACACACCGTATATTATATAGTTAGATCAAAAGGGCATCTGGAGAATGAGACGAGGTGAACGGAATGTGGACCCTCCTTCTGTGTTGGTAGCGGACCGTGGACGTTGGGATCAGGACCAAGAATTATCAATTGCACTAGAGCTCCAATTCTTCTTAGTCGAGTACCATGAAAATTCCCTTTGCGATCATGATCAGATTGTGCCCAATGAATCTAGTAATAATGATAATGCCGTGGCTCTAACAAGTACCTTGGATGTGACACGGTGTACTTGATGCAGGATGAAATTCAAGGCTTTCAAGCAAGTAAATATACTGATGATGCGGACAATTATGATCGAGTCCAGTTTGACTCCAAATACTTCACACGACAACCACCACTATTGCTAGATCCTCTCTCACGTAGATCCACACTGGTCACCAGTTAGTGTGTCTGTCTGTGTGTGCGTCTATATGATTACACGGCTTCCCGTGCCCTAGTCAATTCTCCTCTAAATAATAATAATCATACGTGTAAGATTATTAAATAAATAATAATAATCACTCACAGTCAGTATAGTTCACAATTGTTGTTCTTGTTAATTGTGCAAGTGTGAAGTGTGTGTGAAAGGACTTTTGTGAACGAGAGGAAGAAAGAGTGAGCTCAAAATATAGAAAACGTGTTTGTTGTTGTTTACTCTGTACTTTGTTCTCACGGAGGCCCATTATAAAAAATTAGCGAGAGATACGGATATCTGTACAACGTTAGTACTGCAATTATAAGTGTTCTCTGGCCAAGTCGTGTATGGGACTGTGGTCATACATTTTAAGCTGCCCTGCTGACTAACTAGTTATTTAAATTGTTGTTGTTTTAATGTTATCTGTTGTCATCAGCTTTCTGCGGTAAAATTAGCTCTCTACTCAACGGAATACTACTAATTCAGCGGGCACTTGTGGTATGTACGAGTGTTTTACTCTGTATGGCTTTTACTTTCATGTTCCATCCATCCAGAAATGGATTGCTTACAGTTGAGCTATATACTTTTAGTTGGCGTTGAATTGAGCGAAGGCTGTAGTTAGTTTGTCTCTGTCATTGTAGGATTTCAGTTTCTAGTATTACATATGTGCAGCATGATACGGAGACTTTCATAATTTGAATGCCTCCCAGGGATAAATTATCCTTTGAGAATCTACCTACATGTTTGTGTTTTAAATGGGTTTGGGTTGCTGATGTTATATTAGTTACAGGCTGTACTTGGCAGGTTGAGTTATTTAGTGAACATGGAAGCTGATGAGCATAAATGGAAAAGGTGGAATTATGTTTACGTGTTAGATTTTTTTTTGCTGTGTAGTAGCTTGTACGGCGTTGATATTCTTAAACGAGTCTAGTTTCCTAATTAGCCCTCATAAATTGTGTATTTTATTCTTATGATAATTGTGGTTGAGTCGTTTAGAAATGGTATAGAGGAAAGAATTATTTGTTGGGGAATTTAAATGAGGCTGGGAACGCATCCCCATTAGAATGCATGGATGAGTTGAGCCATTATTAGAGGTTGCCTAGGGGACTTGGGCTAGGCTGTTTGGCTAAACAAAAAGAGGAGAGGGCTGGCATCAAGCATCAGTTTGCTCATTATTAGTCTGACCTTCGAGGAGTGCACACTCTCGAATTTTTGCTCCCCAATTAAATTTAAATTGAATTATTCGGCCTTCATCTTTCAAATTTTTTGTAAAAGTTATAACTTTTTTGTAATTATTATCATTCTGTAGACTACTTGTTGTCAACTTTAAAGGAAAAGAAGCAAATTCGATCTAAATTATCGTCATCTGTCATTTTGGCTCTGGAATTTCGTTATCCGGAACCATTTTAACCAATTTTTGCTTGAGAAGAAATCCCGTGTCTTTTTGTATCGAGTATAATCATGGCCGCTCCAACGCAAAGCTCGCCATCGCAGTTTGGCATCACCAAAGAACAGCTAGTGGATATTATGGAACACCGAGGGGAAGATGGCATTCTAAAATTAAACCAGTTGGGTGGAATGGCTGAATTATGTCGCAAATTGGGCACCTCACCTGTCAACGGTAAGTTCCTATTCATTTCAGTATTCCAAAAAAATGTAAAATCACTTGTTTACTCGAAATCAGCTGGGGTTAGCCACTTGGTGTTTTCATGGCAACGAATTATTAGCACTTGGGATTTCTTGTGAGTCAATTTATTACTTATTGCTACTTCATTTGCCTGGTTTCTACGGTGATAAACAAACCAATATAGACGGGGTCATTAACTTTCTACCATCCGTCCTGAATGATTTCTACATTATGCACTGTGTGTCTCCTTTTTTGACAGGAAACAAAGAAAATCACTATTATTTAGTACTTTTCTGTCATATATGGTGGGAATTTAATTATTTCTATGATGTTTTCATGTGATTAGACCAAGTTTTATTAAAATGGTGGCAAAAAACATAAGATATTTGAACTTTTGGGTATTCTATCATAGGTCTATCAAAAAGTGACCTAGAGGTGCGAAGACAAGTATTTGGAGCGAATGTGATTCCTCCAAAGCCACCGAAAACGTTCATTATGTTGATGTGGGAAGCTCTTCAAGACGTAACGCTCATAATTCTCCTGGTGGCTGCCATAGTATCTTTAGTACTTTGGGCTGCAGCAAAATATGGCGCATCTGAGTCTCATAGTGCAGACGAAGATGAAGATCATGGGTGGATCGATGCCGTTGCCATTTTAATCTCTGTCGTTGTCGTAGTGCTGGTCACTGCTTTTAATGATTATTCCAAAGAGCGTCAATTCCGTGGCTTACAAAACCGTATTGAAGGCGAGCACAACTTCACCGCCATTCGTGATGGTGTAGCCATCCAAATCCCTGTGAGCGACATTGTTGTCGGTGATATATGCCAAGTAAGTTTATTTTTAACTTTCATACTTTGCATGAAAACTCAATAATTGCATATCACCTATCACCACTCACCTACCTGTCATGTATCTGGTTTTCTGTGTCTAATGAGATGCTATGTACACCTGCAGGTCAAATACGGTGACTTACTTCCAGCTGATGGTGTCCTAATACAAAGCAACGACTTAAAAGTTGACGAATCATCGTTGACTGGTGAATCCGACCATGTCAAAAAAGGAGGGGACTCAGATCCTATGCTCTTATCTGGTAAAATGTCTATTTCACACTCTAATTAAGTGGTTTGGTTTATTTAATGTACTGTGAATTATAATATGGATTCTTTTGAATTTAAGGCACTCATGTCATGGAGGGAAGCGGCAAAATGTTGGTCACAGCCGTAGGTATCAACTCCCAGAGCGGAATTATATTTGCTCTGCTAGGTGCTGCCGTTGAAGAGGGAGAAAAGGAGAAACAGCAACATGCTAAACGTATTCACCCATCACTTATACACATACAATATAGATGGAGTGATTACATTGTTCGCAAACCACTTACATTGTTTGTCCTCACTTTGCAGAGAGGAAGAAATCCAAATCCAAGATTGACGAGGAGGCTGTGCTTGGAGATAGAATGGTTGTCTCCAACAGTCACAATGCAGCTCGGCCTCAAGCAGGGACAGAAGTGCCTGCCCCCACTCATAATACTGAATCCAGTGGTGGTGAAAAATCTGTGTTGCAAGCAAAGTTGACTAAACTTGCCATTCAGATTGGTTATGCAGGTATAGTAATTACAAAAATGTGTCATTGTATAATTTGATGCAAGTGAAAGTCTATGGTAAAGATGGTATGTATTTTTTTAATCAGGCACGGCCATTGCCATTGGAACAGTCGTTATTATGTTTGCTCGCTTCAGCGTAGAAACTTATGGCCTTAATAAAGAATCATTTAAAATTGAAGACCTTCAAACATTTGTGTCATTCATCATCACTGGTATTACTGTACTCGTGGTTGCTGTTCCTGAAGGTCTGCCCCTAGCCGTTACGCTTTCCCTGGCCTACTCGGTCAAGGTATGTCCTCTCTGGATAGGAAAGCATGTATATTTCGTAATATGTTCAACTTTCTGAAGTGTTTTATTTCTGGTTTATAGAAAATGATGAAAGACAACAACTTGGTGCGACATTTAGACGCTTGTGAAACTATGGGAAATGCTACTGCAATTTGCTCAGATAAAACAGGAACATTGACTACAAACAGGTATGTACTCACTACTTATTGTGAATACGTGGAGCGAACAATTTCTTAATGCAACTTTCTCATTTGTTTTGTAGAATGACAGTTGTGCAATCCTATGTTTGTGGTGTACACCATATGAAGTGTCCCCGCTATAAGGATCTAAATCCCAACGTGGCCGATATTCTAATCCATGCAATAGCTATTAATTCTGCTTATACTTCTCGCGTGTTGGTAAGATTGCAACTGATGATTTTTATGAACCGTTTGAATAACTTACAAAGTATTAAATTGTTTAATTTGTTTCGAATAGCCCGCGGGCCCAGGGGAGTTGGCAATGCAGGTAGGTAATAAGACGGAATGTGCTCTCCTTGGATTTATCAGTGAAATGGGCAAAGATTATTCTGAGATTAGGGAAAGAATAACTGAAGAATCATTCACTCGTGTTTACACTTTCAACTCCGTACGAAAGTCAATGAGCACCGTCATCCCACGACCAGGTGGAGGTTATCGAATCTTTACTAAAGGCGCTTCCGAAATGATTCTTAAAAAGTAAGTGAGAAAGTTTTTCATTGAGTAAATTATATTTTTAAAAGTTCAATTGTAAAGAATTAGTAATCATATTACTCCCGTGTTTTCTAGGTGCGCTTATATTTATGGAAAAGATGGAAAGCTTGAAAAATTTCCAAGGGAAACACAAGACCGATTAGTAACCGATGTTATTGAGCCCATGGCATGTAATGGCTTAAGAACCATTGCAGTGGCCTACAAGGATTTCGTTACTGGCAGCAAAGAGGAAAATCAAGTGAGTATTGTATATTGGAGCTAAATCTGTAGAGAACTGTCAGGTCATCATGATTACACAGTATGGAACTAAAGTATATTGATACGTGTCATGTGTTTTCTCGTCGTTTCGAAAGGTTCATATTGACAAAGAGCCAAATTGGGATGATGAAGATAACATCGTGAGCAATTTGACATGTCTTTGCATTGTTGGCATTGAAGATCCTGTGCGAAATGAGGCAAGTTGTTTCCACATGCCAGTCTTAAACACACACAAAAAAAACCAGCCAACCAGCATATTTTGACATCACCCATCCACAATTACTTTTTTACTCTTACTAGGTACCTGAAGCTATTCGCAAATGCCAAAAGGCAGGCATTACTGTCAGGATGGTCACTGGAGATAATATTAACACAGCTCGCTCAATTGCCTCCAAATGTGGGATTGTGAAACCTGGGGAAGACTGTCTAATTATGGAGGGCAAAGAATTCAACGTAAGAATTCGTGATGCTAATGGTGAAGTACAACAACATCTGCTGGACAAAGTCTGGCCACGTCTCCGTGTGCTGGCTAGATCTTCACCCACTGATAAATACACACTAGTTAAAGGAATTATAGACTCCAAAGTAAGCTCATAACCGTTATATTCCAAAATATGGAGTGGACATGCATCATTGCCGTACTAACTAACTCTTTTGAATTTTCTTAGTTGAGTGAAAATCGGGAAGTTGTTGCCGTAACTGGAGATGGCACCAATGATGGACCTGCTCTCAAGAAAGCCGACGTCGGATTTGCTATGGTATTAATGATAGAATAACTAAAATGGAATTAGTACTGCTCTTGCTGCAAACAAATGTAACTAACATGACTATATTTTGCCGCAGGGAATCGCTGGAACGGACGTGGCAAAAGAAGCTTCCGATATTATTCTCACAGACGACAACTTTACTAGCATTGTGAAAGCTGTGCTATGGGGACGTAACGTATACGACAGTATTGCCAAGTTCCTCCAATTTCAATTGACTGTGAATGTAGTTGCGGTGATTGTGGCCTTCATTGGTGCTTGTGCCATTAGCAGCAGTCCTTTAAAGGTGAGTAATTCAATTAAAAACAAATGAAGTGAATAGTTCTCTAGTTGTGAACTCACTCAACTCTTGTAGTACCCAAACTAGTCGTGTAGTGAGTGAGTGAGTGAGGATCATTGAGAATGATGAACGTACACAAAAGTAAAAGTTTCATTAAGGCTGGATAATTGAATGTTGTGGAAAAGTCAAAGTTTGTTGCCTCAGTCGTATTATTATAAAGGAGTTGGGAAAGAGAAAGTCGTGTTAAGTTTCTCCTTTCCTGTCAATCGCCCGATGCGTATCCTGAGGATAAGGTTGCCTCTTTCACATTTTTTGTTCTCTGGTGCTTGCAGGCTGTACAGATGTTATGGGTGAACTTGATCATGGACACATTTGCTTCCCTAGCCTTAGCAACTGAACTCCCCACTCCAGATCTGCTGTTGAGAAAACCATATGGCCGAACAAAGCCTTTGATTTCTCGAACTATGATGAAGAATATCTTGGGTCAAGCATTGTACCAGCTTGTTGTTATATTTGCCTTACTATTTAGTGGTATGTTTTTTTCTGCTAATGTGTATCCTGAACGAACCAAATTGATTGCTAGTATCAACAAGTAATGCTTTTTTCTGCGTACTTCCAGGGGACATCCTTCTGGATATTGACAACGGAACAAAAATCAAAGAGCCAACAGCTCATATGACTGTCATTTTCAACACCTTTGTTCAGATGACACTTTTCAATGAAATCAACGCGAGAAAGATCCATGGCCAGAGAAATGTTTTCAAAGGAATTTTTACTAATTTCATTTTCTATATTATTTGGATATCCACTGCCATCTCACAGGTATGATTTTGACTGTCAGGTTACTTCCAATGAGATCCATTGTCCAATCTTTTGTTCATGTTTTATTTTTTTTTACAGATTGTGATCGTTCAATATGGTGGTCTTGGGTTCTCAACCAAGCCTTTGAATTTGGAACAATGGATGTGGTGTTTACTTTTTGGTGTGGGCACACTTATCTGGAGTCAGGTGGTGACCACCGTCCCTACTCGAGTGCTTCCAAAGATCATGACGTAAGTTTTTTCCCCCTGTAGTGACCAACGGCCGTTAGATTTATGCTGGATGAACCTTAGAACTTTATGACGTTTTTATGGTGGACTATCTTGATACATTTCAACACCTGGTGCATAATTTTGACATTTTAGTTGGGGACGTGGACAACCTCCTCAGTTCACTGATGGAGCTCTAGCAGGTGAAGAAGGTTATGACCCCGATGCGGAAAAAAGACGAAGTGCGGGTCAAATCCTTTGGATTCGTGGTCTCACTCGTCTTCAGACTCAGGTACGCTTTCTTTTCCTTTCACTCGTGTATGATGAGTCGCTGGAGAAGAGCAACAGTCCCAATCGTGCTCACTCCCAGTGGTTCTCATTCACATCACTCTAACATGACTACCATTTTATGTCTGTCATCAGTCCACCACTCGAGTTTGACATGATGCATTCAAAATATGATTACACGTTCAGTACATGCTGGCTGATCATGCTATTAGATCATACCTGCTATCTGAACTACTCGCTCATGAATACCTTGCATAGACACTAATAGTTAATAAGTAAAGAGATCCATACAAAACCGTTAGTTACTTCATGAATTAGGAATGGATTGAGTGCACATGATTACTTAATTTGTTCTTTAATTTGCCTACCATTTATAACTCATACATGGGATACTACCAGGTTGGCAAACTGCATTTTCTTTTGTTTTCTGGTATTTTATTTTTTGTCTCTGATCCTCAACAAGAAAGTGTTGAACCACAGGGGAGACAGGAAGTTAAAACTGACCAAACTGTAACTGATTAATTAAGTCGTAATAATATTGTGCCAGTGATAAGACTGTTGTAGTACTATGCAAGATTGATTCAACAACAATAAATATCCGGAGATAGTTAGACTCCTTTGCTTATTAATTCCCCACTAATACTTTCTTTGTACCTTGTGCACTTTCCAATTTTAGTTGTAGTAACTATACAGTTATCCTTATAGTTTGTTTTTTTAGCTCTGCTGTAGATTGATGTTTCATGTTGCGTGCATAGAATGTAATCTTTATTTGCGTACTTTCTGTTGTCCTTTAATTGAACCCTTCCTACCTTGTGCTTACTTATGCTCATTTAGGAGAATATTGAGTTGACTTCTGATGCTCGAGAGCCACATGTGTTTGCGAGGAGAGCCTCTTCCACTCCTGAAGTGAAGCCTCCTCCGATGGCACCTAAAGAATCTCCGGCTCCCACTCCCAAAGCAGGTGCTAGTCGTACTCCCAGCAAATCAGGCCCTGCATCTCCGCCGGCAAACAAGAAACCTAACAATGGAGCTGCCAAACCTGCTCCTGCCAAGCCAAAATAACAAGAGTCTATGGAATGGATAATTTTAACAATTGATAGTGCCTTAATTATTCGGAGTCGTATTTCCCAATTTATAAGTACAGTTAAAAATTTAAGAGTATGTGCCTCCTCAATTAATCGCGTTAAACATGACTCCAAATTCCCTGTGTAAAATGCTTTTGTAGTTTGTAACTGTCTCCCAATTTATCTAGTCAAAAGATTGTTTACTGTTGGTGCTGAATGAATAGAATTATCAAAATCATTTGTGATACTGTAATACTCTAAGATATCTTGTATGTTATATGATAGTCATTGTTATAGTACAAATGACACCAACTTCTAGTCTTGAAAAAAACAGAAAAATGGTATAAAGAAAAAATAAATCATCTCTTCATACAAATCCTAATGAAACACACTGTGAATCCTACTGTAATAATATTGCTCACATGTTTATTAGCTTTTTGGCAAAGGATCCCGCTGTTTATTTATTGGAGCCTGTGATTCCTTCCCAATTACCTTGCCTACACATGTTAAAATTAGAGCTCCATAGCTTGTAGACACCTACCAGCTCAAGTTGTTGGATCAATTGTATTTATTTGACTGAGCGACGGTAAAAAATTATTATCCTGGGGGAACTCATCTTCAAGAGACGTCTCAAAAACGAACGACTGTACTCAACTAATTGTTTTATCAACTGCCAACGACAGTACTCTGTTATTCCTTGTTAATTTTAACTAAGTGCTTATGTCATAGTTTTTCTCTAAAAAATTAGCTAATGTAGAACTGGAGTGCCAAATATTTCCAGTGTAGTAGAAGTACTCCTCACTTTTTAATTAAACAACAAATGGTCTAACTAATCTTTCTTGTTGGGTATGTGGGGCTCATGAATTTTAAGCATACTAAAACTGTCTAACTAACAAAAGTCTGGGAGCATATGACGCCGTAATGAATCTTGCCAAAAATTAGCCTTTCATCTCACCGTCAGTACAATTTTCTTATCTTACGTGTAGGAAATTTTTTTTTTAAACAGTAGTCTTGTTGGATTTATAAACAAATGTGTACATTGACCTAGATTCAGGATTGACCAAAATAGTTTTAATAAACAAGTTCAGGTAGGCGCTAGAATAGGAAAAGGCAAAAATGTGATTTTCTTTCGTTCTGTTCCATAAGTCCTAATGTTACTAACTTACAATTTTAATTTCTACCTTTTATCTATCCTTATCCCTTTGTATAAACCACTAAATAGTCTTTTTCTTGTTTATCACATTATAATCTCATGAACTGTATAACATTGGCTTGAGCCACTATCTATTCCTTGCATTCCATATTCTTACTCGTCATATCATTGTAGGTAGAATGTGGTAAAATGGAACTGAATCTATCCTAGGCTAGGCAGTCAGTTACTCACCTCACTTCTCTAGTAAACTAACTGACTTATTAGTACAGAACTCACTTTTAGTCAGTAGGAAAAGTACTGCAGTACTTTTAGTAACCAACTAAAACATAGCATATAGGTCTTATAAAACAGTTCAAGCATCCTTGCTAACTTAGCATCCTCCATAGGTTGTATTGATTGGTCATGATCAGAATATTTATGACGGCTAGCTCGTGCTCACACCCTTCGTATTAATGCTGATTGAATGAGCGAGTGGTCATCATCACTTCACCTTTCGCGTGTGCTGTACTTCTCACCTTTTTTTGTATACTGGCAAAAGTTCATATTATTATTATTATTATTATTATTATTATCATCATAGTATTGATTACTTCCAACCATCCTTGATCATACACGGCCTAGTGTAAACAGTTGTTATGCCTTCCCCCCCCCCATTTGGTCCTTTTCACTACCACCACCTGAAAACCTTGACCACCACCACACCTCTCTCACTTACAAACTACCACTATACTATGAATATGTGGCATAGTTAGAACATTTATTTCAATAGAATTGTATTGATATACACACTGAATCTTTTAGACTTGGCAATTATTAATATCAAATATCCCGTTGAGTAAAATTTTTTTATTGCGTTTCACTTGTCTTTTATGTTGTCTTTCTAGAAAGCCACCTTTATCTCAATGAGCCAAGTTTTTTGCATATTTTATTTTGATTGTGTACCAAACCCTGGCCCTGGATTAGAACCTAGCCTGTAACTATACTACACTTTTGTGTCCTCTCTTTTCATCTTGACCAGTATCACTGGAGTTTCTAATACACTCCTTCTCATTAGCATTTAGTTGGAGCTACAGTATGTATAGTACTAACTACAGTATATATGTACATCTCCGTGTGTTTGTGTCTCTTCTATCTCTTTCTCTGTGGTAGTGTAGTAGTGTGTGCGTGCGTGCAATGCATCTTTTGAACTGTGTACTTACTCTCATTATTTTCTCTCTTTCTCTCTCTCTGTCTATCTATTACTCCACTCATTTCGTTTATCCTTTCTTGAGTGATTGTTGTGTGTAACTTTTACGTGTCCGTGCATTTTTTATGGTCACTGCGCAATCATATCTGTCTTAATGGTGTGCATAACCCATTCACGATTGCGTTGCGTACCTTTGGGTTGGTGGGAGAAATATATTGCTGCTGCTACTACTACTACTACTACTGCTACGGTATTTCCATGTTATAGTGTTGGAGTAGAAATGGAAAGAAGGAGAAGATTTTAGGCAGCTAGCTTGGTTAGTTAGTTTAAGAATACGATCTGGTGCTAAAATTTAGTGAGTATGCTAGGCCAACGCTGGATGCAATTATAAGTTTTTTTTAAACTTTGTTCATCACTTGTTAGTTTATTTCAGCTGAATACAGTATGGTTTGATTGCTATCATGAAGGGCGAGTTGAGGAATTTCAGACCTCGTGTTGGTTATTGACAATAACAATATTTACAGTCCATGTCTCAAGAGCTTGCTTTTTCACTTTGACTTGGAGTTGCTGTTCTTTTCGTAGGAAGTTGATGGTAGAGAGAAAGTTTGCTTTGCTTGTGGCTTCATTGCTTCTTGATCCCAACGGAGAGAAAGAAAGGTGAAGGGAAAGTTGACTTAATGAAACTTAATAAAACTGTTCCTTTTACGTTTGCTATGAAGGTAATTTTTGAAGCTTATTTCCATAAGCTTCTTTTGTTAAAACCCTTTATTGCGAATGTAATTTTTAAAAGTTTTATACCCAAGTGATATTGGAAGAAAAAAACAGAGTTTTTCATAAAATAATTCAAAACATTTAAAGGCGATTATATTTTCTGAGTGAGACTCTCGAGTTATGGCCAACAGAGACCTCTCTTTCTCTTGTTATTTTCACTTTAATTGGCGCATGTACTTCAGCGATTTTTTTTGTAAAGTGCCAACCTTCACCTAATGGCTACCGGTAGCAGGATCTAAATTAAGGATTTTAAAGACCAACAGCTGCTTTTTATGCACAAGTTGGCCATTAGATTTAACTTTGAAGAATCTAAAACAGTCTCTAGTCATCATCTTTCACCTGCAGGCCTACAATACAGTACATTATGATGAACTTATATTCAGTGGCAGTAGTAGTTAGTACTACCTAAATAACGCTATTTCTGTACCTCTGTGTTCTTGGTTGGTTCAGCAAAAGCAATAATAATGATATGATGATGTGCTCCCCTTTCTATCTTTAATCTTATACATTATGTGTACATGCATTTACACCAAGTACTTCTGATAATCATGGTGACTATAGAGACACTGTTGAACACAGCAATGGGTCATCAACTTATGATTAACCTGTATGGCACCATCTTTTATTTTGACTATTTTGTCAATTTGCATCCTTCACATGAGCTCAGTTGCTTTTCACATTTCTCTCTCTCTCTCTGTCTCTATCTCGCTCTCTGTATCTTTTTCTCTATTTCTAACTTTCTTCTGTGCCCTTATTGACTGATCACTAGCAAGTTACCCCTCTCTTTTCACGCCGTAGAATACATTACTAGTGGAGTTTACTAACACGGATACAACTCTATTGGTAGTTAACTAGATCGAGTCTTATCTGTATTATTGGTTAGTTAGTTTTGTTAGAAACTCGTTGTAGTTAGTTGCACATTTGGCCTGCACCTCTGTAATCACTGTTTATCCTTTAGCTCACAGAATGTTGCACAAAGAGTACTTCACTTAAACTACTGTACTGCTTTCCTATACTACTACATTGAGCTGAGCTAGACTTTTTTAATTAGCATTTTATCATCAGACAAAGTGAGACATGACAAACAAAACAAAGATAAGGTTATATGATCATAATGTTATTGTACTGTATTGACCAACTAAACACTATTCATTTTCTGAATGCGATGAAATGAGTCCTACTGAATTATTTTTGTCAATTAATGGTGGGGGAATCCTTACTTCTACTGGACAGGAGCTATGGTATTTTCATAGTCCCTATATATTTATGTGCATGTGCAAGTTCGCCCATTTTTTTGCCCCTTTCCTGAAAAGTTTACACTTGACGAACTTGACTTGTCTGAGCTATTTAAATTGATTGTATTAGTGGTGGACTGGCCCTCACTGTATATCGCATTTCTGTTGTTCACTTTTTTATTTATTCTTTGTGTATGCCATTGTGAAAGATTTTGCATACATAATCCGGCTCCCTCTTTCCCCAATCTCTTTATTCAGTTAGATAGTAAATGGCGCTCCAAGGTTTCAGCAATCTCATTAGATCGCATAGGAAGAATGCATTGATATCGCCATGTGTAGTAGTCATAGTGAATTCACAGGATAGATATTTAGTATTACTGTTTAGTTAGCTGTCTTGTGACCAACGGAATCGCAAGTTTTCATAAATGCAATTCCAACATTGCAACCGTGGCTCCCTGGTATCAGTTTCCACCGTATTAGGTTTGCATTGTAGGAAGTTAGTTTGTAAGCTAGTGCTGGTTGGCTAGTTAGTTGACACCCTTGACTATAATAAGTTAGTTAGTTAGTAATTGACTCATGCGTTGCGTGCTCCTGGAAATAAATTTTGTTGGTACTGTTACTTTACGCTTTGTTCACCATCACAACTTGACAAACAAACAGTACTGACTTTAGGTCAAAGTTTATACATTTAGTAAATCACTCACAAAAAAAAAGAAACATTGCTCGCTAGTTATGCAGTGCAGATGTACATGCCCACTGACTGTAATCTCACCTCACGAATGCCAGTGAAAATGTCTGTTTTGGATCTAAAATTTAAATAATTTTTTGTGCAAAATGAGTAAGTTTAGTTTGTTAGTAGTATCAAGGTTTACTGGGATAATTCTGTATTTTAGGGACGATTTGCTCTTGTAGTAGAAAAAAATAGAATGATCTCGGTACTGAGAGCAGCGAAGCTATTTATGTACATCAAGATTTAGGATGTCCTTCTCGTGTGTTCCGTTTTGGAATAGGTATTCAAATTGGTTCCCAAATATTCTCACCAGTCAGATAGACAATCCGTTGGCTTTTTGCCCCTCAAAGTATTCTAGATTTAGCATTGTAGAATATGCAGCCTACTGAGCCTACGTGTTTTTTTTCACGACTCCTGGTTAGTATATTCTTTTAAAAGAACCAGATGGCCCAATACATGAAAGCACACTTTAATTTTCTTTAACAAGGTCCACATTCCGTGTGAATATGTTATTTAATAGGTTGAATAGGAAGTAAAAAGAAAGATATGGGAGTGCGTTGTTTTAATACTTTTGTGGGCCTCTGCTGAGTAAATGATTTTTGACTGGAAGTATTTTTAAATTAAATTCATCCCCTTTTAAAATTAACAGACAGACTAACTTTTTTAAACACGATGAACTTTTTTAAACTTACCAGTGTCAATGAAAGGGGAAGCCACATAATCCAATGTCGTAGGAAACGAATAGGGACATTTAAATGGGATCAACTGTACAATTGATAGGTGACATATTGAGGTTGATTTTTGTGCGAGTGTGTGGCGTGTGCATGTGCATTTGTAATGCGTGTGAGTGTGAGTTGCCAGGAAAAAAAAACATTGCTCATTCACAATTATAGTACTAACTAAATATATATGCACACTGGATATATTGGTGGACGAAACGTGAAGAAGCGATTGTGCTCATACTCGTCTCTCTTGTGCGAATCTCGTATTTTTCAGTTGAGAGTCATAAAAGCGTTCAAGTCCACACTGGAGGATATGGAAGAGAAACGCTCAGTCCACAGTTTGCACAGTCTGCATAGTCTGCGAAGCTCCAGGAGTCATCCAGGACTGCGACCCATGTCTGACATTAGCTACATTGATGAGGATCCGAACAAAACGCCAAGTCCTCTGGACAAAACTGGTGCCACTATCAATCCCTTTTTGCATCGTTTCGATGACCGACGACATCCCCGTTGGGGGAACTCCGATTTTGCGCCACCATCTACACAAACCACACTTAGTCCACATCGACACATTAGTCGAACGCTACTGCCTGAGCTACCCAAACTTGTTCACGAGACAAGTATTTGAACCCCAAATCCCTCTTGCGTGCCCCCTTTCCCCACACACTGCCTACAATGGGAAAAAATATTCAACGTTTCACCCCTCTTCTTCTCGTAGCCCTTCTCTCTGTTAGGAACTCTCTGTGACTATAATAGTTAGGACAGTGTCGTTATTAAAGATATTGTCATGAGTTTCTTGAAATTCCTACCGTAGGTTACTGGAACTAATAACATGGTGGGTTGTTTTTTAGTGGAGCTATTATTAATCGGATGATGGATATCCTATTTTAAGTGTGTACCTGTCTTCCTCTCTTCTAACCAACTCCTTTTACTCTTGAACTAACTAATACTGTTGACCGCGGACGAACATGTTTGTATATTTAAGACCATGTAGAGCTGGTTAGTCTAAAAGTTGGCTAGTTATTCATAAGCTTTTTTTAGGTAATGAAGTGAGCGTCTATAGTTTTTTACATTCTCCGGATTTTATGGTTAGTTAGCTAGTGGGTAGTATCGTGGTGATGAGTTTGTATCCAAGCGTATAAGTTTGTAAGTATAAGTAGGTATACCATGGTATAGGTAGACAAAAACAAGGTTTGGGTAAAAGGATGTGCCCAGAGACAACGTATATTTTCATTGTGCCTATCATGAGAGAATTATCAAAACAAGCTGACATAATGTTCACAAAACATAAGCTTAAGAAACTCGCTCTTTTTTCTCTTTCTCTTCTTCCTTCCTCTATATGACTTTCACCAGTGGTAGTTAGTTAGTCTACTGAATTCATAATGTATGTGTTTAACTACGTTATAGTTAAGAATTTTGGGAATTCACTTACTGGGATCAGTTATGATTAATGCATGAATTTGTATCCATTGTGTCAATGTTTTGGCTCCAGGATTGGTTGATTGGTTAGTTAGCACAAGAGAATCTATATTTAGTTGTGAGATGGTAACTATAGTTGGTAGTCTGTATGATTGAGCTTGTAAAAGAAGGTGCTCCTATACTAGTCTATTGCCTGTCGGGCATGACTGATTCAGTGTATAAATTGTTTTCCTGTGAAAATGAATCCAGGTGACCCAATTATTCATGTAGTCGGTAAAATCTTGTACATAATTAACATATGGGTACTTTTCTTTAGCTAGTTCTTCTAATGTACTCACTCTCTTGTAATATGTTCAGTTGAATGGAGTCAAATGAAAACTGACATCTGATAGGTATCCTGAAAAAGTGTAAGGATTTAATTTTTTATGAGTGTAGTCGTTTAATTTGTATGCGATAACTCAATGTGATTTTATTTGGTGGTTTGCATGCTTTTTTGTGGTTGCTCGCCATAGTGAGTAATAGTTGTGTCATGGGTACTTTCGATAACAATAGTTAGTTTTAATTTTATTGTTGTATTGCTCGTATCCCTGCAAAACTCCATGTAGCTCCTAACTAGCAATAACGATACTTACCACAGTAAATATGTGTATACCATATGCTCACATTAGATTACCAGTACTATGAGTATCATTCGTGAGACAACAGTTTTGTGGATGTGGGCTTTTAATTCCTGTGGAATCTTCTTATAATCTTTCAGAAAGGTAATCAATGTAATTCGTACATTTTACACACACGATCAAAAAATATATATTGTATACATCTATATGGATACAAGTTGTAGGTACTTGAACGCTTCACTCTCAGTCAGCCTTGTTTTCCCTTTCGAACTTCTTTAACATCATCTTACATTCTATACACATATTTTGATACATTTCTCTTCTCCTTGTATCTATAGTCTATGTTTGTTGACTGACTAGCAAAGTTTGATCGCCGGAAAAAATGCTTGGCTTTCACTGCTGCATGCGTTGTTTCATTTCTTCTTTTTAGTTGTCCTTCAACATGTACTTGGTGTCAATAGTTGGTTAGTTAGTGAGCCTATGGTTGAAAGCTATGCTAAACAAAGGTGGCGCTTACACTGAATGAAATATTCATCCATACATTTCCCCGTGAACATCAAGGCTCTATTTGTATTGTTGTGTTTTTAATGCATGATCTGTAAATATGCAATGTATGCAAACGCACATATTATTAAGTACGTGGCTTTCCTAAAAGTTTAAGTCTACTGCGGGATAGCTTGTAGTCATAGTTAGTTAGTCAGTAACTGTCAGTTAGTTAGTTAGTTAGTTAGTTAGTACGGGAATCGTAATAAAATGGCTCGCTCAGGTTTCTTGTTACATAGTTTTGCGTATATTTAAGGCAGCCAGCAGGTGAAAGGTGAAGGTTCATTTTCTTGGCCCATCTGGGTTGGTTGGTGCACTGTAGTGAGTTGTATTAGTTTGTTAGTTAGTTAGTTAGCAAGTAAGTACGCCTCAAAAGTAGCCCACTAATGCATTAGCTGTGGTTTCACCTTTTAGTACCTGTGTAGGGCTGAATTTAAATGCAAACTAACTTAGGTCTACAAAAACCTACGGATTGTATAGTATGCCCGTTTCAGTTTGCTAAAGCTTGTACTAACTAATACAGTTCGGTAAGCATGCTTTTAGATGTCTGGACGACTGGACCAAACTGACGTCACATGAATAAAATAGAACGTGTAATGTCATTTTAGTATGCAAGTTGCATGCATGAGCTATATATAGCTAATAGGCTGATCAGGTTACGGTTGTAATTACGTTAGGTTCAGGTGTAGCTATTTAATGGAAATATTCTGCATAAATACAGACATTACATTGAATAATTTGGATTATTCAGCGGTGGGTTATTTAAACTGGCTTGTCGCATGAGAGAGCCAGGGAAATCAATCATCCTGTTGGTGTGAAGGATTGAACATGTGACCTTGAAGGTAGCAAGATTTAGATATAATAGCATTAAGCTTTAATTAATGCCGTCAATTCGTTCATATAACATGATTTTTAGACAAAATGTGTAAGTAGGGACAAATATAAACTATGTGAGAGAGAGAGCTGCTGCATTTGCCAGTTTCTCATAGAAAGTTAGTTAGAGTTAGAAAGGCAACTTGTGATTAGGATCATATTAATTGTAAGTGCAGGCAATTAGTTTTGCAGGAGGAGAGGTTCAAGAATACGTAGGGGAAAATGTATTTCTGGTTCAAGTTTGTTGTCATTTCAATGTCACAAATAAGGATTGTTTTTGTGCTGACAAGAATGTAAATGAATACTAAAATGATTCTAATCTTTTCTATTCTACTCTGTGTTCAGTGGATATACCACTATTTCAAAGTTGGGTAATAATGTACAAGTTGATTTTTGAATTTCTTTGTGCAAGTCGGGATTATACTTAAAAATTCAACGATGCGGTTGTTATTGACAAATAATGAATTATGCTATGGAGAGCATTTTTAGCAATACTAACTAGAGCATTATTCCCACGTGTTCTTTTCTACCTTGCATACTATATTATATTGTAGTAAATACGGATAAAGTACATGCACGGCAAAGAAAGACAACATTTACTAGCTGATAGAATCATATTATGAAAGACTTGAGTTTCTTCAGAGTTGGATGGATGTGTCCTAGTTTTTATGAGTTGGGCACATTGGGGAGTTGAAAAATCGTTTCTTTATTTTAGTGAATTAAGGACATTGAATGTAATCTCAGTTCTGTCACTTGCACTATTCACTCAATCATTGTATACGTCAATTGAGATTATTAAGTGACTAGAAAATTTTCTATGAGACCCAGTGTGCAAGCTTCAATTTAATATTAGTTCACTTGTATGCGTATTATATGGGAAATTAGATTTTTATTCTTGTCTTATAGAGGAAACTCAATTTCTACACACTCGCATTATAAATGACACGAACTGAGAGAAAAAACGTAACTCTATCTATTTACGTCACAGTGGTTAGTATTTTTTGAACATTTATTTTTAAATCGTCAAGTTAAGTGCCATGTAGAGTAAGACCAAAGTTTTCATATCTGGGTTGGTTCTGAATAAGTTAAACGGAAAAGTAAAAATTTATCCACGCTTTCAGAAATCCTGAGTGAGTGAATATTTAATCCTTGTCGTTTGCGGTTTGTAAACGAAATAGGAATAAAAGGATTCTATTGTAGCCAAGTCTGTGTTTATCGCAAGTTTTCACAACCTACTGGTTCGCTCTGAATGAAAGGGTTAGGTAGCTATCACATAAAGGAAAGCTAAATGATTGGCCGAAAGAAAGTGTTTTCTCAAGCAGTTCTATTTCTTTCACTTGAAAAGTTGCCTTGCACAATGAATCTCTTTGTTTCCTTTCAGAACCCAGTTAGTTATGAATTGTGCATGTAAAAGCTTGACTATGCTCACCTACTGACCGACTTATCATCAACTCGAGCTCCAAATGAATATACCGTGGGCAATAGAAAGTTCCCCATGCAATAAACTCATTTACTTGGCAATCTGTATGAATATCACGTTCATATTTAAACGGGTTTTTGGTTTGAAACTTTCTACATTTCATTTCTTACTTTTAGTTAGTTAGTTAGTTGTTAGTTAAGAAATACGACCCAAATCCAAGACATTTTTACTCAAGTTGGTTATAATTTTCTTGCAAAGCTTTAAATTTAATGAAAACTACAAAACATTTGAACTCAAGCCAACAAACTTGTTCAAATCCTGACGTAATGTTTTCAAGTTATTTTTTCCATGTGTGCATTAAGATAATTTCATGATGTAGATATTGCTGGTGCTACTGCTAGCTGGGAAACGCTTTGTACGGCTGCTATTAATTTAATGTGTCCTTGTGAACAACTATCGTGAACAACTAATTGGACTGGATGAATGAATAATTGGCAAAAAGCTGTGTAGTTTCTACTGCAATGGGAAGCTTTAAATGCTGCTAATGAGTAAATATTTTATACGATTAGGCCCTAGTAGTGCTTTCTGTCTAGAAAAAACTTTCTCCCGCGTTCGTAGTGAAAGTAATTTTGGCAACGTAAGTTTCACTGCTCATATAAGAATGACACGTGTTTTTGTAGACATTTAAGCTGCACTTAACATAACCTTTGGTAGTTAGTTACTATATATACGTACTTGTTGACATGGTTGTACCAATATTAGTCATATAAATTCTCAAATCTTAAAACGTAAATAGATATTTCTAGCCGATTTTCTTAGTTCACTGCTCGATCCTGTATATTTTTTCCAATATAATGAGAAATGCTGTCCCGTTTTCGCCCCCATACAAAAGTGTCATAGACTGTTGTGGTATGAGAAATTGTATGGCCCGTTGGATGTAAAATTTCTCAGTCATAGGTTTGTGCGATCTGGTGTAAAATTTACACAAATTCAAATAGGCTTTCCAAAGGAATATCCAGGGTGGCTTTATGATGATCTTATATAAGGATGATAGGGGATGATTTTCAATTTAGTGACCAATAGTCCAGTATTATATTGTCAAAATATCATAACTGAGATTTGTTAGTCGTCAAAATAATGTGTATAACTCTTATTCACGGGAAGTTTTTGCTCACATTCTGTGCACATGAGTTTGTAAATAAACCCTGTAGGAGATATTTTTTTCACCATGCTTCCCTTTTCTTCTTGCATTACGTTTTTGTTCTTTTGTCAATGGAAAGTAGATGAGCTCGTTATATCATCTTAATGCACTGACTTGATAATATAGCAATTTAATATTTGAATGTTGATGGATACTCTCCACTTGTGTTTTTTTTGTCGTTTTGCATCTATATTAATAATTTTTTTTGAGTTGTCTATTAGAGTTTGTAGCAATGTAGTCCTTTAAGTTTAGTATTATAAACAATTTGACTAGACCAAACTGTAGTATTCAATTCAAACAGAGTACTTGATCCCCCCTTCTTACCTGTAGTAAGCGATATTGGGACAACAAAAGTTGCATTTAGCATATCAATAAAAAGAACTTGTAGGTTAAACACGTACCACTACTACTACTACCACTGTACCAGACGTATTTAAAGTTAAGTGGCAGGCAAAAGAAAAAAAAGGAAAGCAAGGTCTAAATATTTTTGAGACAAATCAGTAGTTACCTATTACAAATGAACAAAAGTCTTAATCAAAGAAAGGCAATGTATCTTACTCCATATTGTCCATATGTAATGAGCATTATATTTACTATATTATATTGTGTAGAGTATTAAACTGTTGTTAACGTTGAGATATTCAATTGATTAAATACATTTACCAACATCCAGATAACAGGTGGTGTTCAACAATTGTGAAACTTTTTTTCATCTCTCATCAACTTTTATATAAAAAATTACTATTTCCTTCTTCTCATTCCTTATTGGCTCATCCTTCCCCATACACTATCCCTCTCCTCCTCTTCGTCATCATAATGTCAAGTCTCAATAATGTTCCATACTATTTAGTATTCGCTCCACCGGAAGAAAATATACTATAGTTACTAACTTTCCAACTAACTAACTAACTACTATGGAACAGGAAAAAAATGTGTGCAACATGATGTGCACTTCTTTATGGGGCATAAAGAGGATTGATAATATTAAATGTGTACTCTACTCCCTTTTGCCCGAAAATGAAATTTATGCCACAAACAAACAAACATGATGATCCCTCACCCACTGACTATTATACCCACCATACCCGGTACAAATAATATATTGAATGCACGTGTACCATGATTGCTCTGTGTCTGTCCCACTCTACATACTCAATACTACATGCGTTTAAGACAAAAAAAAACTACTTGTGCATTCTTCACACTTTTTAATCTCACCGCACTGCCCTTTCCTGTGTAAGGTCATTGGTGGTGAGTTGCAAGAGAGATTGATCCCGGTTCCATACAGCAAGAGCTCCACAGATCAAGCTGTAAGCCTCCTTTCGGTGCTTTTATATTTTATCTAATTTATGATTCTATGATTACCTAATTTACTACTACTACTACTACTACTAGTTATCTTTATTTATTATCGTTATCACTCTCAGCTCAAATAACTAACAAACTATTTGCCATTTTTTTTCTTCGTTTTTTATAACTAATTAACGAACTAACTAACTGGCAAAGTTAATCACTCATTTTGCTCTTGTGTTGTTCCTAAGGGCCAAGCAAGCTTGATTCTTGTAGCGTTATTCCTTTCAGCTTTTTATTTTCCTACTAACCTATGCTAAACATGGCCAGTTGGTTAGTTAGTCAGTTAGTTAGTTACTGACTGAAATGCTCAAAAAGTAAGTGAGTGACTAACTGATCATCACTATTTACTTGCCTCAGTTTATGATTTTCTTGTTTTCCATACTACTGCTCAACTATACACTAACTAAGTTACTTAACTTCCTCACAATTTTCTCTACCATTAGTCAGTTATTTTAGGAATTAAACTATGGGATGGCAAATCAGAAACTGCTACCTGCATTCGACTCAATTTTTTTAGTGTATTGCTTTCTCTAACTTTCTCCTCTTTCTTTCTCAAACTATGTATAGTATTGTAGTACATGTCTGTGATATTTTTGTTACCCTTCTTCCTGAAATCATCCTTGCTTGCATGCTAATCATCTCCACCTCTCTTACTGTACACTTTTAGTTGGTTAGTTAGATATAGTTAGTACCTAAAAATAACGATATAAGACCCATGGAGACTTGGGATACCTGTAATACCACATAGTATTAAGCATGCTTTTCTTGTCTTCTGTGACTTCTACGATGCGTGATGTGTGTGTGTGTGTGTGTGTGTGTGTGTGTATGTCTCCTTGTTTTTGATGGGTCAAACCGATAATTTAGCTATACGAAAACTGACACTACTGCTACACTAGTACGTATAGTCAGCTCCCAGCACAACTTGAATGTTCTTTAATCCTGTGGATTTACGTATGACCTGCTTTCTCCTCCTCCCCTCTCCTATTGGTTATTACAATCCTTATTGTCATGAACGAACTTAGTTAGTTAGTGAAGGCACCATTTGTAGGTGTTCCATCATAATTTATTTATAATTTTTGCATCCTCCTTTCTAACCAGTACTAAATAGTTAGTTTGTTAGTTAGTTATTCGTAGTCACCCATAGTTAGTTAGTTCGTTAGTTAGTGACTTGGTCATGATCTATGATAGTTAGTTGGTTGGTGGACATTTCCCGTGTTCTATACATAGACATACCCATCCGAGAACCATGACTATAGTATTCATCCAGTTAATTAAATTCAGTTCTATGTGTTTTTCAATGATGAATGTGCGTGTGTGTAACTCAAACTCCTCATATGTACCATAAACCTATACATATTACCATTACATAATGTGTTGCGTGAGTATTTATACACCTCTTACACCAGTTTTGTTTTGAGTTCCATTTTTTGTTTTTCATAGTTGGTTCTAATCATGATATTACGAAATTGTGACAAGCCAAAAGTAATTTATATTAACACCGAATTTTATGATAAAATAACATATCCCTGTGTGTTTTTTCTTAGAGCTTCTATAGTCTTAAACTAGTTTTTGATTCCTTTGTGGCAACGATTTCCATGGACTTGGTATTTAGTATGTTTTGTATATACTAATCATGGTTTTAGTATTTTCTCCTTCAAGCTTTTATACAATAACTGTATGTACTTTGCCATGCGAGCCTATACATAAGTTGTATGGCAGTATAGCCAGCATGGTCCGCCAGTGAAAGTACTTTTTGGCTACTGTTTGTGATTCTTACATGACGCACGGTATGTCTAATATGTAGTTAGTTAGTTAGATGCTCTTAAAAACAAAGTGTGTGCATGCCTTTGTGAATTCACAACACTAGCCCGGAAAACTATGTATGTTTTTTTCCAAATTCGGGCTTAAGCCTGTTTGTAAGTAGTATCTGTATTTGGTTACTGACTTGGAAGTTTTTAAATTGCCAACTAACTACTGTATGTACCGCCTCATCTAGTAATTAACGATAATTATTTCACGATAATGCATGAGCTGGGAACGCAATTCTCACTTGACACTAAGTTTCAAATGTATTTCTTGTGCGCTTGGTTCTTTTCTACTAGTTTGGGGAAGTTCTTGGACCAATTTGTAATAATAATCACTTAATGGAAATGACCATAATATACTGTAACACCATGTGATCTGATTGTGATTTAGTAATATGGTATGAAAATAGTACTTACTGTGATAATCTCTACCCACTAACACCAATTATTATTATTATTATTATGATTCTGCATTTGAAGTTAGAGCAATATTAACATTGACTTGAGCTCAACAAGTCTTGCCTTGACTAACAAATTATTATTTTTTCATTCATCTCTCGTAGCAAATTTTTTGGAGGTTGGATCTGTTGAATACTGTTTGCTACTTTTGAATAGAGCAGTTTTCAGGTGCTGTACTATAATTACAGTGACAACTATACTCGCTTCGGTATATATAGCCATGCTCTGTACTTTTACCTCATTTTTTTGCGTACAATTTGTCTTTTATAACTCAACCACTAACTCTCCGACTTTTACTCTTATGCTGACCCTACTGTATTTGACTCTTGTACTGTTTGCAAATTCTTCCACCCTATTTGCATTACACACTTACTTACTTACTTGTATCCATTTTTGGTCAACTGACTGCAACTCACCAAGAACGAAAACTTTGTTGGACAAACAGTAACTTTGCTGTCTATTGACCAGTTCCTGAGAACGGAAAATGAATTCATCTATAATTTTTGTAGGCTTAGTCACGTCGTCCTGCTCAATCACGTAAAATTCATTCAAAGTTGAGCTCGTGCACAATAAATCTAAACTTGTTGTAAAAACTATATTTCGTTTGCTAATTAGTTGAAATTATCTGCACCCATGCTACTCCCCCATGTAAACTTTGTTCAATAAGACTGTTGGTACCCAAATTGGTGAATTTGATTAAAAGATAGTGAAAGTGGCGACCTTCTGTTTTTATTATGACTGCATCATAACTAACTAATTGAAAGCTACTGCTTAGTTTTTTCCCCTTACTGTTGAGAACGAAATAATGTTATTAAAGCGTATACGTTCCTATTGTGCACTAAATGGCTTTTTCCATCCAGCGAGCAGATTGATTGACTTATTCATGATAGCGTGTAGGCAGCCCAAGAATTGAGTGATGTCTATACTAGAAAAAATCATTAAGGCTTCCCTTACTATATCTAAACTGTATGTGTTATATTTTAATATTCATAAGGGAAGGATGCTCACAACAGTAAACGGAAATGTTGATTTAAGTTAGCTGTGGTGTTTCCTATGAGTTGAGTACTCAAGCTTTTAATGTGATTAAATATTTGAGTTTCGTTTTTTGACCCACGTGCGTGACTAATTCACATGTTTTCGGGCTTGGGTAGCAAATCATTTCCCTGCCCATTTAAAATAGGCTACTATTACTAATGTTTAATTTGACAACGAAGGAAGAGGGCAGTTGGATTTAGGTTCGTGACATGTAATTTCTTGACAATTATCTAATAGACCGCTTACAGCTGGACAGGACAATTTCATGAGCAAAATCATGACTTGACTTTTAGAGTTAGTACTCATTTGAATGATTAAAATAAAAAAGTGTGGATGTTGTTGTGAGTGCGAAAAGTGTGTTTACGTAGAGTCGATTTGTACTTAATTATATGGCTTCCATATTCTGTAGTGTTCATATTGAAGCATTTTAACTTACTGGTCATAAGCAAGACTGGATTAGCTCAAGCTAGCCTCTGTCGGGCTAGTTAGTCAGAATGAAAGCAGAGAGCACTAAAACATGTTGTGAACTGTCTCTGTGAGTTTTCTCTCGATCCTCAATAATAATGTTGCACTGATGGAAACGTTTGTCAGTAGAATGTACAAGTGTCAGCTAAATCGTAATAACGTATAATGATCCAAACCTCCGTAGCGCAAAGAAACTAAACGAGTATTAACTTGAACAGTGTGGAAACAACACTAAATAGTTTTTGTAGTCTCAATAATGAGTATTGATTAATTTTTAAACAACACAGTGGGTATAGAACTCTAAAAAAACTAAAAGAGTGTTCAGTAAATGGTGATGGAAAACTAAAACCTGTAAATTGGTCCAAGAATTTCGCTCATCTCGAATACGGTTTTCGTTTTGGTTCCTTTCTTAGTTGAGCAAGTTACTGGGGCCACAATGAATTCCTATTGGGAAATGCAAGCAATCATTTTATAATACGTTCACTGTCTCAGTGAGAGCAGTGAGAAATTTTGTACTCATGGATTGGATTGCAACAATCGGAATATTCATTGAGGGCTCCATGAAACGATAAACACAAGTTGCAAACAGCTATGGTTTATGAACTTATGATTATGATTGTTTGTACGGATTTCTTGTGTCTTGAGCAATGGACTCAAACAGAGCTGATTTATAATACGGCATGTGTGGCTGCAATTTATTATTCTATTTCGTCTTATTATTATTGTTCTGATCAATTGGCTAATCTGTGTGAGAATTGACCAACTTTTTATTACTACTATTAGACAAGAACAAGTATTTTTTTCGTGTCTTTGATTGTATTTATATCATTGTCCTTGTTGTTTGCGAGTTCATTACTATGATTGGTACTGTTCTTCTCACTATGATTATGATTAGTATGATTCTATATAAACTGCTATGTTGCCACAACAACAAGTGGGTACAAAACTGAAAAGAAAACACACACGCGGACCAATGTTTTTCAATTACTGTTGTCCTCGTATTTGTCCTGTGTACTATGTAACACAGTGTACGGTCTAATGTTGTATCGATATCATGACTTGCCAACTTTGTACGTTTTGGAAAAGAGAAAAAACAGCAAAAAAGTTTTTCCGTTTGGTTTGATTCTTTTTTAATTTTTGAGTAGTGTGAAACTAATTTAAACAAGTTGATGATAATAATACAGGTTTTATTTTCTTACTGTGATGATTACATACTATGCCAATGTCATGTTCCACTTAAACAATTTTTAAAACAATACCAAAAAGTTTCAACAAAACCAAAATATCTGCCATTGTACAATATGTGTAGGCGGCAAGGCTGCAACTTGGGGATGCGCAAGCAAAGGGGAGGCTGGCCGAGGTAAATCATTACAACAATAAAAACCAAAAAAAAAAAAAGAAAAAAAACATTGAGCATGTTGTATTCTAATAAATCAGCTCTGTCCTCTTGTTGTGTCCATTATTCTGTATTTATTCTTATGATTATCATTATCAATCGTATTATCAGTCTATATTTGTGATTAAACTCACAAGTCTTGGTAAAAGACACATTCTATATATCCTCAATGATCAGTATGCAATGTCAAGATAGATTTGTACTTTTCCAATGTTCAATCATCAGTATATCATATCAGTTCATATATCTATTGTTGTTTGTGTAAAACTGTCCTGTGCATGAGGAGGATGAGAGATGACGATCAGAAAAAGAAGAAAAAAATATCTTTTTTTTATTCAGTTTTTTATTGTATTTTCAACAATACAATATGTATTTATAATACCTATGTATTATTCTCTATAATAAGTTGTTCCAATGTTTGCATCTCAAGTTTTTTTTATGATTCACTTTCTGTTTCTTTCATTGTTATGATTCTTATTACTCGTGTATATGATTTGTGACGAGTCTTTTCGTAAGACTTGATCTGGTCATGATGGGATACTAATGAAACTTTTCTTTTTCCCCCTCTTTCCACCTTTGGGGTATGTGTAGATTCGTGTTGTGAACGCATTTCGTCAAGGTCTGGATGCTCGGTATGGAGAACGAAGTAATCCCTCCATTGCCGCGGTGTTACAGAAACAAGCCTCACTGAGCAATAAAAGACTCTCTCAGTCCTCTTCCATTGAGTACGCTGACAATTACCCGTATGAAGTCTCTGTTCCTGAAATTGAACGCTTGTCGTCACGAAGTCATACAGAAACGGCTGTATAAAAACCCAAAAGAGAAAAAAAAACAAATATAAAGTAACCCCATGTAAAAATATTCATGAAACGCTCCGTGTCTCCATCAAGCTTCAACACACGCCATTGTACGTTTTCAAGTCTCTGTGTATAATAAATAGGGAGTGGAGTTCGGATCCTAAATCTGATCAATAGTGCATGCAAACAGCATGCAGAGCAAAGTTGTAGACGTTAATTTTTGTATTTTTTATTTCTTACTCAAGTCATTTGCGGTTTGGTGTTAATCAGCTGCGATGTGTTTATAATAATACAGAGTATATGAAATGTATCTGTATCTGGCAATGAGACGATGAACTTTATTTGGGCCGGCTCACCTGATGGTTCAAAATAGTTTTCCACTATTATTAGCTCCTGCTATGATAAGAATCTATAGAGTATTAGCTCCCCATGTGTACCACATACTACTCTACTAATATACTCCCGTAGCAAGCAAATGTACATTTGATTTGTATAGCAGGGAAAGGCCTATTTCACCAAGTCAGGAACAATCTGAGGGGATAGATTCTCTTGATTTCAAGATTTTGGGGAAGATAATAATAATTTACAAATGTTTGAGTTCAATGTTGACCATTCATATGGAGAGCTAATATTTGTAAAATTTTTAGAACATGCATGTTGTGTGTTGGTAAAAGTTGTTACGGTTTCCAGGTAGTCAGTCAGTCAGCCGGCCACATTTAAAGTTTCATTGCTGGCCCATTGTGAGATATAGAATAAACATCGTCAGACTGGTGTCTCCATATAGTATATACTGCCATATTTATGATTGCTATAAAACCTACAAGAATTGTTGTTCTCATTGTGATTATCATTAGTATTTGTACACGTTACATTTATTTATTGTGTCTATTGGGTCTTCTCCTTTTCACCACATGAGTTCTGAATATATTTTAATTTCGGTGGCTACTCCAATGGTGAGCTTCGGGGAAAGCCGTAGACAGTTTTTTATTACAGTATTGAGTATTCATACTAATATATTTATTCTGGATGGCGGTGACTACTAACTAACTCGTCCTGTACAAAACAAAGAAAGCAATCCAGTGTGTGTGGTGATTGGTGAACGAACACGTTACAGACAGAACTTTTCTAAGCATGCGTTATGTAGTGACCACGCCGTGTAGGAATTACTAATAATAATTCTAACTACCAAAGGAAGATGCGGAGAATCAGTGAACTTATTAATGTGTGTGCAAACACAAAAGACCAGAGGATTATATTGTCAATGTCTTTGATGAGTGAGTAGTGTGTGCGTGCACATGTATTTGTATATTTACGCATTTGTGGCAATTCTTGAGAGACTTAAAGCAAAGTAGACTATTCTCGAAATTAGTAATAATTAATACTCCAGTAAGATGGGAGTGACTTTAACTAACTACGAACTCTCAAACATGTAGTAGAGAAATTTAGTAGAGCTAACAGAAAAAGTATATTATTATTATTATGACTACTAAAACTATCTACATATACTACAATGTTGTAAGAGCCAAGTGTACCAAACAAACAAAATCACCAACAATTAATTATTGTCAAAAAGACGCCATCAAATCTGCTCGGAACGTGAATGATTGATTGAAAGCTTACCATTAAATATACATACACACATATATATTTAAATTTATGTATATCTAAGTAAGTAGGTGCTCAAATGTACAGAATCTAAACTACAAGTAAGTTATTTCATCATTGTTGCCAGGCCTTGGGAGCCATCGCTGGGGTAAAATGGGAGGGAAAGATAATAGTTTACAAAAAGGATGGTGTTCTATATAAATAAGATTGTCCTTTATTGTTGGCTTTCACCGCAAATTCCACTCTAGTCGTTTTCTCCATAGCAGTATCACACTTCACTTAACCTAGACGGTAGGAGGTAGAAGTTAGTTATTTAGTTAGTTAGTATACGAACTATACAGTTGTTAAATAATGAATGAATGTATAGCAGATGATTGTATAACTGATGCACAGGTACCTTAAAAACAAAACAACATTGCAATTACAAGTCACACGTATTGGAGTGAAAGGGAGGGAAAGCTTTTCTTATTGCTGGCAGGAAATACATTTAAAAAAAACAGGAAAACTCTGATTCCCTTCACTACATTTAGTTAGTGTAGTTAGTCAGTGCTATACCAGGCGTTGTCAGCAAATTATGATGGGCGTCACAATGTGTACATACCTCAAATTAGTTGACACTAAATCTTATACGTAATAGCACTACATACTATAGATAGTTAGTTAGTTATGAACCAATGATGTTGTGTTAACTAATTTGTTATTTAATATTTATTATTATGATTATGATTATATTCTTGTGTTCGTGTTTTTTTTCTCATCAAACTCAACTTGCTGCTCATAGCTCACACATTTTTTGCCTGTTTTAAACGTGTATAGTTCTGTTTAGTCGGGTTCATCATCTTGCCGGTAGCTTGTATATTTAGTTAGTTTTAGATACCGCTAGCTAGTTGGCTAGTTAGTTTGTTAGTTAGTTAGTTAGATGATGTGATAATGGATTATATACAGATTGTCTCATCACAATGTTTAGATTGGTATAACGTTGTTGTTGTTGTTGTTGTTACTGTGCATATACATACAACCAAGCTTTCCTTGCCAACCGTGCTGACTCATCAAATGTTATCATTAGCGTTATGTAATGCATATTTAGATGAATGTTGTAACTGCATAAACTATACCAGTTGTACATGGGAATAATCTATCTGCTTGCGCGCCATTTAGTGAAGGGGTGAAGAAGTGAGTTTATCAAATGTTGTTGTTGTTGCATGAATGAGACTGTGTGTACATAAATATATAGATCATATATGAGTTGTTATGGAATTTTGATAATCATGTTGAAGGATTATTATTAATAATCAATTATGAAATGTGTGAATGCGAGTATGAATTAAATACAATGAGTTTGATTCAAAGTTATTCGTAGCCTTGTTTCACTTTGCTACATGTGGCATGGAATCTTTTAGCATTGTCAAGTTGTTTTCTGACAGGGCTTACCAAAGGATTTAGTCTGTCTGGAATTAGCATTTTTCATGAAACATAAATGATGGAAGTTTGACAGCAATGACAATGAAAGAGTTTGTCGTAAATGTTTATTTATTGCTGAAAGAGGCTTGCCTTCGCAACGCAAACTTTTGGAATTGCTCGTATTTTCCTATCTTTCATGCTGATCTGGACGAAAGGTGCTTACCATGGGAACCGATGGAACTATTCACTCTCTCTACTTTTGTTTGCTGAGGAATAACCAGCCATGGAATACATTTATAATCCTGTATTGAGTGAAAATTTTTGTAGATCATGAAAGTAAGCCATGGAATAAAGAGAATCAGGTGTGTTTCTACGCTCTGTGTAACCATACATTGTGAGTAAATGAATAAATGAGCCCATTCTGTTTATTATTGGAACCCAGTCCTTGAGATCGTAAAAAAATGATGAGCCACGACATGCAACGGCTAATTTAATCAACTACGGGCGAAATCCTTGTTCTCTTATGAAGGTGTCAAATTAGTTGTACAATAGACCATTAGAAACACATAAATAGCAACCCGTAGTGTTGGTGCACAGTAATAATGTGCAACTAGTGGAAAATGGAACAAAACGCTGCACATTCTTTTTTACTTGTTTATATTATATTCATTCACACGACAATTCAAGAACCATATGGTAGACACCAATTTAAGTTGTGGACATGGACTCATTCGATTCAATTGAGAAAAATCTTAAATTCTTCCATGATATTAGCAGTTTACTCAATAGCTACACATATAGACTAGATTTCTTGAAATTCTAATTGCAGTCGTAGTATGTAAATATGTACTAACACTTTTAAATTACTAAAAATTTTTTAAACTATACTGAATTATTCAATTTAATAACCAAGTTACCTTGCATACTTATGTAAAATAAATGTGATGGGTTGAATGTGCGTTGTAAGGATTCATTCACCAAGTCATATTTTAGCATAATAAATACTGGATGCCACTGCTGCATTGCGTGTATTCATCTCTCAAAGTGCAAATAATATTCTTCTTCTTTTAGAATGCCATCAAATTATCACACACTACTTTGGTATACGATAACTATGCATACACTTCATTACCATTTCGGGATTTTCCATATTTCGTGTTATACGTTTTATTCCTGTTTACGAATGAAGTATATTATTGTGCCAATATAGCCAATATTAAAGCCAAGCACATAATCATCTTTATTCGGAAACTTGCGCCATCTATTGTCTTCAAATTCATACTACAACACCTTATTATTGAAGCCTGACATTTATGCTGCATTCTATTGTTTAACTTTTAGTATTATTCTTATTATAGTTAGCAATGCTTTTTCAAATCCTGCAAGTTTGGTGCACTCATCCTGTAGCGTGAACTGAAAGGTTTTTTTACATACAATTATTTTATTGCTACCAAATTGTAAGCAATAAAAAAGCATTCAAGATGTTTCATGTTGACACTGAATTTCTTTTTGATGGACTTATTCATCGCATTTACAGTAATGGCTTACAGACTCACAGTCTTCAAAAGCCAGTAAGCATAGTAAGCAAGTAAGTAAGAATTCTTTTGATGAGATGAAATTGAAATGTTTTCACACTACTGCTGACAAACCTAGTCAATTTAGCATCGGACACTACTGTGAGTGAGAGTGGGACACAAATACGGACGGACGAGTCATTTCTTGAACACGACCATTTAATGCGTCAACAACATGATGGAGTTTAATCACTTAATTTATCAACACCACTACTAGTGACAATAAACTTGCACACAAAAAAGGATGGTATGGATTGAATGAATCTAGACAACAGCCACGGCGTGACTAAACGTGGGATTTGTCCTTATCGCACAAGAAAAAGAAGGTATACACATGTCATTCAATGCTATAGTTCTCTATTTAGGCCTCAATTTTGTTTACCCGAAACTTGGTTATAAAAAGCTAAACAAGTGACATCAACATTTTTTGTACTTTTCACGCCATGGGGCACAACAACTTGGTACCATATTTTCTTAGCAGTAATACTTATATCAATTAAATTCGAGGAGGACACACAAAGTATAGTTTGTGTGACAGATTACCGAAGAATTGTGTCCATTTGTATAAAAGAAAGTTCCCAAACTTCGTTTGATTGAAAATGCATGTGATTAATGGAGTCACATGTTTTCAACGACAATAGTATGTTGTGTTCTACAGTTAAGTAGATACTAAAGGTCATTACGCACCATTGTAATCCTAAATGCGTAGGAATGAATAGATTTTTATCCGCAGGTTATGAGCAGGAAGTAAGTTATAACTACAAGTTCGAGGTCAAAACTTCCTTCCAAGTAAAACCATTTTTTAAGTTAGATTGAATGGTATTTGATGAACACTTTTTGTCATCATTAAATCCTGGCGTCATTTAGTTTTTACTTTGCTACTGTGCTGTTGTTATTAACAGTTGTAATTGGTGCAGTGGAATTTTTGGCGAAATGGCTTTCGATACTAACTGAACCCTACCAGGAATCTACAGTGAGTGAGGTGTGGTAAATATGTAATCTAACAAAAAGTTTATGTTCAGGTTTTTCATACAAGAAATGGATCAATCCACGGTTAGTCTATCCATCTGTCTTGTCAATTTGTCTGGGCAATTGTTTATCATTTTAGTGTTTGCTGTACGCGAGTGCACAATTGCTTATATGCGATCTGATGTATTGCGCTTACACACATAATCGAATGAATTGTTTATACAACATAAGCAAGCTTTTCCGGGATTCAATTCTTACTGACTTACTCAAATATGTAATTACACGAGGTATTGATAGCTATGAAAAAATTATATTCTACAAGTTTATGATAGACTTCATGTGCTATTTAACTACTTGAATAAGTGCAACTAAATTTTAGCCCAGACGTGGAGACAAGTCATGTCATGTATTTCATCAATGCATATAAAACAAAGCTACGGTTCATATTACTACAGAATGACATTACGCACTGCAACGAAACAAGTAACATAGCTTATAAGCGAGAGGGATGACTGTGAAAGATTTTTTATACATTAATATGGCACGGAAGAACTGTTTGGGTAATTAAGCAAGGGATGCATACTGATCACACAGCTGGCTTTGTAAAGCGGATGACAGGGAATCATTAGTTCTCGTGGTTCTCGTTTACTCCGTATATTTTTTATATACTAATGTTACTTACTTATTCTCGTCAGCTGAATTTGTTTATGTATCTATTGACACTAACTTACACCCAGTCAGTCAGTCCATTAAACGCACTATGTGTATGTATTGTATTATTGGCAGTTCAGACTGCATGCGTAAGGTACAAAGCCAGTAGTAAGCAACTTGAGATACTCAAGTTACACATGGTTTAACTTTGGAGTGAAAGATATACTAGATACGGACGGGGTAGATTTTCTATCCCTTCATAAAAACTTACTAACTACATATACTTTACGAGCAATATCTCTACGTATACCTTGGGCGCAAAAAGGAGGTAAATTTTATCCTATCCTACTACACAAATTTATCACACACAGGACAGGAAAAATTTACCTCCTTTTTCCGCACAAGGTATACTCTACGTAGTACGTGGCCAGTTGAATTGGTCATAGACATAAACCTAGAAATACATCCGAATCCGTAGTTTCCATGTGGTGATGCATGAGGTCATGCAATATGGATGGACTGTGTACACCCCTTGCTTAATTTAGGCAAAAATACTCTACGCAAGTTAATTTGAATGGCTGAAAAATGAGGATCCTTATTGTACCCCAAATAATCATGTGGGTTTTTAACTTGCATTTTGAACAATCAAGATGTGAGTATACAGTAGTTGGAAAAAGCTGGAAAGAATTTTCCATCTTGTCCCAAGTAGCACCACATACATTACACGTAAGTTAGGAAAACTTTTAGTTGGACAGACAGGGTAGATTCCCCCAACTCTGCGGTGCTGCAGCGCATACACGTAAAGATTTTGCTACCCTACTACTCTCTATCGTTCAATTTAAATTGTGCACTGCACATCTCCCGTATAAAATTATATGCAGACTTGTCACTAAGTAACTAACTAACTTTAGTAAACATATCGTATTCGTTGTCCACAAAACTAGGGATATATGCACTGTTACACCGTACTTGAGACATTTATAATATACCCTAAAACAAGTACAGTCACCTGGATCTACCCGACCTACCTGGATAATCTTTTATTTAAATGCCCAGACTCTGTGCATGCATAGTCCATCTTCCATTATTAACTAATTATGATAATATAGATTTAAGATAGATTTTCTTTATATAAAACTTTACATTCTATATTTCGTGACTTGGTATGGTATGCATATATATATTGGCATGAAAAGTATGCATTATTGAACTCGTTTAGCTTATCATCCCTCAAATTATGACTAAAAACAAACCACACGCTTACATTATTATGAACTAGTATGCTAGTTAACAATCAAGACTGTTGCACCCAACCCTATATGCTGCCATTAGTTAGTTATATAGTCAGTAGACCTAACCGTAATATTTGGAATCAGGAATAAGAAGTTACTACAATTGTCATCTACATTTTTACACGTAGTCTGAGACTGAGATTGTGTAGTGTATACAGTTTAGTACAACATTGTCCATATTCCACGCGTACAAATACACAGAGCAAGCTCATTTGGCACATACAGAGAAGGATATATTTTTCCGAAACTAACTTTTAAGTGTGGTTGGTATGGTATAAGATAAGTAGGGAACAGCTAGTTAGGATGAAACATTTTTACTACAGCTCCTATAAGGTTGTTGTTGTTTTTGTAAGTACAAAAGTACATATAGATTAGTCGGCTCTACTACTACTAGCTCGACTGCAAGTTAGTAAGTTGGCTAGTTAGTTAGTAAACTTATAGTTTTGTAGAACGAACAGAAAATATTTAAATTCTTTTTGAAAAGCCTATTCAAAACAAATGTTTACAATAGACAGTTAGGTAGTACGTTGGGTATGGCAGAGGAGGAGTGCAGTTTTTAGAACACAAAGAAATAGGAAACAACGAATAAAAAGTGCTCCTCAAAACTATGAGTATTTGACGTTTGACAATTATGCGGCAAAGTTGACATTTGTCTTGTTTGACTTGAGCTCCGTCCAAGTTTGCACAATTTATGAGCCGATTTGGGGCGATATAGGTGTGTTTGTTTTTATAGAATTGAAGCCTGATTGCCTGATGTTGAAGTATTAGATTTAGTTTTAAGATGTGAGTGTGGATGATTTAAGTGTTCACAGTTTTGTTATCCGTAGACAAAAGTGTGCCGTTAATTTAATTTCTGGATATTTTAAGTGATTACTGGGATCAAGGATTCAAAGATTTGGAGGGTTGTCAACTAATTACAACAAAGGTAATGCTCATCTCTTTTTAAATTTCCATTCGATTTAAAATTTTGATTGTACCAAAAGCACCAAAAAATATCGCCGCTCCGTCTTGATTAAAATTAGGCAGTCTAATTTTAATCAAAATAGAGCGCCGATGTTGACTGTATTGCTGTAAACTGTTGGTTTCCGGTGTTTATTAAAATTAATATCCTTTAGATAATCTTTTGTTATTAGTTTAATAATTGAATTGCCTTGAAGTTATAATCTAAATTCCGTCCTAGTGATGATTTCAAATGCAGGTTTTGTTAAGTCATTTAATGGATTGACTAATTGTGATGAAATCGACATGAAGCATTTTAATCAAGTGTCTCGCGTAACATTGTCCGCTTTGTTTACCTTTAAATTACGTCCAGTTCAAGGTACTATTATGTTGGATAATTAGCGAGCAATGTCAACCTTTTGATATCCGCATTTACACTTATTCATAGCTTGAAGGCCGTGGTGCACTTTATTTTTAAAGCATGCAGTTCGTGCTCCTTAATCTACGTGAATTAAAATATTCATTAGTTAGTAGACATGGTTTTGCTGCTTGCGTAGCGCAGTCGGAAAGCTAGATTAGTGTTGATTGTTGGCTTCATGTGGAAATAAATTAGATGTAATCACTCCCATGTAATTATAATGGCTTCTTTGAGCTTTGAGCTTTGCATTCATAATTATTTGCCCTGCACTTAATCGTTTATGATTTCCATCAATTATTTTTCCATATTATTGCACAAAAAATGTTTTTGTACTCCTTCATTATTATGATGTGAATGAAATAGAGTGTTAGCTGAGATTGACAAGCTTGTAAGATAAATTCAAATTAGATAATGTGAACGTGAAACATTTTTGATTGAATTTATTTAAATTTCATTTATATTTTATTTTGTTTAGTGAGTTAGTTAGGGGAAGATCTATTTTGCGTTGGTCAGGGCAATCACATTTTTCAATTTTCCATCCATTGCACAAGGCTACATAGTTGGTTCTGCTTGCTTCGATAAGGTGCTCAGGCTCAGGTGGTATTTATTTTAGAAAAGAGGATATTGACTTTTGCATGACTCATTTTACAGTACTTCTATGTGCAACAGCTAAAAGGTTTTAGGGTTGTCTTGCCCCTAACTAACTATATGCAACATTGGTAGAAAGAAACGTTTCAAACTACCTGACACCTTGAATACATTATTTCATGTCTCACAATTCACTTGTCATAATAGTTGTGGATTTTTGAGATAATTTTATCCGGATTCTTATTGCTGTAGACTTGTTCGAACCCGTAATTTTCAGTCTCGGTCTGATTCTGATTACTAAATTTTTTAGCCTACATTATGGAATTGTGTGAACAATTTTAATGGATGACTCATATCCATTCTTGTTGAGTTTCAAGGCGTTTTTTGAGGTTTACGGGTTTACCAGTTGTTCTTGCCCGTTATGGTTTTCATTCGTTTGTACGGCTCAATATTTTATATGGTGATTATTCAATGAAATGGGCATGCACTGTTGCAACAAATAAATATAAAATGCATGGAAAGTTAATTTTACTAGGTCAGTGATTTGGGATTTTCACAAACAAAGGGTAATCCTGATAGTACTTCAAGTGTCCTTTAGTTAACGACGGCAATTTCAGTGATAAAAAATATTGTATATTCCAACTATTCAAATGTTAAAGATGTTCGAGGAAGTTTTTTTTTTATTCGATGTGGGCTTCATTGTTGTGTTGTGTAGATAATTGTATGACTGGACAAATGACGTGATTAAGTATGTAAAGTTTATGATAGCTTGTTAACCTATTCCTTGGCCTTATTCGAATTTATTATAGCCTTGTGTGGTAGGCTTGGATTCATTACGTACGTTTTGTTTTACAATATCTTAAATTTGATCCAAATGAAGTAGTTAATATCCTAGATAAGAGTGAAGGGTAAATTTCCTTTGCTAGTAAAAAATGGTTTGGGTGTGAAAAGAAATTATTAGCCATGAAATTGAAAAAAATTTTCCATATTTTTCAACGTTTTATTTGTCAATTTGGGCCTAATTTAAATTATCATGTATTGTTCATAGTAGTAACACACTTTGCTGTTGACTGTATCAACTCATATCTTTGTGATATCTATCTGTTAACAGAAGACTCATACATTTTCATGCTCAGTGTGATTATATAGAGACTGATGTATAAAAGTTCATCGTGTTTTTACTGCTGAATAATTTTATTGCGCAGAAATAAGTTTTTCCAAATAATAGATTGATTTTGGTACACAAGAGAGTTCTAAAAGCTGGTACGTTTTTGATCAAAATATTATCCAATTTGTCTTTAATAACTTTTCTTGTTTGTTTCTTGAATGTCAAATGACTGATAATATTAACTTGTATATTTTAGTGCCTTCTATATTAACGATCTATTGAAAAACATATTGGCTATTAGGTTGACATTGGGAATCTAACTAACTTTCTCAAGGATACATGGAATGATGAGTTTTTAGTTTATGGTTTCCCATTCCTTCTATTATCTTCGGTTCATTGATCATTTTTTCTCTTCTTAAGATGACAAACATTGCTTTATTTAGCGTTTGTTTCAGCATGAAATACGTAACATTTTTCTTACCTATAGAAACAGAGTGAAGATTTCCGGAAACATTTCAAGTATTATTAGCGATTTTGAATATGCCTGTCTGCCTTTACCACAATACTAGTTGTATTAATTGCAAATTTGTTTCAATGAAACGAAACAAGCAATAAGCTTGTCAATACAAAAAATACTTGATGATTTTGTGAGTGTATTCAGTTTTGATGGATATGGATTACTTTGGGATGAAAAAAAACGGTATCATTCCTACAGCGAAATGTATCTATCCACTTTTGACCTATCTGGTGAAGTACGCACGATCCCCTCTAGACTTGAAGATTATTAATTTTCTCATGACATTTCGTGACTCCTTATCTTGTTTCGTGTTCAAGTAGTTTCATCTCTCGGTTGGTTAGTTAGTTAGTTGTGCTTTTTGCTGTACAATGCTGTAGTGCGTACGAAAACCGCTCAAATACTAAGCTGTTTTCTTATTCACTCGAGCGCGCATGCAGTATTAAATAGTGTACATTTTTAATATGCACTCCTCGTGCATAATTGTCATTTTGTTATTCTTAGTCGATAAATGTTTAACTTATTGTCTAAAACTGCTGTTGCTATGGTAGTTATCAAGCAGCGCTCAAAAAACAAGAAGAAAATATTCTGATTTACCTTCTTAACGTACTAACCAGGAGGAATTTATCATATAATTTGTATATTGTTTCCGTTTCAGTCTGCTGGCCCTTCTAAAGAAGAGATGGAGGTCATCTATGGTCGCTGTTGTTGTCCATTCATTTGCATGCAAGACGGCGTCAAGATACTTTGTTTCTGATGCGAAACAAATCCATAACGAATTCGGTGGTGGTCTTACTACTACACAATCCATCAAAACGTCCCAAATGGGTACGCACTGACTGACGAGAATTGATCATAGTGAAACATTTATCTTGTTGAGTTCCTTATTCTTTTACTGTGGTCATGAATGGCGCATGTTCTGTGGAATAAAATGTCCGCATTGTAGTGAAAAATTAAATATCATCTCAAGTCCTCATCACAATGAGTGCAATCAGTGACTTTAATAAAGTGTGGGGTCAGAAATTCCCTGGTAGTGCTGTACCACCTCCAAAGCAGTGGGAAGATGACGTGAAAAGTAACTTGGATAAACACAAAAATCGTGTAAAAGAGCTCAAAACGGAACTCAAGCAAGAGGAAGAGTATGTCAAATTCTTAGAAGCCTTGTTAGACGACGTGGAGAAAAAGAAGGAGCCCGGCTCTCTAGAATCCCTGCAAGAGCCTGTGGCAGAGGAAGACTACAAAGAGAAAGAAATGGAAGATGAAGCTTCCATCATTGAGGCCAAAGAGGTTTCTCCATCACTTGAGTCCATCAACAGTGTGCGAACTGAGGAGACACTTCCTGTGGAGTCAAACCCAGAAGAGATGTCTAGTTCTAAAGAATCTTTGCCAGGCTCTGAATCGGTCGACACGGTGGAAGAGTCACCACTCAAAGAGAATGGAGCTTCAGGCACACCAGGAGAGGAAAAGGAAACATTGAGTGAGGAAGACAAGGACCACTTTGTCACGGTGATAGAAGTAAATGGGAGTGACAAGAGTGGTAGTAGTAGTAACCAATCTGGTTCTGACAAAAGACTGAAAAAAGTGCCACCAAGACCGCCACCAAAGCATATGAGACCCCGTTCTGCAGTGGATGGTTCATCCACACCAACTCATTTGCGTACATTTTCATTTGAGCCTACTGGTGAGGAGAATTCTAGGAAACCCAAAGGAGGAATGTCTTCTTTCAAACCTGCCGTCGCTAATGCTATTACTACCAATAATAACAGCAAAAGCAGTAATGCAAATGGGAGTTCTGAAGTTCGTCCAATAGTGTTTGATTCTAAGCGAGGTTCTGAGAACAATGGAGCAGGCTCAATGGAATTGGAAAGCAATAGAGCTTCGCTGCCTCCACAAGCTATTCTCAAAAAGTTTGAAGGTAGTAGAATGCCTTTACCTGCCCCTCCGTTGGCAAAAATTGGCCGCAAACCTCCTGTGGATAGTGAAAGACGAGTCAAAGGCTCCAAAATTTCTGACATGGTCAGCAAAATGGAGTCGTCCAATCACAGTGCTAAACCATCTGGTGGTGCTGAGCTTACACCGAAACGAGCGATTCGAAAGACACCTTATGCCCCTCCTGGTTTAGTGACCAACTCGAATGATCCAGCATTGTCTGACTATGTTGACCCATGTGATGCCGATTTCATGGCTGAGAGTGAGGAAGTGTACAATAGTCTGATTCCAGAGCAGCAGAAGTCCTCACTGGACAGGCATCAAAAGAATTCTTTGGGTAGACGTATGAATAACAGTAAAAGCAACTGTATGGAAAATGAGGATGGAGAGGAACCATTGTATGATGCTGTGGCCGCTGATCCCGAAGAACATGAGGGTGAAGATGATGACTATGTGACTTTGGATGAAGGACCGAATAAAACTGGCAGTGCTAACAACAACACTAGCAGTGGGAATAGTGGCTCGGAAAATTTGTCAGTAAATAATGCGTTTATTCATAATAATTTGTCGGGTTCAGGGAGAACCAAGAAAACTTCGTCGTTACCAACCAATAAAGGCTTGACCAAAGATGGGGGCATGGGCATCAGCAATAGTAATAATGATGTGTCTACCATAAAATCACAAAATTCAGTCATATCCGGACTTAGTATCGCAACCACTACTAGTTCCGGGACCGCTTCTGAAACTGAAGGTCTTACTGGCAGTCCTCTACCTCAAGATAATAGCCAATATTATGCCAATATAGACTTCTTCACGAAAACAAGGTATTGATTTATATTGTTATGTGGCTCATACATTAGTTGGAAGCGGATTTTTTTTATCACCCCGGCAGATTATATCATACCCCCAAGCAAAGCAATAGAGTCATGCAGCTGATCATTTTACAGCAGCAGCTGATATTCAATTTCAGTTTGTAACTAAATAGCGGTTGAATTATTTTGGTCAAATTTTTATGACATATACCCGAATATTGTCTCGGTTTTTATCTAAATTTCACTCAAGATGTAGGCAGGAGAGCATCTGTGTGTACATTCAATGCACTATGTTTAATGCGATATATCAGAAGAATGTATTTTTCACGATAATGACGATGTTTTTGCTCTTATCACAACTTAATGATACTAGATTACCTGTCACTATAAGAACTGTTTTCGTCATTATAAGCTGTAAGATGTTATGTTGCAATTTGCTTTGTCTTAAGTTTTATTGCTTCAGCAGAGTAGATAGATGTGTCAACGTAAACGAAATTTACTGCTAGTTTTTAAACAAATATTATCTTATCAGCATGCTGAAACCTAGTATTGGTAACCATCATTTGTTTTAATGTTCTTTGATAGATCTGAATAGATGAAGGAAATGTAGATATGACAGATCAAGTCACATTCCTAAATTATTTACCACTGTACGTGACCAATTGTATTCATTTGGTAGTGTAAAAATGCAGATTTTCATTTAGGCAATGTTGGCTGTTTTTTCATGGTCCAAATTGGAAGAATCAGATCATATCGCTATTTACGTAGCCCATCTTAGAAGATGTGTAAATTTGTTTTGAACAGTTCTGCTGAGTGGACGTTTTTGAATTTTCTCCCGTTAGCCAAAATTCAGTTAAATAAGCAATATCTCTTTTTTCTTTGAAGAAATGTTTTGAAAAATGTGTACGCTCTCTCTCTCTTTTATATTTTTGAGGCCCATTGAAACTAAATGTTATGTTACGCTTGTATGGAAAAGCAGTCACAATAACTTGATTTTTGATAGAATTGATTTTAACAATGGACGTTTTTGTTACGGTCATTAGAGCACCTAGGAAGGGGTCTCGAACATCTGCAGATTCCGAGGAAGATGAGCCTCGACTACCGCGAACGGATTCTTTGGATAGTGAACCAAATCATGGATCCTATGGAGATTTGCGAGATCAAAGTATGGACTCAAGTAAGATGTGGGGTTTTTCACTTTCTCTAGCATGACTTGTTTATGCATGCGATTTAGTGAAAATCCCTACAAAGTTTGCGTGAAAAAGCAACTGAAATTAGCATGCAATATAAATTATAAGATCCTCAAGTGTGCATTCAATAATCTTTTGAGTTAATTGGTTAGGTGAAGCAGAATGTATTTTAATAGTAATGTGTCGTATCATGTAGCATTGTGCCAGTATGAAGTCAACGTCTTGAAAAAATTTAGAAATTTTAAGTTAATTCTATTCTGTAAAACACAAATAGTTACAGAAAAACGAGAAACCAGTGTCACGGCCGCAATTTGCAGTAGCCACTTTAGTATATGATTAGCTCGATGCATTTTGATAAAGAAAAAAAGAAAGGCATTTGAGCCTTCAATTACAATGGTGTTAATCGAATCATGTAATAAGAATACTCAATTTACTCGTGAACTCATTTGAAATACCAAATACGTATACTGTGACATGCATGGACGCATGATACATAAATTACTTGTTCTGTATCCTTTGTTCACTGTCACTCCCAGTCACACCAAACACCATTTATTTGTAGGTTCGGGTTCTCTTGTTTACATTTAGTGGCTCTTCTGCTTATTCTCTTAATCAAATGATAATTGACTGGATACATACATGTTTGTACTTATCATCATGTTCCTCGTTTCTTGTCTTACAATTTTTCTCTACTGTCCGCCATCATGATGTGTAGTTGTGATAGTACTTTTTGTCCAGTACAATCCAAGTCCATATAAGGCGGTTATGGGATATTGTGTATGCTGTTGTTGTTTAAGTTGTTCGCCCTTGGGTTGAGAGACTAGTTCAAACATATTTATCTACTGTCCTAACCGCTCTCAGTCTATCTAATGTTAATTTTGTGTGTGTAGGATTCCGTTCTAGTGTGGACTCAGATATAAACATGCATTCAGCGGAGCGACGAAGAAGTGAAGCTGCTACCATGAGTGTTTCGGAGCAAGAAAATATTGCCAAGTTTCGGATACTTTTGGAAAAGATTACAGAAAGCGAGAGTGCTTATGTGGACTTGCTGAGTATAATCGCGAATCATAGAACCGCATTCCAGACTTCTATAATGACATCAAAGCCGGTTTTATCCACTGATGAATTGAATATAATATTTTGTAAAATCCCTGAGCTCTTAGACCTACATAAGAGATTCTTGAATGGTCTCAAACAACCTTCGGCTTCTGTGGGAAAACAATTTGAAAATTTGGTACGTTTTATTCATGTTTAATTAAGTATGTCAATGTGACTTTTGGAATGCCTAGTTGTGCTGATTTCATTTTTCCATTTTTTTTACAGGCCAAAGAGATTCAGTTATATTCCGCTTTTCTGGCAAATTACTCTCGAGCTGTCGATACTGTGAAAAAATGTGCACAAAACAATGCTGAATTTGCAAGAATAGCACGCAAGATTTCAATTCGTAGTATCAACCAAAGTAGTAACAATCCCAACCAAAGTTATAGCTTAGAAACATTACTCTACAGTCCAGTTTCACGCGTACAAAAGAATATAGAAATAATTAAGGTTTGTTGTACCCAAAATCCCAGTTTTTTGCATCCATAATTTTGAAAACTGTAACTAACCGTGCAATTGATTTTTTTTGCTTAGGACTTATTGAGCTGTTTGCCTGAAAGTCATCCAGATTACCGTGGTTTGAAATGGTCTCTGAAAGAGTTCTTGTCTTTTGTCAGTAAATTTAAAATTATTGAACCAGAGCATCTGTCCCATGTAAGTTATGTTTTTATCATTCTCACATGATTTTTGCAGTGCTGATTTTTGGGAAGTCAAGTCAATTAATTTAAATGTGAATGTTTATTTAGGGACAAGACAGAAGTCCACGTCATTTGGTTAAAAATTCTTTCATCGTTGAGTTCTCTGAAGGGAACAGAAAGCTACGCCATTTATTCTTATTTAATGACGTTCTCGTTTGTGCAAAATACAAGGTATGTCATTTTGTGGACACAAAGATGCTATGAAGACAAAGTTGGAAAACATAACAGATTATATATCTTATACTTTTGTGGAAATATAGGCATCAAGTGGACGTCAAGAGAAGTACACGTTTGACATCAAATGGTATATTCCTGTTTCTGAATGTTCAGTAGTAGAGGAAAACATAGAACGAGAGGTTACATCTGTGAATCTTGTTACACTCCGATCTCGAGCTTCAACTGTCAGAGATGAAATCAAACGACAAACTAGCAAAGATGATTCGAAGGTAACAAATAAAGTAATACTGACATTGAATCTGCGCATTCGATTTATGTGTAATGGTATGGTCTGTTTGTTTTCATAGAAATCCAAGGCTGAAAAGCAACGCAAAAAGTTAGCCGAATTGGAGGGTCAGTTGGTTTTAGAGTCCCCGAATTTGGTATTTAAAGTAAAGTCAAATAGCCGAAGTTATACTTTTTTCTTGTCTTCGGAATATGAGCGAAGTCAATGGGTGGACGCCATAACAACATTGAGGGTAATTCTTTATTAAATAAGTTGCAGATTGAATTTTAGGGACTGAGTGAAATGAAATTGGAATTCTTTTAGGCAAATCAGCAAGTTCCCACCTCTTTAAATTTTCACGACCTCCAAAATTGGATTACATCATGTCGTCAAGATTTGAAAACAAATATGGGCTCTTACTTGATGAGAACTGAAAGAGATGAAAACTTGTTGGTGGGCGATTTTTATATAAAAATCGGTGACTTGAAAGAAGGAGTGGCTCGTCCTGCCGGTTAGTATAATTTGATTGACTACTTTGCTACGTTGTGTAATTATCTGCTTTGAGCATTGAGTAATAATAATGAATTATTTATTAATTTTTCAGATCTGTATATTTGTTTGGAAGTTGATTCGTACGGTCACTTTTTCAGAAAGGCCAAAACGAAAATGATATGTGGAAGTAAGAGACCTTGTTGGGATCAAGATTTCGTGATAGAACTTGAGGGGTCACAAAATCTACGCGTATTGTTGTATGAAGATCATTCAGAAGGAACCTTTCTAAGAGCTAAAGAAACTATTGAGGTAACTACCATGCAGTGCATTGTGTATGCTGTTTGTAGTTTTAATCTACAAATTAGTGTACAGTGATACAAATAAAATTATATGAGTAATACTTATTTTAGCTTCCGAAGAGTTGGCTCACACGGGAGAAAACGGTGCGTGAAATTGATATGCAAGGATTTGTTCTCACAGTGGAGACTCGTTTTACTTCCTCTGAAATGACAATTCGTCGTGTACCCACTGCCAAACCATCTGGACTTTTTGGAGCAAAAATAACCCAAGTTTGCAAGTACGTAATAATATAGGTTTATTAAGATTTTCGTTTCTTTTTATTTTGAGGATATCTCTAATGTATTGTATATGATGTACTTGTGCTTTACTTTAGGCGTGAAAAAAGACAAATCCCCTTCATTTTGACCAGTTGTGTACGTGAAGTAGAGCGTCGAGGTATCAACGAAATGGGAATTTACAGAGTATCAGGATCTGCCTCTGATATCTCCAGACTTAAAAAGGCCTTTGAAACTAGTTCGTGAAGTTTAAACCTTTTGATTTGATTTCATTTTTAAAACTTCCAAATGTGCATCTCTGGATTTTTTGTGCAGATGCATACGAGGCGGAACAGCTTTTAAAGGATGTGGATATTCATTCAGTTACGGGAATATTGAAGCTTTATCTACGAGAGCTACCAGAGGCTTTGTTTACAGACGAATTTTATCCTCAATTTTTTGAAGCGTTTAATAGTCCGGACCGCGATTCCAGAACTGCAAAACTGCTTCAACTGTTTACTCAACTGCCTTCGCTGAATCATCATATTATTGAATTCTTGCTCAACCACATGGTTATGTAAGTGTGTTTATTTATGTTCCAGGATTAGATTGTCAAAAGAAAAATTCAAATATTCATGTGATTTTATTTCTAGTGTGAACCGTCATGAGAATCATAATAAGATGAGTCTTCATAATTTGGCTACTGTGTTTGGACCAACGTTGCTTCGACCCGGAGCTCGAAATGAAAGCAATAATCCAAGTGATCTATTGGCTGCTGGTACTGTAGATGTAATGGCGCAAGCAGGAATTCTTCATTCTTTCCTTGTTAATAGATTTGAAAACGAGCCCGTGCAGAGAAAAATTTGAAAAAGAACTAACTGCTTATTCAAAATTTCAAAGTTTTCGTTTACTAAGCTGCCCTCGTCTTGTTTCGTACTAGTACTGTAATATTTTCACTTAAACCCAAGAACTTATCACGAATGAACTTAATGTTTATTGCTGTTATCATAAGGCGTTTTAATATTAATTTGTCGCACTTGAATCGTAGCTGTAGAAGTTTTTCATTGTTAAGTAGTAAGTCAATATATTTTGATAAGTTGCCATATTTATTATTTGTTCTGTTTTTCTAAAGTCATTGTTGTTGGGTGTAGCTTCTATATGTATGGTATTAATGTAACGTTTAGACAATGTATGATAATGGAATGCCAAATCATGAACTGATAGTTATATTCCAAATTAGATTTACCTCACAGCTTAAATTTTTAGTGAAGTTTAGCACTCTAGAGTCTTGTTAAAAATGTATTCCAATACTTTTCTACCACGATAAAACGATTTCGGGTGTATAGCGAATCCTTGATTTGTACCCACTTAACAGTCAGAGTTTTAGATGACAGGACAACGTATTAATAGAAATTTAAATTTGCTTACTTTTATAAAGTGTATAGTTTGAATACGAAACATGAACTTGCATTGTTACGGCCACAAGTCCATAATGTTCACACTTAATCGAAAAGGAATTTAGTTTGATGAGTCCAAAGGCTGACATTTATCCTACTTTATATTTTTAAAGTAGCATGGAACTGATGTTTCTCATGCTTTTTCTCCGTACTTTTGTTAAAAAAAACACATGAAAACTTCCATTTGCCTTCCGTAGCCGTAAATAATTGGGGCGAAGAAAAGAAAGAAGAGTTTTTCGCATTCCGCGTGAGATTTGCGTTGTGGAAGTCGAATGAAATGTCGTTTGTTTTTCATGTAATTTCCATTTACAATTTCAGTCAGTGTCTACAAAATTTTTATCCAGATTGGGAAAAGACGACTGTCTAGTGAGCAGAGGACCAACACCAATGGCATGCCTCTATGTTTGAGAATATGGATAGAAATATGTGAACTACAAGGATGAAAGGCTCTGTCTATCTCATTAGCAAGCTTTTGTATTTTTTAAACATATTCTTTGCGGTGTTTACTTTGTAACTCGAAGAGAATATTTCAGAATAGTTGACTGATGAATGCAAACGAAAATTTGTAATTTTTGTTGTTGTAAATGTTGGCGATTTAGCTTATCGTGATTGATAAGTGGTAGATGTTAATGATATAGATATACATTTTTATTTAATGATTAATCCTAGTCATTTGTGTGAACTAGTTTGAGTATTATTGAGCAAGTGTGGAAAAATGACAGTTACGAGTTTATAGGAATGCCAACGAGCGCGTAATGTAATGAATGTTCCCTCATTGGCTTCGGTTTGGTATAATTTCTTGATATTGATTTATGTAGTAAATTGGCGTAAATAGTGATTTCTGATAATTCGTTAATGTCAGAGTAACTGATCTACTTAATATAGTACGTTTTAATGGAGAGAAAGTCACTGTATTTCCACGGCGTATTTTGAGTATGCAACTGGAAGTTGATAGAATGTTAGAATCAAGAATTCATGTTAGAATCCAGCTCATTAGATATGCCAATGCGAAAAAACTGATGGGTACAATAAATAATACAATTAAAATGATCTTGCTTTCCACAAAAAGTGATAACGAATTCAATATATTTCGTGTTTGAATGCGACATCTATATCATACACACTTAATTTTGGGTGGTAATTTGAGATCATCACCACACTCAAGTTTTATATTATTAACATATAAAGAAGATGAATGAGTTGAAAACAAAACAATTGAAATCTAAAAATTTGATTCTGGTGATGGGTTGTCTATACTCTCTTTTTCGTAAGTCCGGACCGTCCGTCCAAGAAATTTGTGTACTCAACGGCTTCTTGCGTCTCGTTTAGTTTTCGTATGGTCCGATAATTCAATATCGAAATAATTAAGAGAAAAAAATTAACGACGTATGTGGTGATACAGACAACACAAAAATCGTGCAAAATGTAGTACAATATGTAGCCCAGATAAGCTGAAGTTAAATTAGCGACAATTGCCATGGTGAGCTCTATCTTGGCAATGGCTTTCACCCAGGTTATGCCTGTAAAAAATATTGTTAGTGGCCCAGTTTAAAAGATATTCATAAAAAACCATTGTCTAGAAAAAAACTTACTGAACAAGGCGAACAAGGTATAAGTTATCATTCCATAAACTCCATTGGGCTGATTAATAGGAGATGAATGGCCAAAAATAAGTCCCACCAATCCTAATCCTTTCCCGTATCTATCAAAAATTTAGGACTTGTTATCCTGCTTTCATCTTCATCATAATGGTCATATTTTAATATAGCTTTTCACATAACTTGTTCATTGTTACTTACTTCGAAGTGAATACAGCAGAGCAGCTAACACCCTCCGCAAAGTCACAAAATGCTTTGTAATTGGGATCTAATTCTTTGGATAGCTCCACCCATACGGAATAATAAGAGAGGGCAAATCCAAGAATGCTTAGCATTAGGGTATACTTGCGGTATCTCCGTAATGAAGATTTCGTTTTCTCAATTTCTTTTGTCATCTTGACAATCTTGAGATTCCGTAATTTGTCTTTGACACAACACACAGCAAGCAACACGACTTCCAACCTATAATCAAATCAACCAAATGACAAAGCTGCGTCGAAAGCCACGTCTCTCCGAAAAACGACGCAACTGTTTACCCATATATTAAAAGACTAAAACTATGTTTTTTCGGTCACCTCACCTTGTTGACCATGTGTCGGCAATCGACGGCCACACAGCTGTTATATTATGCGCGTGTGATAATATTTAAAATTTAAATTACCCTTCGACGCCTACTCAAGAAAAAACAATAAATGCTTGTAATCATTCAAGTTCTACAACTACCGCCAACATTGTTCCACACAACATATTACCACTAGAGAAAGCCACTTTCACTTCTTAGCCGTAATTACCGTAACTATATAAATACTAATTACTAATACAGCAAGTGCAAATCACAACAAAAGCGGCGTCGTAGATTTTCACACAAGAAGTGCACAACACATGTAGCTCCATGCGCCTAGATCAAGAAAATCTCTGTAATATGTGATGATGATGTAAATTGATCCCTATTTTCATCATCCATTTTTCATTTAAACAACGTTCAATGTCGTATTTTGAAGAAAGACACATCCTTGCATCAAATGACAACTTGTCTGCATATACCCAAACCCAAAAGGTGTCGATCATCATGCGTAGTGTTAATCAAATATCCAGCCTAAAATTGACGATTTGTAAGATCAAATCAAATGCTCATAATTAAGCTAGGTACATGCTGTATTTCCTATATTCGTAAGAATTCCCAATACTGTATTTCATCATTGTTTGCATTTACAACGTTTTGAAAGTTGAACGACGGCTAAAACTCACAAGTTCAAACGTCAACCTACAGCCTTGACGGCGCGAAGGATTTAGCACACAGCTTAAACGTAATCATATACAGGAGAGAGTGGTGTTGATGTGGATTGCGAGTTGTGCGTATGTTTGCAAATGTGGGACGAAAGTTGAACGAGAAGAATATTTGGCTGAGATAGCGGCTTCAATTTGTTATTCAACATCGTCAGCAACAATGTAAAGAAATAGAGTATTTGTGTACTGCAATTATCTTACTGAAAATGTAGCAGAGTTTTAGCCATAAGGGAAGAAAGTGTAATTGCAGTTGCATAGCTGTGATGTGATCAGTTTGTGTGAACCACTTTCGTTTATTTGGTTGATGGAAAATGTAGTAGTTTCTGAGTGACCATACGGTGCACATTCGAAGACTATTTAGTATTGTGAATTATTAGTACCAAGGACTAGGGAGGGAGATAAAGGGTACACCTTTATTATTTTGGTGAGTTTTGATTTTAAATCTTAAATTATTAACCAAAAAATCCAGACTACATTCTTCGGTATTGTTATTTGTAAGTCAGAAATAATTTGCTTATCACCCTTTGAATGAATTTCTTTTGTACATTTTAAATAAAGTGACGTCTTACTTTAAGACGAACACAGTTTTTAGACAAGTACTGCTTATTCGGATAGTTCGGAATCGGATAAAAATTGTACATCAACATGGCTGCTGTTGTGGATTCCCAGTTGAATTTAGAGACTGGTGAACTTGCCCAAATTGAAAATGAGAATCACAATGGTAGTGTTGATCATCCTAGAAAGTCCACTGACGGAGCAGATGTAACAGCCGATGACATAGCCATTAATACAGTATATTGCACTGCAAATAAGGCAGAGCGAGCCTTGCTTCTTATAAGTCCAGATGAAAAGGAATTTGATAAAATCACTGATCTCGTTAAACAACGGTTAGAGGAAGGCAATGGTGAATGTATTTTCAATGTGGGGGAAACTCGGGAAGGAGACATGGGCTTGAATGAGCAAGATTTTGAGGCTTCTGTTGCAACTTTAGAATCGGTTGCTGCAAGCGTAAATGCTGTGTGCGTTCCTCTGAGAAAACGACCAGTCGACAATCTCATTACGTGTCAGTTTCTTGTGAGAATGAAACAGCCTGAAGGAGATTTCACTGAAATCAGGTGATTATATTTTTTTGGTGTGCGGCTTGCTTATAATTTTGAGGATCAGAAATTGTGTTTGGAAAAAGTTGCAACTGAATCTAACGGTTAAATCTATTTTCTTCTTCCAGAGTAGCAGTGGTCGGTAATGTAGATGCTGGAAAAAGTACTTTGCTTGGAGTCTTAACTCATGGCGAATTAGATAATGGGAGAGGATTTGCCCGTCAGAAACTGTTTCGACATAAGGTATGTTGCAACGAATATTTCTACAGTAACAATTAACTCTTGGTTGAAAATGAGAAAAAATCAGGTACATTTACTCTTGATGTTTTCGGCTTGTAATGCCTTAATTAACTTTCTTACAGCATGAAATGGAGTCTGGACGAACGTCTTCGGTAGGTAATGACATTCTTGGGTTTGACGAACACGGAAATGTGGTGAATAAAGCCGAACATGGATCTTTAGACTGGAATAGCATATGTAGCAAGGCATCCAAAGTTCTTACGTTTATTGATCTTGCTGGCCATGAGAAATATTTGAAAACAACTGTCTTCGGAATGACAGGTACAACTTACTTTGAGTTCATTTGGCTATTTTCCTTTTTATAGATCTTTTCATATTCTCATAAATCTTGTGTAACATTGTTTTAGGTTACGCGCCGCATTTCGGAATGCTCATGGTGAGATTTGTGATTTTAGCGATTATAAATATGACCTAACAGTCACAACCTTTTATTACTTTCCACACCAACGTTGGATTTGTACTCTTTTAGGTGGGATCCAACGCTGGAATCGTAGGAATGACAAAAGAGCATCTGGGTCTTGCTTTAGCTCTCAGTGTACCAGTGTTTGTTGTAATAACAAAAATTGACATGTGCCCGAGAAATGTTTTACAAGAAACCTTACAGCTTTTGGTGAAAATTCTCAAATCTCCTGGATGCCGCAAAGTACCAGTGATAGTGAAAACAGAAGAAGATGTTGTTTTGAGTGCGACAAATTTTGTATCTGAAAGACTGTGTCCTGTATTTCAAGTTTCAAATGTGACTGGCGAAAATTTACCGCTGTTAAAAATGTTTTTGAATTTATTAACAATACGGACCCCTTCTAATGAGCATCTTCCAGCTGAATTTCAAATCGATGAAACCTATTCAGTTCCCGTAAGAAATCATGGATCTGTAAAAAATTGCGTTTGCCACCAATTCAGGGCTAAAAATAAATTTTTGACTGTATTTGCTTTCTCCCAGGGCGTGGGTACAGTTGTAAGTGGGACATTGTTGAAGGGAACAATACAAGTAAATGACATCTTACTGTTAGGTCCAGACCCACTTGGACATTTCCACCCCATCGCTATCAAATCTATCCATAGGAAAAGAATGCCCGTAACGCAAGTACGTGGTGGCCAAACAGCGTCATTTTCTTTGAAAAAGGTATATATATGCCTATGCATGTACGCATTTTTGCGTGAAATTAAATATTATTATTTGTTTTGTTAGTTTTGTTTGTTTTCTATGGTTAATTTTGTGTAATTTTTTATTTGTAGATAAAAAGGTCTCAGATTCGCAAAGGTATGGTGTTAGTATCACAGTCAGTGAGTCCAGTGGCTTGTTGGGAGTTTGAAGCAGAGATATTGGTTTTGCATCATCCAACTACGATTTCCAAAAAATATCAAGCCATGGGTAAGAAATGAATTTATTACAGCGGAAGCCTGATAATTTCTCTATTCTTTTTATTGTTATAATATGTTTTAATTTCTTAGTTCATTGTGGAAGCATACGTCAGACGGCCTCCATCATATCAATGTCTGAAGAATGTTTGCGGACTGGTGACAAAGCGATTGTGCACTTTCGCTATATCAAACAACCCGAGTACTTGTCTCTAAATCAGCGACTTGTGTTCCGTGAAGGACGAACCAAAGCAGTTGGCAATATTTGTAAACTGATCCCAATTAACAGTACCAATAATCTTGGCCCTATAAATAATTTCTATAAACATGGGAAGCACATGAAGCATGTACCTAAAATTAAATCTACTCCAGTTGCGTAGTTTAAGTATTATAGGTTAACTGTAGGAGGACAATTTTTAGTGTCATCCGTTTGCAAGACTTATGAATTGTCTCTCTTAGATTGAACGTTCCCTCTTATGAATTTAAAACCAGTGATGACAGTTATTTCGTTAAAATTATAATGATATTTACGTAAATGGTAGATGAAATAAACCGATTTTTAAAATTCACTAAAAATTCTCAAATTATTGTACTTGTCACTCGTTGTCAATATTCCGAGCATCCATTCCTTATTTGTCCAGCTATTCAAATTTCAAGTTTTTTCCAAGTTCCATGTTTACAAGTTCACGCCATAGAAGTAGATATTAGTTTTATGTTGAAGATCAACTTCATCTTCAAGATAACATGTTTCGTGTTCATTGTTAATATTTATTAGCACATTCAATAAACATGGTACACACAGTATAAATAAATTATTCCATTTGAGTTTCAAATTGTCATGCAGAAAACGTAAGAATAATAACTCGTACAATAAGTTAATGATAGTTTACAGAATCTTTCGCATCAATCTCGAAATCAACAATATGATACACATATTGCAAAAATGATAGCAAGCAGGCGAAATAATAATAATATTACGAATCAAATGAGTAAAAATGCAATTACTGTCATTGTTGAACAGCACAATGAACAAGTTGAATGATTTCATAATAATTTTTGCACTACAGTAAAATTACAGAATAAAATCCTATCCTATGTAATACAAAAAATAATAGATTAACATTTTAGCAGCATGATAATAATGATTGCTCCAAACTGCAGTTGACTGACTATTCCAGTTTTGTAAAGAAATAATACTAGTTACTTGGATCTTTGACCCGCACTAGCCTAAATGAGGGTAACTTCAAAGAAAGGCAGGTAGCCGACAGCCGAGCTCCTAAAGAGCTTGTAACAATGAAATGACCAACCGCCCTTGCGTTACGTAATGGTGGACGTGGACGTTACAAATAAAGTCTTGAGAAAACAAATGTCACGGTTGCTTTTACGTAGTTCTCTTTCCAACAGCTTAGTAAACCTATAGTGTTTGGAACACACAAAAACAGTAGTAGTGACCGTATATAATGTTAGCGTTTTAAATGTAATGAAGCGTTTGGAACCCACATGCCCTAGTGCAGCGCATTGCTCGATTTTTTGATACATCATCAGACATCTACGCATGTAAAACTCTCTCGTCCTGCTGCTGATTTTTAAGCAATCCTATTAGGATCACTTCTAGCACTATATTGGGTGTTCAAATGGTGTGTATACACAATCGAGTTTTGAGTCGCAACGACAGGCAGCGAACTTTAGCCTTTACGAAAACAGTGTAACAATAATGCATGTAGTACGAATACCATGAAACCGTGCATCATTTATCCCACGCTTACAACTATGGTTAAGTTAACTCAATAAGTAACAACTAAATTTAACACCAGACGGAATGAGATTATATAGCAACCTTCACGGTTGCAAAGGAGCATTGTCAACAATAAATAAAACTATAGATTATAAATAATACAGTAATCCCATCTAAGCCATTATAATGTCGACGACGACATTAGTATTTCTTGAATGAGCAATAATACAATTATTAACGGCTAAAATTGAATGATGTACCTCGAGGTACATTTTTAGTATAACAACGCTCCAAGTACAAGAGATAGAAATCACTAAAAAATAAGCTACTGGATATGTTTATGAAAATTTTTTAAGCCAAGCTAAAATACTCCACTAAAAGACGACGACAAATACTTATCATTAAAAAGCATACAATTCTCTGAAACTGAGAAATCGGAGCTTGGCAATTATTTGAGTTAAAATAATTTAAAATTTTTAACATTGGCACATACCGCGTTATAAGCATAAAAGGATACCTGGATTTTTTCTGAGATCATGGATCTCTAAATATTTCAAGAGACAAACATACAAAACATTTAAAACAAAACAGCACTTCAGTTCACACTATATCAGCAGGAAAGCCGCACATGGTTACCTTAAGTACCTAAAAATAGCACTCTCATATATAATGGATGGTTGTGTAATGATCGACTAGAAAAAAGCGATGAACCACCAAAATCAATATTTCTAGTCTAAATTTATGAATATATGTATACATCATTGAAGTAGACATTAGTACAACACAATTACGGTACACTAGAAGGATTACTCACTTCATTGAGCAGTGTACGATTTTGGTCTGTGTGTATTGAGTAATCTAAAAGCACATCCAATTCAAAATGTATACGCAAGTAAACAAACGCGAGCAGTTTAACAAGCTGCTCAAAAAAAGAACCCACAATCGTACAACTATGCTCAATTCAAATTACATAGCGATGTTCGCATATACGACACGGTTTCATTTGAACCACTCTCTTTTTGAACGATTAACCAGATGTACGACTTTCAATGGAGTGTAGTACATATTACTTATGTAATCAGAGTGCATACTCGTTAAAATATCGATGGTATAAAATTTAACTGGCCACGTATAAAAGGTGAAAGAAATACAAATATTTCATAAATAATGATCCTAACAAATAAATTCTTCGGATACGAGTCGGAAAAAAAGTTTACTAAAGACATACTTGAGCTGATTTTGGAATGATTTTGAAAAGGAACTTTTGTCATTTCAAAATCCGATCCAGTTTTGGTTTGCATCATGGCAAATTTAGGAAATGTCTCTGAATTGAGAACTAGGAACAGATCAATTACAACCTAATCTCAATAAAAAAAAACCAAGCAAAAAGCCTCTGTTTCAATATTTCAAGCTACTCTCACACTACATTACATCTCGTAAAAATACGGGCTTGAATCCCTTGAACAAAGACATACAGCGCCTTTCTTTGAAATTCATAAAATCCATCCTCTTCCATACATATTAAACAATAAATTCTGCCGGCACTCTTAAAAGACTCCATCCAACCAGTAGATCTGTAGATCATGATTAGCATAGCACCACCATTATGCAAGATATATAAATGGATACAAAATCCTAACCCTATGTAAAACAGTAAAATCAAACCACCGACCAAAACTATCAAGAAAATTCCAGTTACATGATACTTTGAAACCAAAAACCTGCATGTGTCAATGTGCCCATAAAATCATAACTGCTTAATCAAAGAACAATTCGTTCTATCGTTCTTCTCATCAGACAAAAATGTCTACAACCTAAGATAAATTCCACTCTCACATACATATACATTTAAACACCATATAACAAAAGTACGCTCTTACACATAAATATATATTTTGTACATTTTACATTTCTAGTTTGTATAACCACAATGACTGTTGAGTTAGGAGTAGCATTTCAAAGTGTACATGCAACAATCATTGCATTCGATATTGGTACAAATTGAGAGAACTGTTAGCGTACAGTTTAATAATCATATTCTTCTACATCATGTTTCCCGTTCTTCATCTCCATGTTGCGTACAAATAAGAGGAGATACGTAGTAGTTAGTGGCTACATGTTCTTAAGTCGTGGTTTGATAGATTCATTATATTCTAGGCTTGTAGGTCAGGGTGACATGAAAAGTTTGAACGTCCGTTTCCGTACAATCAGACACGTCCAATGGTCCACAGCGTTTTTTCGGTGTTTTCTCTTTAAGGACCTCCTCGTCATCCCCGTTATTGTTCCCATTACTTTGTTGCGAGACTTTTAAAGTAGAGTTGGTCGCCTCTGTGGGACCATCTTTGGGATGGCTCGCTGATTTCTTACCACTTTGGCTACTGGACGAAGATGAGCTTCCGTTCTCCTTGTTCTTTTTACTAGAACTTCGTCGTACAAGTCTTCTTTCTTTCTCCTTGCTTGAATTACGTCGCACAATGGAATTTTTTAGGGATTCTGTGCTGCAGCTTACCACATGTTCCAAGCCTAGGAGAATGCAAACAACCGTTAATACTATAGAGTCACTCACTACTTTTTCCTACATTCATATGAACTGGATGAACAAATTCTAATCATAGGTAAAGGACGGTATCGGATTTGCATTGGCGAAAAAAACATTGAGATGAAACCTAAGTTTTGTAGCGCTTTAAATTCTACATCGAATAGCTATTTCAATTTTTGAAAAAAATGCGTGCTAACCCTAGTGGGGGGAAAATTCTAAAATTGAATACATGGGGGAGATAGGGCAACTGCTCATTTTTAAAGTTAGATTTGGGGATGATTTCCAACGAATTTCAAACTGAAAGTAGTATCATTGGAAAGAGGAAGATTGAAGCCATATTTTAAGAATGGTCGCAAAATGTTTCACCCCCCATTTGGGGAAGTTATGGGGTTTTGAAAGAGGACAAATTTTCGCCAATGCAAATCCGATACCGTCCTACCAGACATGTTCCAATTATGGTCATCATTCAAGATCCCAAATGGTGAGGGCAAATCATCCGTATCACGCGATTGAATCATTGGATTATTTGAAGATGACAGAAACCACTCTGAACGAGTTTTCATTCGAGCCTGTTGTCTCTCGTGCACCTGAATAAATAAGAAATATTAAACGGATTACATAATGGATGAAAATAATCGAGGAAAAGATGACGTGCACCATACAAAATTTCGAATTTTTTCCATACCTTAAACAAGCCGTTGTCTTCTAAACTTATGCTAAGACGGGTGTAACTTTCTAGAAGATTATTTTCGGGAATGCTACTCAAGGAACTACTTGGTTCTCCAGTTTCAACGTCCAATCGTTCCGTCGTTTGGATCAGGGCAGGAGTTGACTGGCACTCTTCTTGTTGAGACATAGCTAAATGATCACAAATAAGAACATTTAGAATTCCACTATAAAGTACAAGAACAATATGATGGTATGAAAACACAACACACACACTGAACAAAGACAAAAGCTAACTATATAGAAATAGTCAAAATCATATTTACCAACAGACACAATGAAATGAACACAATAAACACAAAACCAATAAATACGGTAGAAGGTAAACAACACATTACATAAGGAGTTCATTTTTGTCTAAATTCAATTAAAAAAATAAGTACAAACAGATAGTAATTGCCATAGGATATTTCAAGTCATGTACCATGTTTTTTGTATTTATAGATCAGCAAAGTTAATCATACAAGTCTAAAATAGTGATAAAAGCCAAACTAATTGCAGAAAAATAGAAAAAACTAGCCGCTGCGAACAATAATAGCAATAACAAAATGTGTAGTCATGCATTTAAACCTTAAATGTTATGGATATGATTATTTTTACACAATGAAACGCAAAAACCCAGCATATTTTTACGCAAAAATCAAAACTACACACCAAGGTTCCTATAACAACAACCCCCCTGTCTTACAAGGTTCGGAAATTTCTCAACCTGAAAATCCAATGCAGGTGGAAAATCCACTTGTAAGAGAGACGGGTTGTGTCTATAGAAACCTTGCTAGTTGCTACACACCAAAACTAACAAAGATATAAAAAGCTGGTTGAATTAAATATAGCAACAAAAAGAGTAAATCAATCATTACCTGCCACTTTCTTTCCCAAACAAACAGAATGTTTGAACTACACGGAAAAATGCATTTCCATATGTATTGCGGTGCAAAAGGTGATCCTTTTTTAAGCACGCCATTATTACGTAACAAGCTGGTATGAGCCAAGTCAAAGGAACCGGAGATGTAACGAAAAATGCACTACAATTTTGCAAACTATAGATGAGTCTAAACATTAGGTGAAAGTATTACAGCTATGGAGTCACCGGTCACCTTAATCTCAGTCAGTTGTAAACAACAAGCATTGTTATCTTTGCGCATACTCAATTAACACGCATTCCATTCACCAGCAACTAAAGTTTAATATCATTAAAAAATTGCCACAAAACAAAGCATAATGTATTACATGTCACATGAAAGGTGACTTCTGAATGTTCATAGTTCTTTAGAAGATATTTATTCATCATCAATGATGGTTTTATTCTAAATACACGCACACTAAAAAGTAACTAAATTGCATACACAAAAATTTCAATAAAAAACTACCAGTTGTATTCGACAAGTAACAATAAATAAATAAAAACCAGAGCATCGAGTATCCATATTGATAACAAAGTGTGTATGCGTAAGAATAAATAAAAAAGGAGAGCAACAAGTATTATCTGGCCTTATCGTGAGAGTTAAAATTTTCTTAAAGCATGCATGACGCACGATAAATACTTTTACGTGCTTCAAATGAGGAAAAAAAAGCTTCTACAGAGCTATAATGCTTTATATCCTAGCTGTTAACATGAACAAGATGGAAGATGGTCACATCAACAAAAGTCAACATTCCAAAGTACAACAAAAACCCCTCCACGGCACATGCTGCTTCATGATATTTAATTATATTGTTATAAAGAAAATAGGCAAAAACTATAAACCAGTAGGTTACAAATAGTGACCACAAGATCAAATACAAAAAAAAACTAATCAGCTTCAATGATTTACTTTATGCAATATGATCACACTTGAAATTTTCAGTGTTCTCAACAAAATTTGATAAACACTGACAAATAAAAAAAGTACTCTAACACTCATCATGCAGCATCTCTATCTACAGACACAGTTTAAACTGCGGGGGAGTAAAAAAAATGAAGAAAAACACAACTTGATCGTTGCTAATCAAACAAAGTTATCTACCTTCCAAATTGAACTTGATCCCCCATCTCTCCGACTCAAACTGCAACCAAGTTTTTTCAGCCTCTAAGGATAGTTGCCCTACATGAGAGCAAAGTAAATAATCTTTGTTCCCACATGGATTCTATACATATGCTTAAGACACGTGAGAAAAATGACACTTATTTAACACAAGTGTAGATAACGTAAGTCTAACTGATAAACTCGATAGAGTAAAATTATCCTTTATATTTTCCCACTAACTACAGAATCTTCACAAAACATGATTAGTTTGATAAAGATGGGTATTTTTGTATGTTTGTGTTGAAAGTATTATAAAAACAGAGTAAAAAGTTAATGTATCATTCGTAATCGTAATCATTGTTTTTCCCGTTATTGTGGAATGTTTTGAATGACGGGAGCAAAAAAAGGCGTGGTATTTAGTGTGCAGAGTAGTGCTAAAACTGCTGTATTGTGTATTAACAATGCTGCGTACTTATAAAAGAGTGCAAAAGCATTCAGTCTATAAAATATAGAATTTTTTTCATATACAATTGCATTTTCTGCAACAATTAATATTAATAATGAAAACCTAGCGTACTAGAACCATTAAAGATTAATTAAACATTAACAGTGAAATTCTTGCTCCAATAGATATTAAGACAAGTTGGTTGGTAATCGTCATAATTTTTGCTGGCAATTGGAATTAAAAATGGAATACTTTCGTACAAGCTGTTGCATAAAAAATTGAAAAATCAAGTATGTAATTTCTAAAACCTAAGGAAAATAGTTGTTTTTAATCCTACGTAATTCTGTTAATAGGATGAGAATAGATTCCAAGTCCTAGTAGTAGCATAGACACGAACAGGAGCTTCTTTTAGTAGTTCATAGAATTTCATTTGATTCATCGTCAGGCGTTCTGTTGAGACTTAAAACACATTCTAAACTTGTCATGCTGGGATAGCAATGTCCGAATCCGACTAGTACCATCAAAGATTAAACATGATGCGTGTATTAATAAGGAATCAGCTTGCTATTCATAGCAACTAAAACCAACAAAACTACCACCTGAACCCGTCTTTCAGTGTCCCAGCACCAATTATGGCAATATAGTTTTAAAAACTAAAAAATCTCATTTTATTCTGACAAAAAATTTACTGCAAAATCGCCAATCCCTTCTTTGTAAAAAGCTGTAGCTTATAATGCCAAATAATTTGATAAATGATAGCTCGTGTGATCCACTCACAGTACATTTGCTTATCAAACTTAAAACTCACAGCCTTGCAACGAAACAGTAATTACGGCACACGAAAAAATAAGAAGCCATACGTTGCTGGCATTATTTCCAATAAGAATATTAATATATGCTGTGGTGTGCAGGGCTGTAAAACCTACCTAATGATAGTACTTTATGTATAAACATGCTAATCATTATGAGAATGATCAGCCATCCGCTGGAATTGCCTCGTATGATCTACAATACTAAACCATCAGTGCTTAAAAAAAGTCTTATGAGGACTCACGAGAAACCAACGCGTCTGGAGGGTATCGGAAACTAAAAATCCAGTCTTCTTCCACTTTAAGGATTCGTCCTGTTATCCTGGCATAATACTCATAATTTTCTCGACCAAACAGATTGCTGACTCCAAAATTGTCAATGAGAAACTTCATTATCTTGGTTGCAACCTGTAATTAAAACACAATAGAACAATATAAATAACTACGAATACAAATTGCACCCATACTAAAGTAGGTTTGAAATCTACTGACGTCTACATTAGTTGACAGTACAACTGTTTTACTTATACAAGGTATACACGAAAGATATCTTTTCTACATACAATCCATTTGATATTCCTCCCAAACTTCTCAAAATCATAATGCCATGCAAACTCCTACCTAGGAATGAGAAGCACAAAAGTGCATTCCAAAAACCAATCGACAAATGTGACATTAAAAGACAAACTAACTAATTTAAACAGCTATTTTATCCCACGCTAACTCAGTCAGTTCAAGCCATCAACAAGATCACAGAAATCGCAATCAACCAATGTATTGTACACATTACACAGACACTACGCAGCAGAGTACATAAATCAGACATATTTTAAAATCCATGCCTGTAATCAACATGGAATCAGACATGAAAGCCACACGAACGCAAGATTCGCCGACAAAACTCATTAAATACACTATTACTGGGAATGTGGGAATAGTAAATGCGTTCGTTAAATAAACAGCACAATTTTGTGAATAGCTTTCAACTCCATCCGCACTTACTATTGCTGTCCTCCCATATATTCTATGCAACTATAATATAGAGAGGGAGGAGGATCGGAAATTTTACAGAACAGAATGTGGAATACTATACAGTCACAGCATGATATAATGGAATTTTTCCAGATTATTAGGTTCCGTTCCAATCTAAAAGAAATGTGCGGCATTGATGGAGCACAATATATACGTCAATTGGTCAAATCATCTAATCATCTACTTTAGCAGCTCAGTTACACACACATATACACACACATAATAAAACGACGTAACTATGGACCGCGGGTGGAAAAAGTTCCGTATCCTGGTATCCTGGATACCAACTGGGAAATTTTGGGGAGTTGGGAAATTTTTCGGGGGAAAAAAGAGTAGAAAAGAAAGGAAAAAAAAAGAAAAGAAGGGAGAAAAACGAGATTTTTTACAATTTCCCCACAAATTTCCCAATGCAAAAAAGTTTTCCAAAACTTTCCCAATGCTAAAAATTTCCCCACAAATTTACAATGCTAAAAATTTCCCAACTAATTTCCCAAAGCTAAAAATTTCCCCACAAATTTTCCAAC
>Ga0210040_10000386_pt1 | contig 74610 bp, 55 predicted proteins | sample CryGeyCG12114_NA_FD_185462 | JGI IMG/M metagenome (GOLD analysis project Ga0210040, IMG submission 185462) | Groundwater microbial communities from aquifer - Crystal Geyser CG19_WC_8/21/14_NA (SPAdes) (version 2) | ecosystem: Environmental > Aquatic > Deep subsurface > Groundwater | place: USA...
CCTGGTTCAACCGCTTCCGCCGCCTGCTCATTCGCTGGGAAAAGAAGGTTGCTAACTACGAAGCCCTGCTCCACCTCGCCTGTGCCAATACTATCTGGAAACATTCCCTACTTTTCGGATAGGCTCTAAGTGGGGCGCAAGCGGCATAAAGTAGGGCTCTTGCTAGCCGTTGAACGCATGAGCCGGCGTATGTCATCTGGGTAGCGAAGCCACAGCCCAGCGCCTATGGCAAGCCTTACCAGCCTGCTATCATATCTGTACTTAGTAATACGCCGATGAATGGGAAGTATACCGTGCTGTATTGCCCCAGGCTGCGCACCGGCAGAGCCCGAAATGCAGTGGGCAGACTAGTATCGTGGAAGCCATCAACTGCTCCTTGCGTCAGCGCTGTGCTGGTGGGCAAACCCTACTCGTTCAGTCGCTCCTTGGCCATGCGCGAGGCCAGCCTCAAACGTTGCATTGATTACCATAATCGCCCATTCACCCTAACTTAGACCACTGCCCATTTTATTCTTCCAATATCTCATTTACATTTTTAACAAACAATTTCACCACATTTTCCCAACTAAACTTTTGAACAAACTGTATTCTATCTTTCTTTTTCTGTAAAGATTCTTCCTGTAAAGCTTGTTCTATTTTCTGCAGATATTCTTCACTATTGGTGGCCAAATACGTGTGATTGCTAAATTCCTCCACCATTGTATTAGTAGTAGTGGCAACAACGGGTTTACCCAGTGCCAGGTATTCCAGAATTTTCAATGGAAAGTTGCTACGGGTAATATCATTTAGAACCTGCGGATTAATACAAACATCAAAGTGCTGAATATAAGCAGGAACTTCCTGCGTATGTTTTCGCCCTAGGAAAAACACATTTGGCATTTTGTGCAAGTCGCTTTGCGCAAAATCTTCGTCCTCCCAACCTATTAGCACAAAGCTCCACTTTGGACGCACCTGTGCCATTTCCCGCAGTAGGTTCAAGTCTAACCGTAGTGTGATGAGGGCCCCTACGTAGCCAATACGCGGCCCGGTGATAGTAGCCAGATCAGCGGGGGCAACAGTATTTGAATCGGCAGTGAACTGCTGGGCAGCGAAGCCATTACCAATATAGAAGCTATTGGAGTTATAACGGCGCGCATTGGTTGTAAAGTCTAGCGAATTACAGAAAACCGCATCAGCTTTTGTCATCAGCAAGGGTTCTAGCACTTGGCCATGCCGCCGCCAATACGGCATTCCTATAGTATAATCCCGGTCTAGATAGATGTATTTTGAGGGTTGCAGAAATTCCTTCAAATAGAAGCTGCGAAAGATGTCCTTGTCGTTTATTAAGATAAAATCTTCAAATCCCAACTCCTTTAAAGCTGGCTTGATATCGTTAGCCAAACGACGGTTATTAAGCTTAATTAACCAAGAAAATAGACTAGTCGAGCGTATCCAATTGAAAGAATCTAACCGTCGGAGCGGGTAGAGCACCCACAAGTTGGGTGCAAGCTGTTGCAGGGGAGTTGCCTGCGTTTTGATAACCTGCAGATGATCCGCTATACCCGAATTGGAAGAGGGAAATAAATATTCCTTACGATCGAGGGATGAATTGACATATAGTACCTTATGATGCTGTCGGGCCAACTCCTTAGCCAAACTTGTAGAAGTCGACTCTCGATTCGTATTTATACGCTGTAGACTAACAAAGACAAAATTCATTTCAGGCAGAAAAGGAGTTAAAAGCTAGGAGTCTTTATTAATCACCTTACAGTGAATAACTATATAAAATAATATTATTATATCTTTTGATTGATTATTGTCCTTTACCTACTTGTGAATACATACAGTTCTTACAACAGCTCTAAGCATAGGACTTGTACAAAGCTTTCACTCATTACTTGGTATCTGCGAGTACACGTAAACCACCTATTTACTGACCGTAACTGGCTCGTGCGTCACGCGCTGTGCTTTGTCCCATGCAGCAGGCTGATTATTACGAATAAATCGCCAGAAGCCCTGAAATACAGCTATATTCATCAACGTGAAATACAGAGGTACCAGTAGCGGTCCGGCAGCCTGTTTATGCGTAGCTCGCCACCACCCCAATGCGGCTACCCCATAAAACAGGATCTGTAAGGCAAGCAACCCGGTATATAGTCCTCCATGTGACAAGCTCAACGCCACGTTGAGGGGGAGCAGTAGAGCCAGCAAAGCCGGCGTCAGACTCCAACGCAACACCCGGTGAGAAAAATACAAGAAAGACACTACTGGCTCCCGCAGTGGGTTGAGCAGGGGCAGCAGGCGACTCATTGCCTGCCACCCACCAGCACAAATGCGAACTTTGCGCTTCATTTCGTCACGCAGTGAGAAAGAGGGTGGCTCCATTGCGTAGGCCTGCGGCTCATACACTACACGATATCCTGCGTGCACGATTCGCATAGACTGTACAAAATCATCTAGGATAGTATCTGCCTCTAAGGGCTGAAAGAGAGAAGTCCGAAACGATACCAGTTCCCCAGCGGCACCCATTAAGCTGGAAATATCAGAGTCACAACGCTTCAAAAAAGACTCATACTGCCAATATAAGCCCTCTCCGGCTCCGGACGTGCTACCGTCAGATAGCACCCGCTTTTCACCTGACACAGCACCTACCTTCGGATCGGCGTAGTGGCGCAACAGGCAACGTACGGCTTGTGTGTTCAAAACTGTATTGCAATCAGTAAAGATGACGTAAGGGGTAGTCACATGCCGCATTGCTCGGTTTTCTGCCATCGATTTGCCGGCTCGTGTTGGTAGGTGCAAATGAAGTACATTAGGATACGCACCTAAAACCTGAGCCGAATTATCGGTCGAACCATCAGTGATAAACAATAGGCGTATCTTCTCGGCAGGATAATCGAGTGTTTGGCAATTACGCACTTTTGCAGCCAGGATGTCTGCTTCGTTATATGCAGGCACGATTAGAGTCACTTCGGGCTCATACTTCTCCACAACTGTATTTTTTGTACGGCGTACTGCCTTGGCCCACAGCCATACAACAACGGCATAGCCGATATAGGTATAGAATACGATGGTTAGAGAAAGCCAGAAAAGAGAAAGAAGCATGAGGGACAAGAAAGTCAGATTAGACTAAGTGGGGCAAGTATGTGAGAAAGGCAGCGCTCAGCTATTAAAACTCACATGACTTCATTGGCTACCTGCTTGTATATCGCAAGCACTTGGCATGCGGTTTTATGCCAAGAGAATTGCTGTACTCGCTGTAGCCCTTCAGCTATAAGTTTAGCGTGTTCCACCGGATCATTCTGCAGACGAAGAATTGCAGCGGCGATAGTTTCCGGCCGGAAAGGGTCGACTAATAGGGCCGCACTACCCGCAACTTCGGGCATAGAAGACGTATTGCTAGTGATGACTGGAGTACCACAAGCCATTGCCTCCAAAATAGGAATTCCAAAGCTCTCGCGTAGTGAAGGATATAAAAACACAGTAGCTAAAGTGTAGATAAGAGGCAGTTCATGATTAGGTACATACCCGCAAAGCAGGATTTCAGACCGTAGATCTAGCGCATCTAACTCACGTAAGATAGCAGTCAGCGCAGCCTCTTTGTAATCCAGCATAACTAACTTAAAGGAGAGCTGACCTTCTTTCTTTAGCATCGCTAAGGCCTGTAATACACCCCGCAGGTTTTTTTTTGGATCCGTATTGGCTAGAAAAAAAGCAAACCGCTCGGGCAAGCCATACCGCGCTTTAGCAGCATCTAAAGCAACTTGATCAGTAATACGCTGGAATTGTTCGCCGGCACTGTTGTATACTACCTGAACTTGGTCTGGCGGTCCAGGTAGACGCTCCACAATCCGGGCACGCTCAAAGTCCGAAACCGTGAGTACACGCTGACACTGTGGCACTATCCGTGGTACATTCCAACGCCGGTACAGATTACCAAGGCGCTGATACCAACTGCCGAGGCGCAGATTTAAAGTCTCCAGATAAATAATATCATGTAGAGTCAGAATCAAAGGCAAACCGGCTTGCAATGGAGCGGTATTACTGGTGCAGTGCAAAAGCTGGACCTCGGCTTTCTGGACAGCTTTAGGTAACAGTATTTGCTCCCATACAGGATAAGGCCCACCAGGTATTTCAATTACGTGAAAGTTAGGAGTCTCTTGTACTACCTCGTTATCTACGTCTGGCTTAACGAAAATAAAGTATTCGTTTTCATGGTCAATTCGCTGAAGGTGCTTAATCAACTCCAGAACCACAATGTCCATACCATGCTTATGTGGACGGAATAGCCGCTGCGCTTCAATACCAATACGTAACGGCATCTTTGAATAAGATACCTCATTAGAGTCAACTAATGAAGAGTCTGTAGTTGATGTAGACATACGGATAACGAGGGAATGGGCAGAATTTGGGGACTTGGCTTAGCTTAATAAATTATTATTTATACAATATGTACTTATACATAATTGGTACCTATGGTAGGCAGAAAATAGACAACACAAGATCACTTACGCGGCTTTGCCTGCAAACCACTACGCAGACCAATCAACAGGCTAATGAGTGCTGGCAAGAAAATGATTTCCCAAGGCATAGATAACTCTTTATTTTAATGAAGAACCCGCCGAATCTACCGGCCGGGCCGTGTGCGGGGTAGGCATGAAAGACGTTTTTGCTTTTCTGATTTGCAGCAAAGCTAGCATCATAGCACTTAAGGCTACCGGTAAGTGTAGCACTGCCCGTCCAACCTGAAGAGTATACAGGCGCTTTGGCAGAGACAGAAGTAGGGCAAGAGCTGTACCCAGCAAAAGCATTAACCAGAAGCTTGATCCCGGCCCCACCCGCCACAATAAAGATAGCACCAACAGGCAACCGAGCACGCCGAGTAGCAATACCCGGGGTAAGAGCATGGATTGCAAAATCTTATCTACAAAATCCAAGTTTCCTTGGCGTAGTTGTCGTAGCCCTTCCCCAAAATACTTTACTAAGAACTCCTGCTGAGTTGCCAACCAGCGCGTACGCTGCGTTGCGAATACTTTAGCGTTGGGAATTTTCTCGTCATATACGTAAGCCGACGGTAGGTAGGCTATTTTCACCTTATCCCGCAAAATGCTGAAATCCAATTCTTTGTCTTCGCCGGGTGTATCACCAATAGTCTGGAGCAGTTGTTTTAGGTAGTCGTACTCGAATGCCATGCCCGAACCAATGAGAGCCGACGACATTCCCAAATTGGCATGTCCCCTCCGGAAGATATGGTTATTTATTTCTTCATTGCAAGCATCTAGCACGGCGAAAGGAGAATCCAGGTTTTTGGCCGTGCGGTGCCCTTGTACTACTCGATAACCAGCTGCAAAAGCAGCATTTACCTGGGCCAGAAAACCTGGTGCCATCACGTTATCTACGTCCAATATCACTGCTACGTCGTACGCCCCAGTGGGCAACTCGGTAAGGGCGGCGAGTAGGGCTTTACCTTTAGTGCTTTTCTCAAAAAACACTTCCACAACGTTAATTTGCTGCGCACGCAAAGCCTGTATGGTCGCCGGCTGCAATCCATCAGCAATAACATATACGTCTGCAATACCAGCGTATGCATGTTGCTTGGCAGCGGGAGCTGTTTCCGCAATGATAGTATCAGCCTGGTAGGCGGGTAACAACAGGCACACGCGCTGTGTACTCTCCACACCCGACTGTAGGACTGGTGTAGCACGATGACCAGCTAGTGCGAAGAAGAGCAGATATATTACATTCAGCAGCAAAAAGAAACCCAGCACATAGAAGCCTAGCGACAATACAGTCAGTATGATATTCATGTGCGCATATCTCTAATAGGTTTGGCTGGTACACCTGCCACTAGTGTATAGGCCGGAACGTCTTTGGTTACTACTGCTCCAGCAGCAACTACTGCTCCCTTACCAATAGTCACGCCTTTGAGCACCATAGCTCCCATCGCAATCCAAACGTCATCAGCTATGTAAATAGGAGCTGTTTTTCCTTGTGATAAGTGGTCAGCAGTATCATGAAAGTCATCATCTATGATAACAGCATTAGGTCCAATACTGACGTTTTTTCCAATCGTGATACTTGTGCTTACTGAAATATGGGCGCCGTTGATATACGAATTAGCACCAATACTTAGCGTTGCTCCTCGACCTACAAAAATTTTTGTTTTTTGAATATTGGACCAGATACGCACTTTATCACCAATCGCTACGTTGCCCGCATTCTGAAATAAAGGGCGTCCCTTCACAGAGACCATCTTACCAAGTTGCGCATTATTCAAGTAACGGTAAGCAGCTGCCATTTTTATTGCTCCGGCACCTAAGTCTCGAACGAGCCCGACGAGTAGCCCTACACCATTGAGGCTAGGTTGCTGTTCTTGCAACAGTTGTACTCTCTGTTGCAGCAATGGCTTCAATTTTAATAATGCCATATATTAAACAGGAAGAAAGTCATTTTGGTGAATGTTTCGCCGCCGCTGCAAATGCCATCTTAATCCTCGCCAAAGGGCTGTGAGATGGTCACGCTGTGCTTTCAAAGTAAATAGTGCCGCATGTTTAGGCACGGCTATGAATAAGAAGAAGAGTAGACCACTCCAGAATTGCCAGCCACTCAAATTACGGCGCATAAAGAGCAAACGATTACGATACATGTAATGGGTTTTAAGAGCCGAAGCTTTTCCCACCGAAATAGATTCTTTATGATATACAGTTGTTTTACCTACGTAGTGACACTCGTAACCAGCACGCTTCACCATATGGCACCAATCATGCTCCTCATAGTATAGGAAGTATAGTTCTGGCATCAGTCCTACTTTGCGAATCACATCTAAGGGCAGCATCATTGCCGCTCCATGAGCTAGCTCAGTTGCAAATGACGTATTATGCTGCCCTAAATCTTTTTCATTAGTGCCAATGGTATGCCCACGCCCAGTCCATGGGTTAATCCCTTGGCACCCGGCATACTGAATAATATTATCTGTGTTATAATAGATGATTTTAGGTGACGCGATACCTGCTTTTGGGTTTGTTTCAAACAACTCTACTAACGGTTCAAGAAAGTTTGGCTCTACCTCCGTATCATTGTTTAGAAAAAGTACATATTTGCCTTTAGCAGCTACAATACCTAAGTTATTGCCTCCAGCAAACCCTAAGTTTTGAGGAGACCGGATGAGATTTATCTGTGGAAATTGTTCGATGATGCACGTAGGATCTTCTGATGGCGAAGCATTGTCAATCACAATTACTTCCACATTCGGGTAGGTAATATGTTGCAAGGAGGCAAGTAACGCGCACGTTACCTGTGCTTGGTTATAATTAACAGAAATAATAGAAACCAGGGGCGTATTATTCATCATGCGCTGTCATCAATTGCGGGGTATCAAGTGTGGGTCCCATAAAAATAAATACCCAGGATATGTAGATTATCATGGCGGAAGGCATCTGGTTGATAATCTCATTGCTATATGTACAGACCAAAATCCCCCCGTAGCCCGCAGTCAGGGCCAACAGCTTCTGCCGTAAGTTAGGATCTCTTATTCGCCACGCTATACCTATGCTTTTACCTAAAATAAAGAGCATTATACTAATCCATATGAGAAAGCCAACAATACCGTACTCGGCCCATATTTTGACAAAATAACTATCAGGGGGAATGTGAGACAGAAACTTATCCTGATTATACTTTATACCCCACCCTCCAATTACTCCTACCCCCCCACCTAAAGGCCGAGAAGCAAGGTAATCGCGCAAGATGGCTTGGTTATTCAGCCTCACCAGCAACGAGGGGTCTTCAGGATTAAGGGCCGAACGAAGGCGAAAAATATCGGGATTCGAGTTCCCAATGGTAGTGTATTTCATCACCAAAAAAACCCCGCCTGCTACCAAGCAGCCTAACAGCAGAATCTTAATTTGTTTACTGAGTGCCAAATAGATGAATACACCAACAATGAGCACGAAGAAAGCCCCTCGTGTACCAGATATCAACATACCATATAGTAGTATTACACTACTGCCTATCAGCAACAGCCGCTTTTTCCAAGTGTAAGGGCCCAGCGCCATAATGAGGCAAATAAGGGCAATATGCGCTTGGGAAGCCCCAAATTGCGCAGCATCACTGTAATAAGAAAACACACGTAGTCGTCCCCACAGCACGTGCGTTCGCGCTGCTCCCTGATTTAGCCAGAATTGCTCCATGTCGTCTACTCCGAATAGTTTTTGCTTGATACCATAAAGGGTACCCAGTACCGAAAAGGCAACTAGCAAGTATAGAAAAGCGGATAGGTCGCGCTTTCGTGCGAATAACAAGTAACCCAGAGGCACTGTTAGCACCCACAGGAGCGTGGTGCTACGCATTTCATAAAACCACCCCGTAATGCTGGCGCCCGCTGGGTTGCCTAGTTCCAGCACATTGATGACAAACCAGATCAACGAAAGTAGACACAAGTCATTACGAATGCGCTTGCTCTCGAATATATCAGTGCGGTGAAATAGGACAGCTAGCCAAGTAACGATCAAAATACTTTCCATCCCCAGTCCCACCGGAGCTGTGATGATGTGCCGGCTCAGGTAATTGTTTAGGAAGCAGTAGATAATGAAGCTGATGAAGCCGGCCCGTGGGTAGTAAAATACCAGCAACAGAAAAAACACTAAGAATGGTACTGCTATCAGCAATCCAGGTACCAGTACTCCCAACTTGCTTGTCAACCAACTCAAGCCTAACGCTCCTATTAGCAGCGCGGGCAAAAGCCAACGTGAGTGCAGCAGCGTGGTAGCAGGTGGAGGAGCAAACTTCATCAGTAAACGGGACGTTCGGCGTTAACTTAAGTTTTCTTCGGTTTGATACAACTCTACACCGGACAGTACCACTTCTACCGGCGCATTGGTAGCGGACCGCAGGCGTTCTACTGTTTGGTGGTCAGTAGGACGCCAAGTACGGGTGGCTGGTACGGTTAGGAAAATTAGATTCAACTGCCGCAGTACGCCTACTGGCAGAGCGTCACCTAGCAAAGCGGGAAATTCAATCAGCACTACCTGCACGTTTGGCTGGCTGATTTCGGTCATGCGCTTGGGCACAGCGTTCTGGATCAACTTGTCCAATTGCCAGCCTTGCACTGCTGCCATCGCAGAAGGGTAAAATAGCGACGGTGCTTCTAAAGTTTCGTCTATGTTCTCGCGGTCAGGATATAGGGCAAGTGTCTGCACGCCCATCTCATGGCAGCGCTGCGCCAAAGCCTGGCACAGGGTAGTTTTACCCTCCTGCCGCTGTACACTGAATACACCTACTACAAATGGAACTGGAGCGGGCGGCGTATTAGCCTTGAGTAAAATCTGATGCACTAATTGATCGAGACTGCGCTGCTGAGAGGCTACGAGCCGCTTGGTAGCAGGAGCATGCGTATCTAGCATCACACCTGCTACCGGTAAACCAATCCGACGAGATGCTATCAGCGGATTCCTCAGAGATTTATCCATCAGGCCGAGCCCTAGAATTAGGCCAACTACGAATATGAAACCGCCTAATGTACTCAGCAGCACTAACAATACCAATAGATTGGTTTTGGGCGTCATTGGCAGGTTCGGCGGGTCAATAACCTTAAGGCTACCAGCAAACTGTGTGTTTTTCTGCGAGGCTTTGCTAGCGTTCAGGCTGGCCAGCACAGCAAGATAATTCTGCTCAGCTAAACTGATTTTGCGTTGGATCCCCTTGAGTGTGGCCCCGAGCGGCGCCATGCGCTGATACTCCTTCTCAAACTCATTCTGTCGTTGTGTCAGCACGTTCAGCTTAGCTCGATTAGTTTCCACCGATATCATCGTTTGCAACCACTCCGCTAGCAAGTTAGCATTTGGGATACCCTCGGCTGTATTTGTCTGATCGTTATATTGATTGACGTTACTTAGAATGGCTTGAGACGTTTTATCTATCTCAGCCTGTAGCTCCTTGGTTTTGGCAGCGTTAGCTCCTTTCTGCGTATTAAATAGTTGTTGATCAGCCAAGACCGCATTTAGTTTGCTCAACTTTTGGCGCTGTTCCAACACCCGGCCGCTGCTGAGCAGCGTAGCCTGCTTATTACCCAGCTTCTGGTTTATGGCCCGTAGCACTGCTTGTGCTCCTTCGTACTCCTGCCGCACGGTAGTCAGCGCGGCATTCAAAGCGTCTTTATCAATGGCAATATTTCTCGACTGCTCATCATAGTTGATAATGTTGTTGGCCTGGTTGAAAGCTAGGTTCTCGCGTTCTGCCACTGTTAGCCGGTTTTTTGCGCTATCTAGTTCTGCCTCATAATAATCTACTACTGAACTGGTCTGCCCTTCTCGCAAGCCCCGCGACTGCTGCAAAAACACCTGTGTCAACAGGCTTAGGGTCTGGCGACAGATAGCCGGATTAGTATTATCGTATTCCAGCCGAAGTAAGTCACTTGTTCCAATACGAGACACTGCTAGTGTCCCAAGAGCTTTGAGCGAATACGTTGGATTATCGGAATTCAACAACCAATACAGCACATTGGTATTGTTGGCTTGGGCATAGCGACGTACGTTTTGTAACGTAGCGGCTGGTGTTGATCCCAATAGTTCTTTGCGTATGCCTTCCGATACATTTTCCTGCAGGCTACTGTATTCTGGCGTAGCCAACAGGGCCGGCTGCTGGCTGGTCTGCCACAAATGGTCAGCCAGCAGCCGGTAAGCAACTTCCTCCCCTGTAGAGCGTGCTTTGATCAGGTTGATCAAGTTATCGAAGGCATTGCTAGTTGTATTATAATTGGCTTCTGCATTGCCAGCAAGAGAGTAGCCAGAGGCAATACCGGTGTAGATAGTCGTATTGGAGCTGTAAGTTTTGGGTAGGTGACGAGCGAAGAAATATGTTGAAATTCCAAAAATAAGGGGGACCAGTGTTAACAGCAGCCATTTGCGCTTTAATAACCGGAGGGCATCAAAAAAACTCATCGTGCTGTTGTCATCAGAGTTGAAATTTTAGTTCCTACTACTTCCTCTAGTAGCATGAAGGTTGTATTGTACTGATTGAGGGCGGTTTCCTGCGCAATAGCAGCCCCGGTTAAACCAGCGCTAGCTGCCGAAAGCTCAGCCAATAGGAGTTGTCCCTGTCGAAACTGGCGTTCTGATAGTTGATAGTTAGTTTTCACCGTCACATAAGCCTCCTGTTGCAGCGTGAGCAGCTTTTTGGCCAGTAGTACATTTTGGTAGAGCTGAATTATCTGCTGGCGAATTGCATCTATTTGCCCCTGCCGCGTTAACTCTGCCTGCTGATAAGCCATTTGTTCCCGCTTAATCAGGTTGCCACGGCTGATAACTCGCGTCAGCGGAAACCCTATAGTAGCACCAGCAAAGTAGCGTGTGGAAGTAATGGTGCGCACCTGATTAGGATTAGCGGGGTCATATGTTCCACCGTTGAGAACATTTCCATAGCCGTAGTTTCCCCCTAGCGTCACGCTTCCCAAAATTTCCTCTTTGGCGATCTGAATATCTTGCTGCTTGATAGTTTTGTCTAGCTCCACTACCTTCACCTGCTTTGAGTGTTGGCCGGCTGCTTCCATCAGACGGGGTAGGGCAATGGCCGGCGACTCAAAAAAAGTAGTTTGCCAATCCTCGGTCGGAGGCGCGGTAGTCTGGCCAAGTGCCGATGACAAGGGAAGCACTAATACCAGAATGCCGAATAGTTTTTTCATTATACGCTTTCTTGTTGAAACAGAGCTGGTATTGTTTTCAAGACAATCTGAATATCCTTTTTAAGCGAGTAGTGCTTCGCGTATTCTACATCTAGCAACTTGCGTTCTTCTGCCGACATCGTCTTGCTTCCACGCTTGCTCACCTGCCACAAGCCTGTGATGCCAGCTGGTGCGATAAAGCGAGCCGCGAACTGATCAGTGGTTAGTCTTTCGGCTTCATACAGCGGCAGTGGCCGGTTACCTACCACAGACATATCTCCACACAAAACATTAAAGAACTGGGGCAGCTCGTCGATGCTAGTGTTTCGGATTATTTTACCGATGCGCGTGATGCGTGGGTCGTTTGCTATTTTGATGAATGTCGCATCTACCTTATTTTTTTGGGCAGACCGATGTTGACGTTCACAAATTTGACGACCTTGATGGTCAATTAACTGCTGCTGGCAAGCTGTGCCAGCCTGTTGACATGCGGCACATACGTCAGAAAACACATTCGCTTCCTGCTCTGGTGCTCCTTGATACTGGTTCAGGCCCTGCATGGAAGTTAACAACTGATCAGCATCCTGCCGCATCGAGCGAAACTTCCAAAATTTGAAGATTCGGTATCCTGTGCCTACTCGATAGGAGTAGTAAAAAACAGGACCTCTTGATTCTAGCTTAATTAGCAGGGCAATCAGAAGGAATAAAGGTGCTAGACATACGAGAACAACGAAGGCGAATATTGCATCAAAGATCCGTTTGGATACCGGAAACCGTATAGAATACAGTGGTTGACCTGGTTTATCGGTAATAGCAGTTGGAGGGTAGCTTGGTAGCTTAGAAAAATCAGGGCGTAGCTCACGCTTCGCAGCTTCCTGAAACCGTAAGTCTGTAATGCTGGCATTCATAGAGCGCTAGTTTAAAATTTAGTGTCACGCAGTGGCGCATTAGGAAGGCAGGCGGGATTAGAGAAGGTAGACAGCAGGGCGGAAAGTTGGGAAGTTATTGATGGCTAAAATTTGACTCTTGCCAATAGCTTTTTGATTCTCAAGTCAAGCTCCTCAGGATTGAATGGCTTAACTACGTAATCGTCAGCTCCTTGTTTTAAGCAGTTAATTTTATGGCTAGTCTCATCCTTCCCTGATAGTATAAGAAGTGGAGTATGCTCATGCGCGGGAATGGCACGGACTTGTTTTATAAAGTCTAGTCCATCCATGATTGGCATTGCGTAATCAGCAACAATAGCATCCGGATGATGATCTTGCTTCAACCATGTAATGGCTTCCAATCCATTTGGATACACTACTACGTTAAAAGAGGGGCCGAAGTAATACTCCAAAATGAGGCAGATAGAGGGCTCATCATCAACGATAAGCAGATTTTTTTTCATGGCAGATGCAAAGAACCTGAATGAGATTGCACTTTAGAGGCTGCAATATATGATTAATATTATTAATATTTAAACGCGATATAAATATAATACTAATTACAAGAAACATATGCGGTTATAATATAATTATGCTTATGTTAATGTAAACATATCTATGTGCGCTAGGGCAATCGCTCCAATTCTTCCCGAAAAAGAATAGAAAGCAACTCAGTAGCTTCGGCAACTGCTTTGATAAGCGGTGTAAGTTCCGCCTTAGACGTTCCTTGTTCAGCTAGGGTTTCCAACTTTTTTAAATACTCAGTTTCAGGCTCAATCTGGAGGTTACCAAAGATAGTTTTCAACATGTGTGCTTCATGGACTACCACTGACCTATCATTTTGCTCCACTGCTTCCTGCAAAGCGTGTACTTGCCCTGGTACCTTGCTGATGAACAGTTCCAACAGCTTGCGAACAAATGTTGGATCAACGGCAAGCTTCCCGAGCATAGTTAGATTGTAGTGTCGTTTGGAAGTTGCAGGTGAAGTAGCTGATGCTACCTCTCCAGCCATAAACGGTGCACGCTGACTTACCCGCACGAGCAACTCGTATAGTGCTGCTTCGGAGAATGGCTTGAGTAGATAATCATTGAAACCTTGAGCTTGGTAGGAACTGGCGTTGATCTGAAGGACGTCGGCAGTAAGGGCAATGATGAGAGTATGCTGATTAGGATTACTATTTGCTCGTAGGAGGGCAGTGGCCGCCACACCATCCTGTTGAGGCATTTGGATGTCCATCAAAATCATGTCATACTTGCGCAACTGGGCCTTAGCCACTGCCTCCTCACCGTTCTGCGCCATATCTACCTGCACCTGCCACTCACCCAGCATTGACACAGCAATCAACTGATTAATGGGATTGTCCTCGACCAATAAAATAGCCAAGCCCTGCAACATATCTGTTGGTTGAACAACAACCGGCTCATTTGCTTTTGGCCTCTCCCCTACCACATACGGAATCGTGAAGTAAAAGCAGCTACCTTGCCTAAGCTCGCTACGTACGCCAATTTTTCCACCTTGTAGCTCAATTAGGTTTCTGCAGATAGTAAGCCCCAGCCCTGCCCCCCCATATAGGCGTGGAATGCTGTTGTCGGCCTGTTGAAAACTATCAAAAATGTAGTCGAGGCTGCTGGACTTAATGCCGATACCCGTATCTGTTACGCTGAATGTGATGGGTAGCACCTCACCGATTTGTTCGCCAGCCTCTAGGGCAATTGTAATAGTGCCTTGATGAGTAAATTTAATAGCGTTGTTGATCAAGTTTACTAAAACCTGATGCAAGCGGTGAGGATCGCCCAGCAATTGGGGTAAGCGTGAGATGGGCTCATCAACTCGTAGTTGTAAACCTTTTTCGGCAACATTAACGGCAAACGAGCGTGTTGTATTTTGTACTGTCTTAAGCACATCGAATGCAATAGCTTCTAGATGGACTTTGCCTAATTCCATTCTAGCAAAGTCCAGTACATCATCAATTACGACGAGTAGATTTTTGGTACTGAACTCTATTAATTCCAAGTAATCGGCTTGCTCAGCTGATAGTGAAGATTTGTTGAGCAACTCTACTAACCCCATAACCCCATGGAGGGGCGTGCGAATTTCATGGCTCAACTTGGCAATAAACTCTTGCTTAGTCTGCACCAGATCCTCAACGGCCTGTTGCGCGTGCTTTAGCTCCGTAATATCCGCAGCGCAAGTGAGTAGGCAGCGAGCACCGTTGTTACGTACCAACAAGCTCTTGGTAGTGTGGTGCCAAATAGTTGTCCCGTTCTGGAGGAGGTAGCTATCCTCAAAGGTCAATACACTGTCACTCAGCGGCCAAGTAACGGAAAAATCAACAACAGGAGCGAATGGGACCTGCTGGACATCAGTGGGACTTGAACACATACTTAGGAACTGTGTATAGCGCTGATTAGCCAGCAGGCAATTCCCCTGTTCGTCCTCTACATAGATGATGTATGGACTACTGTCAATAATTTGACGGACTAACTCCTCTTCATATGGAAGATCCTGTTCTATGGACTCAAAAGGTAGACTCGTCGGCACTAAGGCATGAACTACTACTTTACTTCCCAGTTGCGCCCGCAACCGCAGCACCTCTGCTTCGGCAATTTCCCGCCGCCGTCGCTCGACCGCTAATTCTGCTTCTAAGCTCATAAGATGAGGAGAGGGTACAAAACATGTATCATGTATAGACAACAGCAATATGTCGGTCATGCTAGCCTTATCACACATGTGTAGCAACTACATAAAGCATGTATCAAATATAATCCACAGGCGTTTAGATTTAGTGAGCAGATTATCTAACAATCGACGTGGTGGGATAATCGTGGAGCGACCGAAGATCGATGGGTTATTACGGAACCCATCGATCTTCGGTCGCTCCACGATTATCCCACCACGTCGATTTCGAAGTAGCGTTGTGGCCGCATAACTGCTTAAAAAGCCTTATTTCAAATTTTGAGTTAACTATTTATCCTTCCTCATTCACTGGCGTAGCTTACTTTTCTACTTACTACCTCCGTTCCAGATACTAAACGCACTATGTACAATCCGTTACTCAATCCTGTTGATTCAACCGAAACGCTAGTCTGAACGCCGGCCTCCACTTGGCCATCAAATAGCGAACGGATTTGTTGACCAGTCAGATTATAAAGTGCTAGCGTAACGTGGCCGCGCTGCCGGACGCTAAATTGCACAGTAGCTTGCTTGTCGAAAGGATTAGGATAAATACTCAAATCGGTGGTAGGTAGGCCGCTCTCCATATTGTCATTCAGCGTGGCTGATGCTACGGTTGCCGCTGCCGTGAGTTGATTGCCCGTAACTGGCACAAAGGGGATCAGTACCGAACCCGGAATAGGCCCCTGACGGGAGCCGTCAGGCTTTTGCCAGGCAACGGCTACGAAACCTGTTCCCCACGACTGTTTGTGCAACACCTCCACGTAATAGCGCCGCCCAGTTTGCAGTTGCACCGGTGCCGACTGCTGCGCCGGAGAGCGGTACCAGTCGTAGGCAGAGGCACGCCAGCCCGTGCTACTGGCAATTCGAACTTTGTGTGCGGGGTCATCGTCGGAGCTAAGGAAAAGGTCGGCAGCATCATCGCCGGTCACCCAGAATGTGTAGGCCCCATTTTGCGGCGGACAAATGTATCCACGCAGGCGGGCGCCGTAATTGGTGCCATACTGGTTAGAAGCCGCAAATGATGTAAGCTGGCTGCTGCTGTTGGGAAGATTAGTAACAGGAATGTCTGCCGTAGTCCCCCCCTTCACATTGTTCCATTGTTCACGAAGCAGCGTACCAGTATTATCGCAGCTACCCGAAGCTACTGGAAGAGCTGGTGCTATAACCTGCGATGCGGCGTCGGCGGTGAAGAAGGCAGGGGCACCGCTCAACGTAATCTCCTGGGCCTGTTGGATGGAACTAGCGGTTGTGGAGGAGAAGTTCCATTCATAACGCTTCACAGTCTTTAGTCCCAAGGCCGCCGGGAAAGAGTAAGTAACTTTAGCATACTCCGATTTATCAGTCAGCGTCTTAGCCCACAGCACATACACATAGCTATTGTCTTTGCGGAAGGCTGCTCCATTAGCGTTGGCGGGCAGCGCCAGGGCAGCTGTACGGGCGGCATCGTAGGAGAAGCCATACAACAGCTTAGACGTAGAAGCGAATCCCTGGCCTAATTGCGTAGCTTTTTGTTGGCCTGGGGCATAGCGCTTCAAATTTTCGTACAAGCCCATCAAGCCTATTGCGTCACCGCGCGATACGGACTGGCTTGCCGCTGGAGCATCTACAGATTCTCCCAAGCTATAGAAATATAACTGTCTAATCCTGTTTTTCTGAGCCTGCACCAACATCTTAATCCCAAAGTTGCGCTGCATTTCGTCCGTGCTCACCCGATCGTCGGAGGTACGGCGACTCACATTGGTTTCCGTCATAAGCAGATGCTTAGCTGGGTATTTGACACCATTGTAACCATATCGATTCAGCACATCTACCATCGCCTGCTCATCCTGAATTACTTTTTCAGCAGCGTAATCCGAAGTGCGGAAGTAACGGAACCCTCCAATAGTATTGTCCCACTTATGCAATGAATACGCCGGGTAGGTGTGAAAGCTTACAGCGTCTAAGTATGCCCCACCAGTATTAGGATACTGCGCTGTTACAGTGCCGCCATTAGGGTTATCAGAGTAGCGTAGTAGCGCATCCAAAAATTGTGGGTAACCAATACCGCCTGTAGTAATGTATGCGTTGGGTCGGTACTTCTTTATCACCTCATAGCTAATACGAAGCATTCGGATGTAGTGATAGAAGGGAGCTCGCACGTTGGGCAGTTCTGCAGGAGTCGGTGCACGGCTCAACCAGATATCCTTATTACCAATGGAGCTATAGTCCGGCTCATTCATTATTTCCCAGAAACGCACTTTGTCGCCGTACGTCTGTAATAATTGATAGATATAATAGGCGTAGTAGTTATTCGGGTTCACACTATTATTACTAGTCCAGATAGGCTCATATAGGTGCGCAAACATTTTTGATGGCCCACTACTGCCTGAGTAGGTAGTGTTATCAAGGTGCGCAGCCGATGGTTCTCCCACGAAGCAGGTGATTTCCTTCATCCCGAGTTCGTCTGTGTAAACCTTAAATGTATTGGCTCGAATGCCAAAACCGTATTTCTCTACAAAATAGTCGGGTAGCGTTGGGCGCACGGAACGAACTCCTAACGCTTGGGCCGCTGTTGCCAAACCTTCATCATCCCAACCGTTGCCATAGTAGCCAAGGTTAATACCATATTGGAAAGCTTCTCCATATGGTCGGACGTAAGAATTCGCATTCTGTGCAGGTGCTTGACTGTAGGCATGCGGAGCGGCAATGCCTAGAGTCAACAACAGGAGTAAAATGAAACGTCTCAAGGAAATGGTATTTTATTGTGAATTAAAAAAATGACCAAAAATTACAATTTACACTATATTCAAAAGAATATAGATTTATTTAGATAAATATGAACTAAAAGACGTAATAACCAGCAAACACACACAAATTTTGCAGCTACACATCCTAGATCCTATGAGCAAATATAGAAGGATGTTTGCACATTTCTCATACTACCCAAATTTGCATCCAGTAACGCGCAAAATTTTACCTGCGTCTACACAATCTTATCCCCCCTTTCACAACGGATATTCAGACATCAACTCTCCGCTCATTTTGTCTCTCAAGAAGCAAGTGGAGACGCATAAGTTGACAATCGATTGGAACTATCAAGCGACGAAAAATGGCGTTGTGCAGCTTCTAGCTAGTGCGCACACAGTAGCTAGGGCAAAATAAAAGTCCGTTGCGCGGCTTATGCCAGTGCAACGGACTACATGTTATTTTCACTCACTAATAGTTGCTGAATTCAGCAAACTCAGACAAACATTTCAGACAAAAAATGACAAAATTTTATAACTTACTACTATCCTATTTATTTTAACATTAGTATATTTTCAACACAAATTTGTGCTACACATATACGCCTTTAGTATCAGATATTTTCCGTTTTAGTATCTTGATAAGATAGCAACTACTACGCAACACTTATGAAAAAAGCGACTTATAGAAAGCAACAGTGTTATGTGCAATAATTCTAGGATCAAATGCAATAAGATTTGGCTTTGCATCTGATCTTGTATTAACTTCTCTCATACAACTCATTAAGTGTTCTGCAGAAAGCGTACCCTTATACAATTTAATCCAATCAGCGCCTACTACATTGCTTAATTCGTCTAATGCACCTGAGTCAGAGGCTAATGTTGGGCGATTAAAGCTAAGGTTAAGAAAAATAGATCCAGAATTGAATACTTTATCATAAGGCGTAACTATTACGTCAGCGCAGTTAAAATAAGTTTGCAAATCTTCATCTTTTATAAATGAGTCATACAATAATATATTCTCGCTATTCTCTATATCGTCAAGTGCTCCTTTCATATCTTTATGTATCTTCCCTGCTATCATCAATAATGTATTGGTACTATCTATTTTTTTATAAGCTTCAACAAGTCCTGTCACGTTTTTGTAAGGCCTTATTTGCCCCAAGAATAAGAAAATAAATTTATCCTTAGGTATTTCTAGTTTAATCCTAGCTTGTTCCTTGCTAATAGTATTTGTGTAATACTCCCTATAATGTGGATGCGCTAAATGTATATACCGCTGATTTATCTTATTACTACTCATCTTGTTTATAATATCCATCCCAGGTTTATTAAGGCTAATAAATCCATCCGTCTGACTATACATAAAACTTGCAAGCTTCTTCTGAAGTAGAGGAAAATTTCCTTCGTGCGCTTCTAAGTTATGAACAGTCCATACTATTTTTACTCCTCGTGTTTTTATGTATTTAATAAACAGAAAAAGAATAGTCATCCTAATATTTGCTTTGCGCTCATTACTTCCAAATAATATATATGTAGGCCAATGTATATGAAATATTTTGTAATTAATTTTTAAACTGTATTTAATTATATTCTTTAATGAAAAAATAAAATCATAAATTATACAATTTTCTTCTTCAACATTTTTGTAAAGTATGTAGTTATAAGGATTATCCTTTTTTGTGGAGAAGCCAGGCCAAGCTAAAATTCCAAGTTTGCTCATAGGGAAATTATATTACTTCTTTTTAATAGACCTTGCCATTTCAACAATTGCTACAACTTTTCTTCTAGTAGAAGGAAATATAGTCATCAAAGCCAAGTAGACGAATGCACCAGCTATAAAACCGCATACACAATACCATACTAAAGGTAAGACTATGTTATGTTGCCGTAGTAGAAAGCCATAGAAGACCATTGCTATACCGCCAACTACTGAGAAAATTGCTGGCAAGGTTATTTCTTTTAGAAAAGCTGTTGCGCTAATAGGGCTTTGATTAAGAATATAATATAACATGGGCACAAACAGTACATATCCTACTACACCTTGTGCAATAGCAACACCTCGAACGCCATCTATAAAAACTCCTATCGCAAAGCCTACAACCATAAAAAAAGCGTTAATTATTCCTATTATAAAGTATTTTTTTACGCTACCCGTAGTTATCAAAACTAAACTTGGTGTACTTGCTACTGGTTGAATGAAAGCAGAAATAGCTAATATTTGAAAAATAGGGCCAGCTTCTGACCACTGCTTACCTAGAATAAACAAAATCAACTCATTTGAAAAAACACCAAGATATACAATCATTGGCATTGAAAAGAATGCTAAAATAAATAGATACCTAAAGTAAAAATTTCTATATTTCCCCTTATCATTCTGTAGTGAGCTTAATGCAGGAACAGCTACTGAATTTAGCGGATTTCGCAGCTGTGTAATAGGCAACATAAGGAGCTGATACGCCTTGGAATACAGCCCAAGCGCCACTGAACCTACAAATCTACCGATAAACACATTATCCATATTTCTGGAGAAATGGTTTACCACATCAAAACCTGTGATGCCGGCACCGAATTTCAGAAAAGAACCTGTTTCAGATTTTTTAAATATCAAGTCAGGTCTCCAATCACACAGAATCCACAAGGCCACTGTCTGCAATGCTGCTAGCACTAAACCTTGCATCACAAGCGCCCAATAACCAAATCCCAACCAAGCTAGCAGGACTCCAATCAGTAAGTTCAACCCAACAGTAACTAATTGCAATAAGGCCAGACTGTTAAAACGCATCTGCCTTTTCAACAAAGCGTTGTGTTGTAGCGATAATCCCGCTATGAATATAGTTAAAGCTGCTACCAACGTGATATTTAACAGACGTTGTTCATGGTAGAAGCTCGCTATAGCCGGTGATAATGCAGCTACTATTAATGCTATTAAAAAACTAATTAAAACATTTACCCAAAAAACTGAGCTTACTTCACTTTGTGTTAATTCTTCCCGTTGAATAATAGCAGAGGACAACCCCAAATCTTTGAAAATAATAATGAAGCCCGTTACGCTACCTACCATAGCTACCAGACCATAGTCTTCCGGTAGCAGTAGCCTTGCTAGAATGACAGTCTGCGCAGTCGACATCAAAAACAAAATAATTTGTCCTGCCATTGTACTTACTCCACCTCTGATAGATCGGTCTTTCAAACCATCTTTGAGGTGCTGAGTGTCAAACCATTTATCGTTTCTGGTGCTTTGCAATACTGTATTTTGATTCATTTCATTTTATTGTTCACTATGCCCAAAGCCGTCCAGCTACGCATTGCGTAAGCAAGTTTAGTGTATTATTCTTATATTATTTGTTTTTAGCCCGTTTTAACACGCGTCAGTATTCGATTAACTTACCTCCTCTCAGATCAACAACCTGCTTTATTTACCTTACGTCAGTTACGTGATGGCTAACTATAGCAATGAAAAAGCCGCCGCAACTTTCGTTACGGCGGCTTTCTTTCCTTGTGGCCCTACCCTACTTGGCGTAGGCCACGGCGCGCATCTCTCGAATCACGGTAATCTTGATCTGGCCGGGATACTGCATTTCCTTCTCAATCTTCTGTGAAATCTCGTAGCTCAACTCCTGAGCGCGGTCGTCGGTCACGTTCTCGGCATTCACCATCACGCGCAACTCGCGGCCGGCCTGGATGGCGTAGCACTGCAACACCCCGTCAAACGACACGGCGGTTTCTTCCAGCTGCTTGAGGCGCTTGATGTAGCTTTCCATCATCTCGCGGCGGGCGCCGGGGCGTGAGCCCGAAATGGCGTCGCAAGCCTGCACCAGGGGCGCAATCATGGCCGTCATTTCCATTTCGTCGTGGTGGGCACCAATGGCGTTTACCACGTCGGGGTGCTCCTTGTACTTCTTGGCCATCTCCATACCCAGGATAGCGTGGGGTAGCTCGGGCTCCTCGGTGCTTACCTTACCAATGTCGTGCAGCAGGCCGGCACGTTTGGCGTGCTTCACGTTCAGGCCCAACTCGGCGGCCATGGTGGCGCACAGGTTGGCTACCTCACGGGAGTGTTGCAGCAGGTTTTGGCCATACGATGAACGGAAACGCATCCGCCCTACCATCTTCACCAGTTCGGGGTGCAGGCCATGAATGCCGAGGTCGATGATGGTTTTCTCACCGATTTCCACGATTTCCTCGTCGATGTTCTTGCGAGTTTTGGCCACAATCTCCTCAATGCGGGCGGGGTGAATCCGGCCGTCCTTCACCAGCAAGTGCAGGCTCAGGCGGGCTACCTCACGGCGCACCGGATCGAAGCCCGAGATGATGATGGCCTCGGGCGTATCGTCCACAATAATCTCGACGCCGGTAGCGGCTTCCAGGGCGCGGATATTCCTACCCTCGCGGCCGATAATCTTGCCCTTCACGTCGTCCGATTCGATGTTAAACACCGACACGCAGTTTTCAATGGCGTGCTCGGCAGCCGTGCGCTGGATGGTTTCCAGCACTACCTTCTTGGCGTCTTTGGTGGCCGTGAGCTTGCTCTGGGCCACCACGTCTTTGATGTAGGACGACGCCTGCAACTGCGCCTCGTTCTTCAACGATTCCACCAGTTGCTCGCGGGCTTCGGCGGCCGTCAGGCCCGAAATGGTTTCGAGCTGCTGCTGCACCTGGCGGGATTTCTCCTCGGCTTCTACCTCACGCAGTTGCAGCTTCGCCAGCTGGGCTTCGTGCGTGGTCTGGCGCTTTTCTTCCTGGGCGTCCAGCCGGTCGCGTTGCTGCTGGGAATCGTTTTGGAGCTTGTCGCGCAGGGTGTCCAGCTCTTTTTCCTTGCGCTGAATCTGATCGAGCTGCTTTTGCGTGGTTTGGGTGAGCTGCTTGATGTTCTGCTCCTGCTCTACCACCGCCTGGCGGCGCTGGGTTAGCTCGGTGTCCAGCTCAGCTTTCTGCCGACGACTTTCCTGCTCAAACTCGTGCTTGAGCGTGCGAAACTTGTCTTTCGACTGTTGAATCCGCTCGTCGCGGATGCGGTTGGCTTTCTCTTCTGCCTCTTGCAGAAGCTGTTGGGCGCGGGCGCGGGCCTCGCCTTCTTGGTCCTGCCGGGCCTTGCCGGCCAGCAGGCGGCCGACGAACACGCCGGCCACAAGGGCAACGACGGCAGCCAGCGCAATATAAACATAGGGTGACATGTGCTATGGTTTTTGGGGAAGGGTATATAAAAACCATAACAAAAAAACTAGTCCAACGCGTGCCCACCCGCGCAGCCGATTGCCGCAGGGGTAGGGTAAGCGTGAAACCGAAGCCGGGCTACGATTAGCCCAGCACCAGCGACGAAAGCAGCCCGTCCAAGCGCGCAAGGCGCTCGGTGAGGGCTGCATCGGTGCCGTCCTTCTCCTTGCCGACCTTCAGGCGGTCGACCATTGTGGTTAGGGCAATCATGGCCAAAAGGTCCTGTTTGTCCTGGATGCCATACTGGTCGCGGAACTCCTTGAGCTTTTCATTCAGTAGCTTACCGGCCATGCGCAGGCGCTCCTCATCGGGGGCGGCAACGCGCATGGGATATTCCCGTTCAGCAATGCGAATTTTTATGGCTAAGTCGCTCATGCGAGCACTACGTTTTTAGGTGGATGGGGATAGGTCGTTACTCCTTCAAATAGGCAAGACACTTATCTATTTCGCGGATGTATTCGTTGAGGCGCAGTTTCAGCTCGTTCACGTGGGCAGGTTTCTCTGCTACGGTATTGACAAGTTTAGCGATATTCTCCCGGTTCTGGAAATCCTTAAGCTGCCGGTCCCGGTCGCGCACGTCGGCGCGCAGCTGCTCAAGGGTAGTCTGGGCATCGCTCAATTCCTCCCGCACCTGCTGATACGCAGTCACTAAGCTGTTCACCTGCCGCTCCAGGCGGTCGAGTTGGGCTAGTTGCTGGGAGGAAGCCATTTTTTGGTTTTAGGTGGATTGTTTACGATTTCTGAAAGAAGTAAAAGTAGAACGTCATGCTGAGCTTGTCGAAGCATCTCTACCGCTTCGTTGCTACCCGTTGAGGTTACTAACGGTAGAGATGCTTCGACAAGCTCAACATGACAATACTATCTATTCGTTAGCACGCGAGATTTCTCATCTCTGCTTGATGCGCAGAATGTTCGAAATGACGTTCAGACTTCCCCAAAAACCACTCCTACTTCCGGATCAGGGCACCAGCCTGCTTCTCAAATTGCTGAATGAGGCGCTGCATCACTTGGTCGATGGCTTGGTCGGTGAGCGTTTGGGTAGGGTCTTGCAGGGCAAAGCTCACGGAGTAGGACTTTTTGCCCGCTCCCAGGTTTTCGCCCTCGTACACGTCAAACACATTCAGGCCTTGCAGAAGTTTCTTTTCGGTGCGGCGCGCAATCTGCTGCAACTGCTCGAAGGTCACGGTGTTATCAACCACCAGCGACAGGTCGCGGCGCACCTCCGGGAACTTGGGCAGCTCGCGAGCCACCAGCGTGTTCTTGTATTTGCGCACCAGCCAATCCCAATCCAGCTCGGCGTACCACACCGGCTGGTTCACGTCCAACTGCTTCAGCACGCCCGGCGACACAGCACCCAGGTGCACCACTGGTTGGTTCTGTACCAGCAAGGTAAGACCGCCCGCGAGGTAGGGATGCTGCACCGGCTGGCTGGCGTAGCTGCCGAAGCCCAATGACGCCAGCACCTGCTGCACGGCCCCAGCCAAATCGTGGAAAGTTATTTTCTCCGCTTTGTGCTGCCAGGTTTCGAGGGTGGCGTTGCCGGTGAGCAGCAGCACCAGCTTGTTCTGCTCCTGGTGCTTGCCCGTCTCGGGTTTTTGAGAATAAGCTTTACCGAACTCGTAGATCTTCAGGTCTTTCTGGCGACGGTTGAGGTTGTAGCGCACCACTTCCAGCGCCGAGTGCAGCACCGTGGGGCGCATCACATCCAGGTCGGCGCTGTTGTAGTTGTGCACGCGCACCAGCGTTTCATCCCTATTGCTACCCTTCTCGAAGTAGGCCGAGTTAGTGAGCGAGTTGGTGATGATTTCGGAGAAGCCTTGCCCGCTGAGCAGCCGCGCCGTGTTCTGGCGCAGCACCTCGGGGTCGGGGTTGGGAAACTTGGCCAGGTAGGACGCCGCGTTGAAGGGCCGCAGCGCCACGTTGTTGTAGCCGTAGATGCGTAGGATTTCCTCGATTACATCGGCCTCGCGGGTCACGTCTACCTTATGCGGCGGAATTTTCAGTTGCCATTCCGTTGCGGATTGATCGTTGGCTGCTGGTTGAGTGGTGAGGAGCGTGAGATGCTCGGCTAGGTCCTGTCCTATTGCATTACCTGATAATGGCTGCTCCTGAATCTCAATATCCAAATCCGTGAGAATCTGGCGAATGCGGTCTTCGCCTATCTCCTGCCCTACCAGCTGCGCCACGCGGGGTAGGCGCAGGCGCACCTCCGTAGCGAGGATGGGGGTAGGATACTCGTCTACCACTGGCGCCGCGATGCGGGCGCCGGCCACTTCCTGCAACAGCAGCGCCGCCCGCTGCAAGGCCACCGGCACCATATTGGGGTCGGTGCCGCGCTCGAAGCGGAAGGAAGCGTCGGTTTTGAGCTGGTGGGTCTGGCTGGTTTTGCGCACCACGGCCGGCGCGAAGTAGGCGCTTTCCAGCAGCACGCGGGTAGTGGCGCTGCTCACACCCGAAGTCTTGCCGCCGAACACACCCGCCAGCGCCATCGGGGCTCCGTTGGCATCAGCAACAACCAGATCAGCAGCCTGCAGGGTGCGCTCCGTACCATCCAGCGTCACGAATTTCTCGCCCGCTTCGGCCCGCTTCACCCGAATCTGCTGGCCGGTAATCTGGTCGGCATCGAACGCGTGCAGCGGCTGGCCCAGCTCATGCAGGACGAAGTTGGTCACGTCCACCACGTTGTTGATAGGCGACAGGCCAATGCTGCGCAGTCGGCGCTGCAACCACTCCGGCGACGGCCCTACCTGCACATTATCAAGCAGCAAGCCAGCGTAGCGCGGGCAGGCGTTAGTATCCTCAATCGTCACACTGATAGTGCTTTCGGCCGAGGTAGGTGCCTGGAATTCGCTCACGTCGGGTAGGCGGCAGGGCTGGCGCAACAGGGCGCGCAGCTCGCGGGCCACGCCGTAATGCGAGGCGGCGTCGGCGCGGTTGGGCGTCAGGCCAATTTCGAATACCGAATCGGAACCCAGCCCGAAGTACTCGGCGGCCGGCGTACCGTTCGGCAGATCGGTATCGAGTACCATAATACCAGCGTGCGACTCGCCCAGACCGATTTCGTCCTCGGCGCAGATCATTCCTTCCGAAGCCGCCCCGCGAATCTTGGACTTCTTGATTTTGAACGGCTCGCCTTGGGTAGGGTACAGCATAGCGCCTTCCAGGGCCACCACTACTTTTTGACCGGCCGCCACGTTGGGCGCACCGCACACAATCTGGCGCGGGGTAGCGTCGCCCACGTCTACGGTGGTGAGGTTGAGCTTGTCGGCGTCGGGGTGTTTTTCGCAGGTGAGCACGGTGCCCAGCACCACGCTGCGCAGGCCACCGGGCACGCTTTCCAGCTCCTCAATGCCCTCTACCTCCAGGCCCGAGCCCGTGAGCAGCTTCCCGATTTCCTCGGCCGATTGGGTGGTAGGGATGAGCGTACGGAGCCAGTCGTATGATATTTTCATGGGTTGATTGTCGGTTGCTAGTTGCCGGTGGTCAGTATCAGCAACGCACAAAGGTAAGCATAGGCTGACGCTGTGTAGCAACTCAGCCAGTTGGGTAGAGGCGCCCCCTACCCGTCATTTCAAGCTTGTCGAGAAATCTCGCGTGCTGACGGAAGATAGTATCCTACATCAGCACGCGAGATTTCTCGACAAGCTCGAAATGACGGGCTGTAAGCATTGACGTTCTACTCGTGAAACGCTTTTTCGCCGGCCGGAATTTCCACGTTCAGACGGTTTTCGGCGGGTGGCAGGGGGCACACGAAGCTGTTGTTGTAGGCGCAGTAGGGATTGTAGGCGTGGTTGAAATCGAGGGTGATTTCGGTGTCGTCGGGGGCGGGCACGGCGGCGTCGAGGTAGCGGCCGCCGCCGTAGCTACCCAGGCCGTTGGTGCGGTCGGCGAAGGGGATAAACAGCGTAGTATCGGGGCCGAATGCCCGGCGGTAGAGCGTGAGCTTGTACTCCTGCTTGTCCAGAATGAAGGTAGCCTGCCCCCAGCGCAGGTAGGCTTCAGGCTGGGCGCCGGTGGTGGCCATGCGCGTTGTATCGCGCTTGGTAAAGCCCTGATATTGTGCATCGAGGCGGTAGGCGCGGTCGGGGGCGTAGTAGGGTAGGGCTTTGAACGTGTCGCGCTGAGCCTGACTAAGTGGCGAGCCATTCACGCGCCGAAACGAGTCGTCTTTTTCCTGCCGCTTTTTCTTAATGCCAATAATGTACTGGCTGTCGCTGAGCACCAGGTCTTGCAGGAAGTAGCCCACAATCAGCAGCAGGCCCAGACCAATAAAGAATTTCGGGTTGATTTTCACAGGGGCAAAGGTAGGGGCTAGCGCGAACCCCTCCTTCACCCATTATACTTTTAAACAGGATGGTAACCAGGATGGAATACTAGTTAGTTGGCAACGCTTTCCATGCGCATTTTCTCGCTCTCGATGCCCGTGCGGCGCGTTCTGATAGCCTTCACTTTCTGGTTGCCGAAGCGGTAGCTGAAATTCAGCCGCATGAAGCGGGTTTCGATTTTATCGAGGCTGTACGCCTGCACATCCGCCGCCCGCGTATCGAAACGGCGCTTTTGCAAATTGAAGGGGTCAAAGACACTCAGGGTGAGGGTTCCGTTTTCTTTCAGCACCGATTTCGTTACCGCAATGCTACCGTTGTACTGGGCCTTGAAGGAGTAGGCGCCGTAGGTAAGCGGCGACTGGTAGAAGAGGGAGATTTCTGCCCGCATGCCATTCGGCAGATTCACTGTATTGTTGCTGCTGGCCATTACCCCTACACTCGACTTGTTTAGCCAGGGCATGGTGGGTGAGTAGAACCGGACGTACGTCGCGCCCACAAAATTCATCGTGGTCAGCACACCGCCTAGCAACTGCTTAGTCAGGCTCACGTTGCCATCTACCGACGTGGCACGGCTCAAGTTGGCGTCGGACTGAATGACGATGTTGGTAGCTGGGCCGCGGCGGAATACCTCCGCCAGGGCATTGGTGTGGCGGCTGTAGGTCAGCGACGTAGCCACCGCGTTGTTGTAGCTGTGCGAGACGGAGAAATTGTGCGAGAACGAGGGGCGGATGTTGGGGTTGCCCTGGTAGTACAGGTAGGGGCTGATATAGGTCAGGAAGGGATTGACAATGTCGAAGCGGAACCGGTCAATCTTGCGCTGGTAGCTGAAATTCCACTGCTGCTTTTCCGACATCGTGTAGTCCAGCGCCACGTTCGGAAACAGGTTGAAGTAGTCGCGCTTGTTTACCTGTTTGAGCGTCAGCGACTCCCCTTCGCTGTGCGTGTGCTCGGCCCGTACGCCTAGTTGCACGGCTATTTTCTTGCTTAACGGCTGGCGTACCGAGGCGTAGCCCGCGTTGATGTACTCGCGGTAGACGAAGTGGTTGGTGCGTTGCGCGTCGTTGAGCCAGTTGCCACCCTCGTTCAGATTTTCCCAGTGAATGTCGTTGTCGGTGACGGTGCGTAGCGACTTCAGGCCGGCTTCCAGCGCCGTAGCTTTGCCGAAGGAGCGCGTGTAGTCGGCCGTAAAGGAAGCCACCGCGTTGCTGGCCGGCGAGTAGGTGCGCAGCGCATTGGCCGTTGCTTCTTCCTTACGCAGGTCATAACCAACATTGCGATACTGCTCGTCGAAGCGCTTGCGGAAGGTGAGGTAATCCGCGTTAAGCTTCAGCTCCCCGCCCGCCGAATCCAGCAACGTGCGGTAGTACAGGCTGACCGTCGGGTTGAAGCCACGACCCGTGCCATTGGTTTGCAACACGTTGGTCGTGCTGAGCGGGCCGTTCAGGTTCGCCACCGCAGAGTTGGTGTTGCCATTCGTTTCACGGGCAGAGTTTATCCCGCGTACTTGCAGACCCACCGAGCTGCGCTTGGTCAGATCGTACTCCACGTTGATGCGCGCCGTCTGGCTGTTGCGCTCGGTCTGGGTGTAGCTCGCCTCGTCGATGCGCGTTTCTTGGTTCAGCACGCGGTTGCTGTTTAAGCGGCGGTACTGCTTGCTGCGTTGGTAGTCGAGGCCCCCGAACACGTTCAGCTTGTCGCGGCGGTAGTTCAGGGTGAAGCCGCCGTTGTAGCGGCCGAAGCGGCCGGCCCCTACGCCGGCACTCACGCTGCCATTGGTCCCAAAGGCGCTGTTTTTCTTGGTGAGAATGTTGATGATGGCCCCGCCGTTGGCGTCGTACTTGGCCGAGGGGTTGGCTACTACCTCTACTTTGTCGAGGGTGTTGCTGGGTAGGGAGGCGAGTAGCTCGGCCAGGTCGTTGCCTCCCAGGTTGGTCACCTTGCCGTCGATGAGTACAAGGGCCGTTTTGCCTCGCACCACGTAGCGGCCGCCTTGGTCCATCACGCCGGGGGCGCGGGACAGCACTTCGGCAGCGGTGCCGCCCGCCGCCAGCGGACTAGCGGCCACGTTGAGGATCAGCTTATCAGCGTGCTGCTCGATGAAGGCTTTCGTGCCCGTTACCTTCACCTCGCCCAACGCGTGGTGCTCGGGGGCCAGCGCCAGGGCCACCGCGGGAGTACTCCCGGCTCCTACCGCCACGGCCACCGGCTGGCCGGCGCGGTAGCCCAGGTAGCGCACTTCCAGTGCATATGCCCCCGTCGAGAGGCCCGCGAAGCGGAACGCGCCTTGCTCGGTCGTGACCGTGCTCAGCACCTGCTTACTATCCTCCACTGAGCGCAACACCACCGTAGCAAAGGGTAGCCGCTGCCCCGACACGCTGTCGGCCACCGTGCCGGCCAGAGTGCCAGGGGCTACTAGGATGTGGGCGGCGGGCGTTTGGGCAGCGGCGGTAGTAGCCACCGTCGAGGCCAGGAAGCCGGTGAAAAGCAGGGAAGCGAAGGCGTTTTTCATAACGAAAGGATGAAGTAGCTGGGAGATGAATCCGCACCGCTAGTCGGCTGGGAATAGGACAAAGCAACCACCCCGCCGGCCTACCCTTCCGCTTTTTTCGACCGCGCTACGGTTGATTTCGACCAAGCCCAACGAGCCATTTTTTAGTCGAAAAAAAGACCTCGTTAGTCGAAAAACCGGCCTCTCGTCTTTCATATCCGAGCCGAAACCCGCCACCTTCGCCTCCATGCAACAAGACACTGCACGGCCCAGCCGCTTCCCGCTGGTTTTTGAGGGACTGGTGTGGGCGCTCTACGTGGGCCTCTACAAGTACAATTACTTTATGGCGGACTCGCGGCTGCACGCCGATGTCCGAATCAATTTTCCGTTTCCACAGCTCATCTTGTTTGCGCTGGCGGCTTCGCTCTACGTGGTACCCTACTACCGTTGGCTGCTGCCCATGCTGCTGCGCCGGCGGCGCTACGCAGTACTGCTGCTGCTGGCCGCCGTCTTCTACTTGTGGTGGGGTATCAAGCTCAATACGACGCTGGCGGCGGGGGCTTTTCGGGTGTTTGCGGCACCGCCGGTCTTGGTCAATTTTTACCAAGACTACTATCAGCTGGGCTTGCAACTACTACCGCGCTTCGGCATGCCCTATATGCTGTTGCTACTAACTGATTTTCTGGCCTTCAGCTGCGTGGGCTTCGTGCGGGTAGCCTTCGAGCAGGAAGCGCGCCGCCGCCACATCGAGAAAGAGCACGCCGCCTTACAGCTGGAGCAGCTGAAGGCGCAGTTGCAGCCGCACTTCCTGTTCAACACACTCAACAGCATCTACGGCCTGAGTCTGGCCGGCTCCCCCGAAACGCCGCGCTTCATTTTGCTGCTGTCGGAGCTGATGCGCTACGTGCTCTACGACAGTGGCAAAGAGCACGTAGCGCTAACGGATGAAGTAACCTTCCTGGCAAACTACTTCGAGCTGGAGCAGCGCAAGTACGAGGGCGCCAGCATCCGCTTCACGGCTACTGGCACGGAGCTTTTTGAGCAGCAGGTGCCGCCGCTATTGTGGCTACCCCTCGTCGAAAACAGCTTTAAGCACGGCCGGCACCATTTCAGCGACGAGGCCAGCGTGGAGGCCACGCTCACGGCCACGCCCGGCACCCTGCATTTCGTGATTGAAAATGATATGTTGCCTAGCCCACCCCCTACCTTGCCACAGCGTAGCGGGGGCATTGGGCTAGTAAATATCCGGCGGCGCTTGCAGCTCTACTACCCCGGCACCCATCAGCTACACTTTTCCGAGCACGCCGGCCGCTACCGTGCCGAGCTTACCTTGCACATATGAGCACTGCCCCTACCCGCTGCCTGATTGTGGACGACGAGCCGCTAGCCCACCAGGTACTTGCCCGCTTCATTGCCCAAACGCCCGGCCTCGTGCTCAGTGGTCAGTGCCGCAATGCGATAGATGCCCACGAGTACTTGCGCCAACACCCTATTGATTTACTGTTTCTGGACATTGAAATGCCGCTGGTAACAGGGTTGCAGTTCCTCAAGACTCTCCAAACGCCACCCAAAACCATCCTCACCACGGCCTACCGCGAGTATGCCTACGAGGGCTACGAGTTGGAAGTACTTGATTACCTGCTCAAGCCTTTCAGCTATGAGCGGTTTGCGAAAGCCGTGGCGCGCTACCAGCCCCCGGCCCCAGTCCTACCCGATTCAGGCACCCAGGAGTATCTGCTCTTGAAAGATCAGGGCGGCCTGCTGAAAGTACCACTGCCTACCATCCGCTACGTGGAAGGCTGCAAAGACTACGTGAAGGTGGTGACGGAGGCCAAAACCTACCTCCACCACGCTACTATGCAGAAAATGAACGATTTGCTAGGACCGCGCTTCGTTCGGGCGCACCGGTCGTTTATCGTGGGGGCAAGTCACATAAAGCTGCTTCAGCCCGAGCAGCTAGTTCTAATTGATGGCACCAGCATACCCATTGGCAATTCGTACAAGGCAGAGGTAAGCGCCTATTTCAAGAAGTGATGCCCCACCAAACGCCTGCTTAAAACCTATCCGAATAGGCCATCATTTCGACCAGCGGGAGAAATCTCGCGTGCTGATGACCGGTAGGAATTACTAACACGCAAGATTTCTCCCGCTGGTCGAAATGACGGCCTGTTTTCTACTCCTATTCGGGTAGGTTATTACTGATTCGGCGCTTCGCGTTACAGCATCCCTTCATCCGCAAAGCTGTAATATCCCAAGTCCGTGTAAATCAGATGGTCCAGAATGGGCAAGTCCAGAAACTGGCCGGCTTCTTTGAGCTTGCGGGTGAGAGCAATATCGGCGGCGCTGGGGTTGCGGTTGCCGCTGGGGTGGTTGTGCACCAGAATAATGCTGCTGGCTAGTTGCTCCAGGGCGTGCTTGAAGATGAGCTTCGGGTCGGCCACGGTGCCAGCCACGCCGCCGGTGCTCACGGGCTGCTTGCGCATGACCACGTTGGCGCGGTTGAGTAGGACCACCCAAAACTCCTCGTGTGGCAAATCCTGCAAGTTGGGCCGGATGGTATTGTAGATATCCGTGGAGCAGGTAATAACCGTGCGCTGACTGGCGGCCGCTTCCTTGCGGCGCCTACCCAGCTCCAAGGCCGCCACTATGGTAATGGCCTTGGCCTCGCCGATGCCTTTGTGGCGCATCAGCTCTTTCACCGACAGCTTCGCCAGGGCGTTCAGATCGTTTTCTACCGCTTGCAAAATCAGCTTGGCCACGTCTACCGCCGAAAGCTTTGCCGTGCCCGAGCCCAGCAGAATGGCCATCAGCTCGGCGTCGGAGAGGGCGGCGCGGCCTTTGGCCAGCAGCTTTTCGCGGGGGCGGTCTTCCTCGGCCCAACTCTTGATGCTGAAGGAGGTAGGCACTGAGTACGTATTGGCAGGAAGCTGCTCGTTGGATAAACTATTGGCCTGGTTCATTGTACACATTTGGTAACATGGCGCTCATCCGGTAAGCAAACATAGTACCGGCCCATATCAAGTAAAATCTGCGTTCTTTCGTCTACCCACTCGCGGCCGTTTTGCGGCTGTTTTCATCTTCCCTCCTCGTTTTTGCATGTCTCGTTTTCTGTCGTTACCAGTTCTATTTTTCTTTCTTGTAGTTGAATGGTATGGCCTGCAAGCCGTGCGCACCGCCATTCAACCCGATACAGCTGGCGGCCGGCGCTTAACTGCGGTGGTGTATGTGGTGGTGACGCTGCTGGTTTGGGGCCTGGGCATTTGGGCCATCAGCACACGCCGCACCGCGCAGCCGCATTACAAAGTCTACCTCCTGGGCCTGTTGCTGGGGCTGATTGCGGCCAAGCTCGTGATTGCCCTACCCCTGCTACTGGAAGACGTGGTGCGGGGCGGGCGCTTCGTGGCGCGGCAGCTTAGTGGCAGTTCTGCGGGCGGTGAGCCGATTTCGCGCAGTGCGTTTCTGAGCCGGGCGGCGCTGCTGCTGGGCGCTGTGCCACTTGTGGCGCTGGTGTGGGGCATCGTGCGCGGCGGCACCGACTACCAGGTGAAGCGGCGCGTGCTGCGCTTTCCCAATTTGCCGGCTGCATTCGACGGCTTCAAAATTCTGCAAATTTCTGATCTGCATACCGGTTCCTTCACCTCCAAGGAGCCGTTGCAACGCGCCGTAAGACTCATCAACGAGCAGCAGGCCGACCTCATCTTTATGACCGGCGACTTGGTAAACAACGTGGCGACGGAGGTAGAAGAACACATCGATACGCTGGCGGGCATTCGCTCCCAGCGGCCGATCTACTCCATCCTCGGCAACCACGACTACGGCGATTATGTGCAGTGGGAATCGGCGGAGGCCAAGCGCGCCAACCTGGAGCGCCTGATGCAGAACCACGCCAAAATAGGCTGGGAGCTGCTGATGGACGAAAGCCGCACCGTAGAGCACAACGGTGAGCAGATTTCCATTCTCGGCGTGCAGAACTGGGGAACCAAGTTCGTGAAGCACGGCAACCTCGCCAAGGCGCACGCCGGCTCCGGCAACGCGCCCTTCAAAATCCTGCTCACCCACGATCCTACCCACTGGGATGCTCAGGTGCACGAGTACCCCGACATCGACCTGACGCTCTCGGGCCACACGCACGGCGCGCAGTTTGGCGTGAACCTGCCGCACCTAAGGTGGAGCCCTGTGCAGTACGTGTACAAGCAGTGGGCCGGCCTGTATAAGCGCAACATGCAACACCTGTATGTGAACGTGGGACTGGGCTTTTTGGGCTACCCTGGCCGGGTAGGATTTTTACCCGAAATCACGGTGCTGGAGTTGCGACGCGCATAGTTCAGCTACGTGGTGAGACGAGCGAGCAAAAACATAACCTCCGACGACTGGATGCGTATATGCCGCACATTCCATTTTTTGCTCCTCCCTTCAAAACTGACGTATCATGAAAAAGACTTTTTTTCTGCTCAGCTGTGCTGCTGCACTGACGATGGCCTCGTGCTCGGACAACAAAACCGAAACCGCTACCACCACCGATACCATGGGCACCACCGCATCCAACGATATGGATGACGCTACCTACCGCTCGCAAGCCGATGCCACCGCCCAGCGTATGGCCACCGACCTGAATGTTACGGACACCGCTGTGGTATCGCAAGCCCGTGACGCGTATTACAACCGCGCCCGCAAGCTGGCCGACGTACGCAACCAGTACACCGCCGACACTACCGGCCTAGGTGCTGCCAAGCGCTCGGCTTACCTGGAGTCGAACGAGGAATTTCATAATTTCCTGACGCCCGAGCAGTACACGGCCTATACCAGCAACCCCGGCCGCTACTACGAGGAAGTGGACATCGTGACCGTGACGCCGGCACCAGCTCCCCTCACGCCTGGCCAGAAGCTTGAGCGCGCCGCCGCTGGCGTGGCTCCCGGCACCACCGTAAAAGGAGCCGATGGCAGCAAAATCTCTGTTGATAAAGATGGCGACATCAAAATCAAGGATGCCCAAGGCAACAAGGCCAAAAAAGCCGGCGACGACGGCACTGTGAAGCTGAAGCCAGAAGATGGCGACAAAGTAAAGATCAAGTAGCTTAGCTACATCGCTGTTTGAAAGCCCGCCCGTGCAACGGAGCGGGCTTTTTTTGGCTCAATCCTTAACATCGGGCAACATTGCCAAAAGTCTGCGTTAGCTTTGTTTTGTGAGTATGCTACCTTTTCCACGTCTTGCGGGGCCACACGTGTTGCGGATGCTGAGCCTACTGCTACTGGTGTGGCTGTGGTCGGCCGGCACGGTGCGGGCACAGGTGCGCGTAACGGGTACCGTATCCGACGCCGAAACCCGCAAGCCTGTCCCGCGGGCTACCGTGCTGCTGCAAGGCAAAGGACAAGGCGTAATTGCTTCCGACCAAGGCAACTTCAGCCTGAACGCCACGGCCCGCGACACACTGGTATTTCAGGCGCTAGGATACCGCACGCAGCGCTTGGTGGTAGGCAACAGCGGCCTGTCGCAGATTATTCTGCAGATTAAGTTGCAACCTGCCAGCATTGAGTTGCAGAGTGTAGAGGTGCGCCAGGGCCGGCCTTCGGATGCTGTTATCAACCGGGCCTTGCGCAACATGAAGCGCCCTACCCCACCAGCCAACGCCGTGAAGCGCCCCGCTCCACCCAAGCCCCTGTTCCCCGTTGATAGCACCGCCCCGGCCGCTCCTACGGCTTCTGCTACGGTGCAAAACCCCGTGAGCTTGCTCTACGAGAAGTTTTCGCGGGAGGGCAAACAGCGGCAAAAGATGGAGGAAATTCAGGCTCAGGAGCGGCTGCAACAGGCTATTAAAGCCCGGCGGGAATACAACAAGAACTTCCTGGATAACCGGGGCTACGAATAAGATTTGCTCGTTTCACAGTAGAGCAATCTCGTAATGTTTCAAGGGCAACTGCCTTATCTCCTTAGTTCACAGTTTAGTATAAATTTAATATATATTTTACTTAATACTACGACACAACCTCGTCAACCGGTAGCCGTAAGTTTGTAGTATGAGAATCGGTTATCCCTGCGTGAATGAGTCGCTCGATTGTACGTCCGCATCGACCTTCCGGCTAGCCTCGTATTCGGATGCCCGCGTAGAGCAAACCGTGGCTAATAATCTAGCTTGCCTGCAGCGTATTCTGGAGTACAACCAAGAACACAATCTGCTCTTTTTCCGAATTGGATCGAACATCGTCCCTTTTGGCTCGCACGCTATCAACACCTACCCTTGGCAAACCAGGTTTGCGGCGGAGTTCCGGGCCATTGGCGACTACATCCGGCAGCACCACATGCGCGTGTCACTGCACCCCGATCAGTTCGTGGTATTAAATTCACCCGATGCGGGTATTGTAGAGCGTAGTATTGCTGAGCTGGTGTACCAGGGCTCTATGCTGGATTTGATGGGCATGGATACCACCGCCAAGCTACAAATTCACGTGGGCGGCCTGTACAACAACCGCGAACTGGCCCTCAACCGCTTCGAGGATACGTACCGGCGCCTGCCCGAGCAGGTTCGCAGCCGGGTAGTAATCGAAAACGACGACCGGCTGTTCAGCCTGCGCGACTGCTTGCGCATGCACGAGGCAGTGGGCATACCGGTGCTGTTCGACACTTTTCACCACGAATGCCTGAACAACGGCGAACCGATGGCCGAAGCGCTGCGTATGGCCGCTGCCACCTGGCACCCTACCCGCGACGGCGTGCTGATGCTGGATTACAGCTCTCAGCAACTTGGCGAGCGCAAAGGCAAGCACACCACTACGCTGGTTGAGGCCTTGTTCCACGACCTGTTGCCTCACCTGCATGGGCTGGATGCTGATATCATGCTGGAAATAAAAGACAAAGAAGCGAGTGCCGTACGCGCTGCCGCAATTTTACAGCAAGCGGGCCTATTGGACCTTGCCGCTGACTCTCCGACCTAATTCCCTTAATTACATACTGCTATGGCAAACCTCCCTGCTCCTGAATCCAGCGACAGACATCTCACACATACTATACAAGCCCTTCAAAATGGCCTCACAGGTCTTCCTCTTAGTACAGCTCTCACCCATGTTGATCAGTGGTACCAGTTACTGATTGACAGCGGTATTCCGGGTTTTCAGGATATTGCCCGTGAGTTGGGCAATCTGCAATCGTTGATCAGTGCCAAAAGCGACATCTTCGATGGCAAGTCCATTGGTCGCTCATTGAGCATGCTGGGCGCACAAACCATTCAGGCCGCCGACAACGCAGGCGATGCTCTACAGGCAGATTTGAGTACACTCGGGGACCTATTGATTAAGGCTGGAGGCGAATTGGAAACGCATGTAGCCACACCATAACCTCACCCAATACTTTCGTAAGAGCCCGTTTCTAACTTCAGAAACGGGCTTTCTTTTTTATGCGAAGCTACAAGTAGTGTTCTTTTGCAGGCTGGCCTTGTCTGCCTGTTTTTTAACGTGTATGCCATTAAGTAAGCTAAACAGGCTGCCCGCTTGCCACTTATGAATTCTAAAAAACGGCAAAGACAGAAATAAATTGGTTTTGCAAAACAGGATTACAATAACTATATTTCCAGAACCCAGCTACTCTATTTTGTAGCTTAGAGTATTCCGTCCTCTCTTTTGCCGTCCCGCCCATGTACACCGCCCACGAAGAACTCGAGCTCAACTGGTACGAAAAACTATTGATGTACGGTGCCCTAAGTTGGGTAGGCGTTGCTGGGTACCTCGTTCATGCAGTGTGGTCCTGAAGCCGCATATACTTGCTGATCTCCCATGCACTAACGCTTCTCTTGTATCCGCAACCAAAGCAAAGTGGATACAGTATTATCCTTCAATCGGCTATGCAGCGGCTGATTGAGGAAGAGGCTGCCGTGCAGGCAGAGAAATTAAGCCAATACTGCATCACCCACTATTGGGGACATGAAAAAGCGACTTGGGCTCCTTTGCCTGTGGGCGGCTATTGCGCTGCCCAGTCGTGCGCAGACGCCACGGCTGCACGACTACAATACCCTGGCGTGGTTCACCTATTCCGGCGATTACGCGGTAGCTGCCAAGTGGAAGCTACACGCGGAGTATCAGCTTCGGCGGATCAACTGGGTAGGCACGCCACAACAGCATCTATTACGGGGTAGCGTCATCCGTACTCTTTCCAAACGAGTGGAAGTATCGGCGGGCTATGCTCATCTGATAACTTATCGGTACGGTGAGTACCCTACCGTAGCCGACCGCCCCGAGCCCAGCAACCGCATCTACGAAGATATTTCGCTTAGCGACCAACTTGGTCGGTTGCGTCTTACCCACCGCATTCGCCTGGAGCAACGCTGGCTCAGCACCCGCGCCGACGATGGCCGCGGCCCCGTCAACGACTGGGCGTTTCAGAACCGCATCCGCTACCAGCTGTCGGGACAATTTCCGCTGCAAGGCCCTACCCTCGACGACGGCGAATGGTACCTGAATGCGTTTGATGAAATCTTCATCAACTTCGGCCGCAACGTAGGCGATAATGTGTTCAACCAAAACCGTCTGTCAGGCGGCCTGGGCTACCAGTTCACTGACAAGGCCAAGTTAGAGCTGAACTACCTCAATCAGATTATGCAGCACGAAATACCCGACCCCGTTTCTAATCGTCCGGTGTTTGAGTACAACAACGGCTTCCGTCTGAATGTACTCTATGATCTTGATTTTACAAAAAACCAGTAGCAGCATCTTCTACGCACCGGTAGTGTAACAAGCGCATTAAAAAAGTCTCTCCCGATGCCGGAAGAGGCTTTTCTGTGGAGTTGCAGAGTGCTGAGCCTTTGAAATGTTACGGCAGAATACGGTAAGCAACTGGCTTTATACCGCTTGTTTGCTGCATGGTGGTTACCATATTTTGCCGGGTGTTGTTGGCTGAACTGTGGGCAAAAACAGTCGTTACCTACACCTTTTGCCACTCCCTGAGAAACAGCGGCCCGTAGCGGTATATCGTATCGTAGCCATAGATGCTACTACCAGCCAAGTGGCCCAACGCTACCTCCTTTAGATTCTGGTCTTCCTCTGAGCCCCATAGTACTAAATCCGCCCCTGTGTGGCGCGGCGTGCGGGTAGTAATGGCCTGTGCTTGTTAGTGCGGCTGACCACCCCGAAACCGCACCCGTACACCCCAGGCCCGCCATTTGGGCCAGCTCTTTGATGTAGAGGTTCCGCTTTTGCTGCACCACTACTGGCACTACGTCCTGCCAATCCTGCCAGATGGCCACCGCTATAGGGGCAAAGGTAAGCGCACTTCGTCGCCGGTTTTCTTTTGGTGGAAGGATAGAACGAGTTGCTTGCCCACGCCCGTTATCTCCTACTCCGTGACTGCAACTGTGCTATCTTCCTTTTGATTTTATGCTTGCTGTTCAGTAAAATAGAAATAGGCCAGCATATCATGTAACTTTTTATCGTATTTAAAAAGAAGCCAAAACCTGTAAAATAAAATTTACTTGGATTAGTCCAGGTTGCTACGTTGAAGCATGTCTTAGTTTTGTAAATAATAAAGTGAAAAATAAAAACCTCTTTCCCGTTATCGAACAGCAGGCCGTTCTCCCACATAATTCTACGTTGTAATCGCTCCGTAATTATATCACCAAATAATACGCGAAGATTACCTTTTTTCTGTGTCTTCAGTAGGTGAGTCATACTTTCGATTTCACTCGAAAAATCAGACAAACTATGCCCTTCCCACAAGTGTTGGATCACATTGCTTGCTTCACAAAACTTCATCGTTCGCTGCTCAGTTAGAATGCGGTCAATGTCGTCGCTCTTTAGAAACAGCCTTTTCGTTTCCGGCATGTTCCTAAAGAGTGTAAAAGGCCCGGAAACGTACTGCGGATGAGCTGAAATAACATCATAGGACGTCAATAATTGCGGCGTCAGCACCTTAGATGTATCTCCGAATACCATATCGGTGTCGCAAAACCCCCAGAAGTCATACGCTGCTACATAGTCTTCGTAGATCAGGCCGTACGCAGGTTTGAAGTCACATAACTTATAGGACTTGGCAACCTGAATGGGCTTCCCTATTTTCCTCGTTGCCAACGCGTTGAACTTCGTTAGCGAAAATGGAATAAATCGCACATTCGTGTGAGATGGATAAACATCGAATACCTGATCAGTAAAAATAAAGAAATCAATATGCTCGTTATAAGAACAGGATTGCAAAAAATAGTTTAAATATCTTGGCAGGGCACCAAAATGAGTAATGATCATTGCAATGCTACTCATCTCCTCATGATTTTCGTCAGATGGGATATAACGAACGTTAAATCGCTGACAATATTATTGTATTATTTCTTACTAGGCTGTCGTTGCCCGCAAAGTTCCCAGAAGATTTTGCTTAAGCGCCTTGCTAGCCCATACCCTTCCTTTCGGCAATGATGTCGAAGTTTTCCTGCTGCACCGGCGTGGCCTGCGCCTCATAAAGGAACAGCAACGGCGTATTACAGCCGGCTGTAAGTGCTGTTATCCGATAGCTGGAAGAGTAGACTGAAAATAGTAAACTTGACTGCGAAGGAAGGTGAGAGAAGCCCATCTGTTGGCAAAACTGTGGGCATATAATAAAAAAAGCCTCTCCCGATGCCGGGAGAGGCTTTTCCGTGGAGCTGCAGGGATTCGAACCCTGGTCCAGACAAGGAAGCCGTCGGGCTTTCTACGTGTGTATCTATGCTTGAATTGTCGGGGTAGCCCGGGCGCACATCAGGCCTTTAGTCTACCCGTAGATGCAGTTTGGTTTCGCCACGTGGTCACACCTCCCACGTGGCTATCTTCTACTTACGACGCCCCGAACTCACCCGTGTAAAAGAAAACGGATGCGGGACGATGGCATTACTTAGTACCTAGACTAAGCAGCCATGGCGTAGGAATACTCGCCAGTTATTGTTCGGATAACTTTTTAACAGGAGATTTATCCAACTCCCGACACGCTTACTCGCGACTTGCACAAGCTGTCAATTCCATGTCAGCCCCAGATTAGAAAGAACGGTACCCGCCACGAGAGACGGGGCGCAAATGTACGCAGATTAGGTGGAAAACGTTGCACCAAGGCCAATTTGTTCCCTTTTGTCACTCCGAGCGACGGGAGGAATCTAAGAAAAAAGCAATAGCCTTCTACCTCAGATTCCTCCCGGCGCTTGGAATGACAAACACCGCTTCTGACTTCCAAAGCCCACCTTTTCGGGGTATCTTTGTAGGATAGCACTATGGAGAATTTCGTTGTTTCGGCCCGGAAGTACCGTCCGGCCACGTTTCGGAGCGTGGTGGGGCAGCAGCACGTTACCACTACCCTGCAAAACGCCATTGCCTCGCAGCACTTGGCGCAGGCCTTTCTGTTTTGTGGGCCAAGGGGAGTAGGCAAAACCACCTGCGCCCGCATCTTGGCCAAGACCATCAACTGCGAGTTTGTGGAGGAGCACGTGCGCAAGGGGCGCTCGGTGGCGGAGCTGGTAGCGGCCGGCCGCCAGGACATTATTCCCGACTCCGTGCTCCACTCGCCTACCCCCGACGCGCCCACCGAGCTGGAAGCCTGCGGCAAGTGCTCCTCGTGCCGGGCGTTTCAGGAAAACGCGTCGTTCAATGTGCACGAGCTGGACGCAGCCTCCAACAACTCGGTGGAAGATATCCGCTCGTTGGTGGAGCAGGTGCGCTACGCGCCGCAGCAGGGCCGCTTCAAGGTGTACATCATCGATGAGGTGCACATGCTGTCGAATGCGGCTTTCAACGCTTTCCTGAAGACGCTGGAGGAGCCGCCGGGCTACGCCATTTTCATTCTGGCTACCACCGAGCGCCACAAGATTATTCCCACAATTCTCTCGCGCTGCCAGATTTTCGATTTCAACCGGATTCGGGTCGACGACATTCGGGGGCATTTGCGCTACGTAGCCAATCAGGAGAAAATTCAGGCGGAGGACGACGCGCTGCACCTGCTGGCGCAGAAGGCCGACGGCGGCCTGCGCGATGCGCTATCGATGTTTGACCAGATGGTGACTTTTGCGGGCCACGACCTGAGCTACAAGGACGTGGTGCAGAACCTGCACATTCTCGACTACGAGTACTATTTCCGGCTGGTAGACGCGCTCTTGAACGAGAACCTGTCGCAGACGCTGCTGCTACTGGATGAGGTGATGCAGAACGGCTTCGACCTGCACAACTTTGTGGTGGGCGCGGCCGAGCACCTGCGCGGCCTGCTAGTGTGCAAAGACCCCGTGACGGTGCAGCTGCTGGAAGTGTCGGAGGGAATTCGGCAGAAGTACGTGCAGCAGGCCCAGGCCGCGCCGCTGGCCTTCCTGCTCTCGGCCCTGAACTTGGTGAGCCAGTGCGACCGGGAGTTCAAGCAAGCCAAAAACCAGCGCCTGCACGTGGAGCTGACGCTGATGAAGCTGGCCTACCTCAACGGGGCCGTGCAATTTGCCCGCGACCTAAGCAGCCCCGCCGCCAACGGCGAGGCGAAAAAAAAAAGTAGTTCCGTAGGCTCGCCTACCCCTACGGCAACACATAACCAGCTGGTAGCGGATGGCACTGCCGAAGCTCCGGCAACGTACACGCCGGTTGCTTCCCCGCCTGCACGCCCCCTACCCCCGCCAGCTACGGCAACAGCGCCGCCACAATCGGCGGAGCAGCCAACCCCTACCCTCGCTTCCGGCCCCGCCGACCCACAGCCCATTGTGCCGGTAGAGAGCGGCGTGGAGGAGCTGCACGACACGCCCAGTATTGAGGATGAAACGGCCGACCTGCCGGAGCCTACGCAGCAGTTTCGGGATACGCAGCCGCACGTGGAGGTAGGGCGCCCCAGTTTCGAAGGGCATGAGCCGGCGCCCGGTCTCCCCCTCCCGCCCGTAACACGCCCCAACGGCCCGATTGCGTCGAAAGTACCCAATCTGCCCAGCCTATCGGCCCTGAAAGCCAAGGTGGCCCAGCAGGCCAGCACCGCCAAAGCCCCCCCCATCCTGGATGTGGAACCTACCACTACAGATGGCCTGCCGCCGGTACAGGAGGAAGTACTTCACCGCGTTTGGAACGAGCTAAAGGAAGAGCGCAAGGCCCAGGAAAAGATGACCGAATACATGGTACTCAACCGCCCCGTAAAGGCCAATGAACACCATGTGATTGAACTCGTTGTGGACAATCCGGTGCAGGTGGATCAGTTCAACGAGTTTCGGGCGGAGCTGCTCACGGAGCTGCGCCGCCGCACGGGCTACCCCCGCCTCGCGGTGCAGGTAAGCGTAGCGGTCCAGGCCCAAACCGCCCGCAAGCTCTACACCTCCTCCGATAAGTTTGAGTACCTGGCCGAGAAGTTTCCGATGCTGCACGAGATGAAGCAGCGCCTGGGCCTGGATACGGACTTTTAATTCCGGATTCTGTTGGTGCTGTGGCCGACTATAAAGTAGACTCTGTGAACAGCAAGTCAAACAGGTGCGTTTCTGTGCTTTTAAAACGTCATACTGCGCTTGCCGAAGCATCTCTACCGAACTAAGTTCGAGCCAACGAAGCGGTAGAGATGCTTCGACAGGGTTTGCACCTCACCAATTACTGAGTAGTGGCGCTACTCCAGCCCAACGCTTTTTTAATTCGGTAATAGATTTCGGTGTTTTCGTACATGCCTGTAAATAATTCGCTGCCTACCCCATAGGCAAACACGGGCACCATGACGGCTGAGTGTTTATTGCTGGCAAAGTTGGCGGCTACCTTGCCGCTGGGCGAGCTGCCGCCCAACACGCTGTAACCGCCCGTTTCATGGTCGGCCGTGACGATGACCAGCGTTTCGCCGTTGGCGGCCGCAAACCGAAACGCCTTCCCTACCTGCTGGTCGAAGTCCAGCACCTCCTGCACGTTTTGGGTGGTGTTGTTAAAGTGGCCAGCGTCGTCAATCTGTGAGCCTTCAATCATCAGAAAAAAGCCCTTGTTGTTCTTGCTTAGCACTTCCAGCGCCTTGTCTACGCCCTGGTTGATATAAGCGGCCGTGCGCTCGGCCACGGCGGGCGGGCCATTCTCGGCGAGTAGGGCTATGGCTTTGGGGCCGGTGATGCTGGCTAGTTCGCTGGGCTTGGTGACTACCTGATAGCCTTTTTGGCGCCACTGCGGCAGCAGGTCGGCGTGGTCTTGGCGCTGGGTGAAGTAGCGCAGGCCACCGGCGTACATGAAATCGATGGGTGCCGAGAGGTACTTCAGCGCAATGGCTTCCTGGTCGTTGCGGTCGGGGTGGGTCACGGCGAAGCAGGCGGGCGTGGCGTCGGTTAGCTCGCAGGCCACTACCAGGCCGGTAGACTTGCCGTGCTCCCGTGCATCCCACATAATGGAGCGAAACTGGTGCCCCAACGAATCCATGCCGATGGCCGCATTATGGGTTTTGTGGCCCGTGGCCATAGCCGTAGCACTGGCCGCCGAGTCGGTAATTTTGCCGTACTGGTTTTGGGTGATGCTGAAGCCCGTGGCCTGCGCCTGCTGCATAAACAAGTGGCCGTGGTTGGCGAGTAAGCCACCCGTTACCTGCGCCGGCCCCATGCCGTCGCCAATCATGAGAATGATGTTTTTGATGGGTTTGCGCAGACCAGCATAAGGCACCAGCTCCGGTACGGGGTAAGCGCCGGGCGACTGATACTCCCGTTTATACAGCGGCTCATCAGCTTTGGCAGCCTGGTCGGGCAGGTGCTTAATGGCTTCAATCACGGCGCTACGAGAGGGCTGCGACTGAGACGACCCGCAAGCGTACAGGCTGAAGCTGCCACTGAGCAGCAGAAGGTAGCGCAAAGAAATCATGGGATAAATAAAGAAGGTACCGAAGATGCCAGAGCATATTCTGAGTTGATATAAAGAGTAGAGACACAATATTTTGTGTTTCCCCGTTGAACAACCAACGTCAGCAAGTAGAGCCATAACATGTTGTGTCTCTACTTGCGCGGAGCAGCGCCTTTTTGCGCGTCAATTACTTGCTTTAGCTCCGTTAGCTCGTCGGCGCCCACGAGTAGGGCGGGGTAGCGTAGCAGTTCCCGCCACACGGCTTGGCGCTGGGCAGCACTGGCAGCGGGCAAGTCCCAGAACCGAACTTTCTGTCCGGTGCGCACGGCTTGGTCGTTGAGCTGGCGCAGGCGGGCGGCTTCGGCGGCGGGCATCGACCCTACCCCATCCCAACGAAAGGTCTTCTTCCAATTGCCGTTAACGGCGGGAATGTTGGCCGCTAGGCTGGGTTGCAGGTCGGTAAGTTGTCCGTCCAGAAACACCAGTCGGTTAGGATCAGCCAGGATCTGCTGGCGGGGGTAGCCGCCTGTGAGGATGACGCGCACGCCACCAGCACGAGGTTTTCCCGGCGTGGAAAGCAGCTCGCGGTAGCGACTGAGCACCTTATGCAACTGGGCGTAGGTAGCGGGGCCGTCGTTCTTGAAATCAACGTACAGCCACAACTCGGCGGGCTTCGTGTAGTAGTGGCCGTTGAGTTGGCGCAGTGGGTCGAGGTAGAGGCTTTGCAGGGTTTGGTCGGGGCGCAGCGCGGCGCGCTCGTGGCCTACCTGCAAGGTGCTATCGATCAGAAACACATCGGCTTCCACGCTTTTAAAACCCAGCTGCAAGGCATCGAACAGCGGATGTGTCCGCCAGTAGTCGTTGTGGGAGTGGCCTTGCTCCAGGGGCGGGGCGGGTTGGAAGCGTGGCGTTTGGGCGTGGGCGGCGGTTAATACTATTCCCAAGAGGGCGGAAGCAATGGTCTTTATCATCAACATAAAATAAGCGAACTGCTGGCTTTCTTAATTAATCAAGCTCCAGCAAAATGCGCCCGTCATTCCGAGCTGGTCGAGGAATATCGCGCGCAGCGGTAATTACTACCCTGCACCAGCACAGTTACGCCGGGTAGGGGCTGACTGGCTTTGTCGGTGATGCGGCCGCGGATAGACTGAGCCGCTGGCATATCAGGCGTTGAAAGTCGGGCTGGCATGCCCACAGGGGGTAGGGCTGATGCCGCTAGCGCCGTGCAGGATAAACTCAGTGTGAGTGTTGCCAGGGCTGCCGTGTGTTTGGTGTGGTGCAGTAAGAGTGCAGGCATACAAGAGCAGAGAAGGGTAGAAAAACAAGCCCGACAGGCCCACACAACCGGCAATACCAGAATCGATTAAGTCGCGAGCGGCTCCATAGGAAGCGTTCCGTTCGACGTTGTACCGTCCGTTTAGTGGGCTGTTGGCTTTTTGCGCTGCACAAAGGAAGAGCCGCATTATTGAGTGGATATTTCCTATAAATTATTTAATTGTTACTGTCCGACGTAAAGCCAATGCGCGGGCATCTCGCAAGGCGAAAGCCACGTAGCTGTGGCACAATGCTGGTTTTGGAGCTTGCCGCCGCAATTGCACTGCCTACCTCTAGCGCAGTTCTCAGGCTACTATATTGATAGTTCGCTGCGTAGCCCAAGGCTTCAGCTCTAGTAGAACAGGACGTTTTATTCTGGCTTGTGAAGCCGAAACCATAGGCTCCAGACCAACCGCAAATCCTCATGTGACCAACTGCTTTGCTGGACAGCCGGCAGGTATGAGCCCACGCCGCTGATGGCAGCCAATTATGCTTGTAGAACCTCGGCAATAACCCGGATCAGGGCATGACTTGGCATTCGGACACCTGTAATCGTGCGGCTCGGCTGCCAGCAGCACTTTGAAAGCAACACGGTCCTATACATAAAATTTCGCACTTCGAGGGTGCGGCGGGGTGTTTCGGAGACAGTTGGGCTTTTTATTCCAAAAGAGGCCCCCTATCTTTGATTTCCTAAGTCCTCCGCACCGCCTTCCTGTGAAAAAACCCTTTCTACTAGTACTTCCGGCTTTGGCTGCTCTGGGTCTCACCCAATGTCAGTCCAGCAAACCGGCCGCCACTGCTCCCGCCACCGAAGCGCCCGCTACCGCCGCGAAGCAGAAAGAGTACAAGTACGAAACCGTGGAAGGCGACCCGTTAAGGGCCCGCATCTATACTCTGGATAACGGCCTGACCGTTTACCTCTCCGATTACGACGACGCGCCGCGCATCCAGACGTATCTGGCGGTGCGCGCCGGCTCCAAAAACGACCCACACAACGCTACTGGCCTGGCGCACTACCTGGAGCACATGGTGTTCAAGGGCACCTCCAAGCTGGGCACACAAAACTGGCAGGCCGAAAAGCTGGAACTGGACAAGATTGAAGGCTTGTACGAGCAGTACCGCGCCACCCGCGACGCGGCGCAACGCAAGAAACTCTACCACCAGATCGACTCCGTATCGAGCGTGGCGGCTAAGCTGGCCGTGGCCAACGAGTACGACAAGGTGATGGGCGCCATTGGCTCGAAGGGCTCCAACGCCTACACCTCGGTGGAGCAGACGGTGTACCAGGAAGACATTCCGAGCAACCAGATTGAGAAGTGGGCTGCCATCCAGAGTGAGCGACTGAAGGAGATGGTGCCGCGCCTGTTCCATACGGAGCTGGAGGCGGTGTACGAGGAGAAAAACCGCACGCTCGACAACGACTTCTCCAAGGAATACGAGGCGTTGAACGCCGGCTTGTACCAGAAGCACGAGTACGGCACGCAGACGACCATCGGCACGATTGAGCACCTGCAAAATCCGTCGATTACGGAGATTAAGAAGTATTTCGGGCAGTACTACGTGCCCAACAACGTAGCGCTGGCGCTGAGCGGCGACCTGGACTACGACCAGACCATCCGCCTCATTGATCAGTATTTTGGGCAGATGGAGCGCAAGCCGGTTCCCGCCTTTGAACCAGCCCAGGAAGCGCCCATCACTACCCCGCTGGTGAAAGAAGTGGTAGGGCCATCGGCTGAAAACGTGATGCTGGGTTTCCGCTTTCCCGGCACCACCACCGACGACGCGCTAGTACTGCGCATGATCGACAAGATCCTGACCAACGGCCAGGCCGGCCTCATCGACCTCGACCTGAACCAGCAGCAGAAAGTGTTGCAGGCGGCCTCGTTTACGGATTTGAACGACGACTATTCCTCGCACATCATGTACGCCACGCCGCGCCAGGGCCAGTCCTTGGACCAAGTGAAGGCGCTGCTGCTGGGTGAGCTGAATAAGGTGAAGAAGGGCGACTTCCCGGAGTGGCTGATTCCGGCCATCATCAACAACGAGGAGCTGCAACGCACCAAGAGCTATGAAGACAACGAGGCCCGCGCCGGCGCGTTTGTGGCTGCGTTTGTGGCTCGCCAGTCCTGGAAAGACTACCTCAAGCAGTTCGACGACTTCGCCAAGATTAAGAAGGAAGACGTGGTGCGCGTAGCCAACCAGTACTACCAGAACAACTACGTGGTGGTGTACAAGCGCACCGGCCAGGATAAAACCACCGAGAAAGTAGTGAAACCGGCCATTACGCCCGTGCCCGTGAACCGCGACGCGGCATCGGACTTCTACAAGCAGGTGACGGCCATACAGTCGCCGGAATTGCAGCCGGTGTTTGTGGACTACAAAAAGGATATTCAGGAAATCAAGCTCAACTCGGGCGTGCCGGTGTTCTACACCCGCAACGCCGAGAACAACCTGTTTAACCTCTATTACGTGCTCGACATGGGCACCAACGCCGACCCGCGCCTGGGCTTGGCCACTGACTACCTGCAATACCTCGGCACCGACAAATACACCGCCGCGCAACTGCAACAGGAGTTCTACAAGCTGGGCTGCTCGTTTTCGGTGAGCAGCGGGCAGGACCGCACCTTCGTGAGCCTCTCCGGCCTCGATGGCAACATGGAAAAGGCGTTGGCTCTGTTTGAAAGCTTGCTGCACGCTCCCAAGGCCGATGCCGAAGCCCTCAAGAACATGGTGGCCGGCACGCTGAAAGCCCGCCAGGATGCCAAGCTGAACAAGAACGTGATTCTGCAACAGGCCATGGTGAACTACGCCAAGTACGGCTCCAAGAATCCATTTACTACCCAGCTGAGCGAGAAGGAGCTAAAGGCCTTGAAGCCGCAGGAGTTGATCAGCCGTATTCAGCAGCTGACAGGCTACCAGCACCGCGTGCTGTACTATGGTCCGCAGCCTACGGATAAGGTAGTAGCCGTGCTGAACGCCGACCACAAAACGCCCCCTACCCTCAAGCCCGTACCAGCCGACAAGGACTTTGCCGAGCAGCCCATGAACCAGCGCCAGGTGTACTGGGTGGACTATAACATGGTGCAGGCCGAAATCCTGTTCCTGACCAAGGGCGACGCTTATGATAAAGCGTTGGTGCCCACGGTGAGCCTGTATAACGAGTACTTCGGCGGGTCGATGGGGAGCATTGTGTTTCAGGAGTTGCGCGAGTCGAAGGCGCTGGCGTACTCTGCCTCGTCGCGCTACGCGAGTGCCGATAAGCTGGGCCGCTCCAACTACATCACTTCCTACATTGGTACGCAGAGCGACAAGCTGCCCGAGGCCATGGCCGGCATGGCGGGCCTGCTGAACGATATGCCCACGGCCGAAGCCAACCTGGTGATTGCCAAAAACGCCATTCGCAACAGCATTGCCACGGAGCGCATCACCAAGTCGAACATCCTGATGAGCTACGAGCGCGCCAAGCGCCTCGGCCTCGACTACGACGTGCGCCGCGACGTGTATGAGAAAACCTACAATATGAGCTTTGATGATTTGAAGAAGTTTCAGGAGGCCAAAGTGAAAGGCCAGAACCAAACCATTCTCGTTATCGGCTCCAAAGACCGTTTGAATTTCAAGGAGCTTGCCAAGTACGGCAAGGTTCAACAGCTTACCCTGAAAGAGATTTTCGGGTATTAGTCCTTCATGTGGGCGCTTGTCATGCTCCATCTGGCGTCCGCTTGTCGAAGCATCTCTACTGCTTCATTGGGTAGTAATTACTCACGGTAGAGCTGCTTCGACAAGCGGACGCCAGATAGAGCATAACAGACATCAGCAAGAAGATTTCATATAAAAACACTTTACATACCGTCACCTAACAACTGACACTTTTCACAATGGCAGAACAAAAAATTACCATCCAGAACGGCAAGCTGAATGTGCCGGACCAACCCATCATCCCATTTATTGAGGGCGACGGTACGGGGCCGGATATCTGGGCGGCATCCGTAAAAGTATTTGACGCAGCAGTGGAGAAAGCCTATGGTGGCTCCAAGAAGCTGATGTGGAAAGAGGTTCTGGCCGGTGAGAAAGCATTCAAGCAAGTAAACAACTGGCTGCCCACCGAAACGCTGGACGCTTTCCGCGAGTACCTGGTAGGCATCAAAGGCCCCCTGACTACCCCCGTAGGCGGCGGCATTCGCTCGCTGAACGTGGCTCTGCGCCAGGAGTTGGACCTGTACGCCTGCGTGCGCCCCGTGCGCTGGTTCGAAGGCGTACCCTCGCCCGTGAAGCAGCCCAACCTGACCGACATGGTGATTTTCCGCGAAAACACGGAGGACATCTACGCCGGCATCGAGTACATGAACGGCACGCCCCAGGCCCAGAAAATGCTGGAATTCCTGCAAGACGAGATGGGCGTGAAGAAAATCCGCTTCCCCGAGTCGTCTTCGTTCGGCATCAAGCCGGTGTCGAAAGAGGGCACGGAGCGTTTGGTGCGCGCGGCCATCGAGTACGCTCTCACGCACAAGAAGCCTTCGGTGACGATTGTGCACAAGGGCAACATCATGAAGTTCACCGAGGGTGCCTTCAAAACCTGGGGCTACGAGCTGGCTGAGCGCGAGTTTGGCGACAAAGTATACACCTGGGCACAGTACGACAAGGTGATGGCCAAGCAGGGCCAGGAAGTAGCCGATGCGCAGCAGAAGGCAGCACTGGAAAGCGGCAAACTTCTGATTAAGGACAGCATCGCCGATGCATTCCTACAGCAGATTCTGCTCCGTCCCGCCGAGTACTCGGTGGTGGCTACCCTGAACCTGAACGGCGACTATATCTCCGACGCACTGGCCGCCATCGTAGGTGGTATCGGTATTGCGCCGGGCGCCAACATCAACTACATGACCGGCAACGCCATCTTCGAGGCTACCCACGGCACCGCGCCCAAGTACGCCAACCTCGACAAGGTGAACCCCGGCTCGGTTATCCTCTCGGGTGCCATGATGCTGGAGTACATGGGCTGGCAGGAAGCTGCCGACCTGATCTACAGCGGCCTAGAAGCAGCCATCGCCTCCAAGCGCGTCACCTACGACTTCGAGCGCCTCATGGACGGTGCTACCCTGCTGAAATGCAGCGAGTTCGGTGATGAGATTATCAACCAGATGTAGTAGCTTGGCAGTAGCCAATTCATAAGAACCCCCGCGTTGGCTGAAAGGCTGGCGCGGGGGTTCTTATTTTTATAATCGGCATAGCTTGTGCTTATTCTAAACGCTCTGCACTCGCTCGGCTGTGCCGAGTGAGCACTACGCTTGAGGGGCTGTGCCCCGAATCCGTCCGCGCCGCTTGCACGAGGCCGGCGCAATGAGGTGCAGACGCGCGCAGCACAGCTGCTTGAGCGTAGACCTCACTCGGCATAGCCGAGCGAGTGCGCAGGGAGTGGGGTGCAGAGTGCGGGCCCGAAAGTGTTGTGAGTTTACACGTGGCACACTATGTTTATTGTCAACACGCTATTCTATTTTTTGTGTCAGAGCTTCGTAAAACGTATCCCGGAGGGCTATTCTTTTTGACGTTAACTGTAGTGGGCTGGGTAGACGTATTCATTCGTCCGCAGTACACAGATATTCTTCTCGACAGCCTCCGTTATTGTCAGCAGCACAAAGGGTTGGAAGTATATGCTTACGTCATCATGAGCAGTCATATTCACCTGATTGCTGCCCGAACGGAGGGCAACCTCAGCGACGTGTTGCGTGACTTGAAAGCGCACACCGCCCAGCAGTTACTCAAAGCTATTGCCGAGAATGAGCAGGAAAGCCGTCAAGAATGGATGATGCGTTTGTTCACGTATTACTCCCGGCCGCAGCGTCAGAATGAGCAGTATATGTTTTGGCAGAAAACCACTTTCCCTATTGCTCTCCTGACACCTACGGTAGTGCGCCAGAAGATGGACTACATTCATAATAATCCGGTAGCGGCCGGCTTGGTTACGGCACCAGAGCATTATCCCTTGAGTAGCGCCTGCTATTTCAGTCCTATTAAAACGCTGCCCTTGTAAGTTTCTTCGCACGCAGTACCTACACCTGCTTGTACTCCGCAGTCGCTCGGCTATGCCGAGTGACGCTTACGCTTGAGGGGCTGTGCCCCGAATCCGGCCGCGCCGCTTGCACGAGGCCGCGCTAACGTTAAGCAGACGCGCGCAGCGGAGCTGCTTGAGCGTAGGCGTCACTCGGCATAGCCGAGCGACTGCGGCAGACGTCGAGCGACTGCGGCACGACTACCGCTGCATTCCCCCTACCCTTCCAACCGCCTACCCTGCTCCAACCGCAGCACCTGCGTCACGCTTTGCGGGATTTCGTGGGGGTAGTGGCTGACGTAGATGAGCGTGACGTTGCTGACGGCGCAGATGCGGTCTAGCACGTGGCGGAAGTGCTGTTGCTGCTGGGCGTCGAGGCCTTGGCAGGGCTCGTCGAAGAGGTAGAGGGGCGGGTTGCGCACCACGGCGCGGGCCAGCAGGCACAGGCGCTGCACGCTGGTAGCCACTTGGCGGAAGGGTGTGGCAGCGTGTTGCCCCAGATTCAGCAGACGCAGCCAGCGGCGGGCAATGGCGGCTTTGTCGGGTTGGCTGGGGTGGAGGAGGCCGAGCGTTTCGTAGAAGCCCGACTCGATGATGTGCAGGCAGCTTTGCCGGGCCGGGAAGTACTGAAACAGCTCCGGCGACACAAACCCGATCTGGCGCTTGATGTCCCAGATACTCTCGCCGCTGCCGCGCCGCCGGTCGAAGAGCGTGATGCGCTGGCGGTAGGCCTGGGGATTATCGCCGTTGAGCAGGCTGAGCAGGGTGCTTTTGCCCGCACCGTTGGGACCTACCAGCGCCCACCGCTCGCCGGGCTTCACCTCCCAGCTTACGTGGTCGAGTACCGTTTTGTCGCCGTAGCGAATGGTCACGTCCTCAAGGCGCACGATGGTTTGGAACTGCGGGGGCGGCGTGAGGGCCAGCAGGGCGCGCAATTCGCTTTCATCAAGGAGTGGCAAATCAGATGGCGTGAGCTGGCTGGGGCGGAAGTCGGCCTTCTCAACCGCGGCCACTACCCTACCCGCATGCAGCACCGCCACGTGCGTGATGCCCGCGGGTAGCTCGTGCGGGCTGGTGGCCATCACCACCGTGATGCCCGAGGCAATAATGGCCGCCAGCAACTCATCGAAAGCGGCGCGGGTAGGCACATCGAGGCCGGTGAGGGGCATATCCAGCAGGAGCAGCGCCGGGTTGCGGAGCAAGGCGGCAGCCAGCAGCAGGCGCTTGGTTTCGCCGTTGGAGAGCTTGATGAGGCGCTGAGTTTGCAGCTGCACCAGGTTCAGCAGGGCTACTACCCGCTCGTAGGTCCAGTGGGGCGTGGCTGCGGCCAGGGGCACGGCTTGCAGGTAGTCCGCTACGGTCGGGATATTGTCGGTATCGGTGGCGTTGAAGCGCTGCTGGTAGTAGATGTCGGTGGTATTGGCCAGCGTGCGGAAATCAGGGCGGGCGGGTACGTAGCTGATCAGGCGCCGCCAGGTGAACAGCGGGTCGTGGGCGGCGCGCTCCTGCGCCAGGGCATCGAGCTGCGGGTAGGCGGCGCGGCCACCGGTGATGGTCAGGCGGCCGGCCAGGGTAGCGAGCAAGGCGCTTTTGCCGGCCCCGCTCTCGCCTACCAGCGCCCAGTGCTGCCCCGGCTCTATCCGAAAATTTAGATCATTGAACAGCAACCGGTTGAGGTGACGAACGGTGACGTTTTCGAGCGAGAGCAGGGGTTCGGGCATGGGTAGGCAGATAGGGCGCAAGGCCGATTTGAAACGGCAGCTTACGCACCGCAGCCCACACTTCCCAATTCATCCACCACAAATACCGTAGCCTGCCTACTGCCGTTCGCTACCTTGCAGCCATGAACGCCTACCCTACCCTGGACACCGAACGGCTACTGCTGCGCCAGCCCGTGGTGCGCGATATCCCAACCATTGTACAGCTGGCCAACGAGCCGACCGTCGCCAACATGACGCTTAATATTCCGTATCCCTACCAAGAATCGGACGCCGTGTATTGGCTGAACGCGGCAAATCAGGGCTTTGCCAGCGGCTTGCATCGGGTATTCGCCATCGAGCTGCGGCAGACGGGACAGTTCATCGGCGGCATCGGCCTCACGATTGAGCCACGCTTCAACCGGGCCGAAGCGGGCTACTGGGTAGGCAAGCCGTTCTGGAACCAGGGCGTTGCCACGGAAGCGTTGCGGGCGGTGCTGGCTTTCGGTTTCGACACGTTGGCGCTGCACAAAATCTTCGCTACGCACTTGGTCGAGAATCTGGCGTCGGGCAAAGTGATGCAGCGCGCCGGCATGCAGTGGGAGGCTGAGCTGCACCAGCACGTGCGCAAAAACGGGCAGTATTTCGATCTGATGCAGTACCAACTCACGCGGCCCGCCTACCTCGCCCGCGTTGCAGGGTAGGCAGGCAGGCAACTACAACGCTATGCTAGAGGCGGTTTGCGTTAGCTAAAAAGGTAAGCCAGAACGGTGTAGAGACGCATACTTGCGTCTCGTCGTTGAACGAAATCCGATCTTACGGCGCGAACAAGAAGACGCATATTTGCGTCTCCTTTTTGAACGATTTCGGCTATCTGGTGCAGGCGACGAGACGCAAATATGCGTCTCTACACCGTTCTGTAGTTAACTCAAACCGTTTCTTAGAACTCAAGCCCTGCCATCAGCTGCACGCCTTCATACTTAAACTCCTCTACGCTGGAGCGTTGGCCCAGCCCCACGTGGTTGAAGCCGCGCAGGTAGCGGGCCGTCAGGCTCAAGTGGGTAGTCAGCTGCACGGCCACGCCGGCGGTGCTTAGGATGCTGCGCTCCTCCGTGTCGTGGGTGGTGGTGGTGGTGGTGCCGGCCGCGGTTTGCTCCGCCCGAATCAGCAGGTCGAACTGAGGGCCGGCCAGCAGCCACAGGCGCGGCAGCACCTGGTAGCGCACTGTGAGGGGTAGGGAAAGGTAGGCGAAGTTGTACTCGCTATCGGTGGTTTTGTTGGCCCCGCGCATCTGGGCAAACAGGTAATCCTGCTCCAACGCCCACTTTTGCCCCAGCGGCACGCGCATACTCAAGCCGGCCACTGCGCCTACCCGGTAGCTGGCGTCTATCGGCACGGCGGGGCGCGGGTAGCCGCGGTTGAAGTTCATGTTGATGAGGTTGGCACCAGCCTTCACCCCAAACAGCACGGCTCGCTTTTCTCCGTCTGCGGGCGGCGCGGCTGGTTTTCCGGTGGCGGCTACCGACTCAACTGCCAGCAGGACCGGCAAACCGGCAAGGAGTAGCATGTTTTTCATAGGCGCGGGCAGGTATCCGACGTCCCGCCTACCTGCGGTGCTGGCTATACCGCGCTAAAGATAGATGCCCGACGCCGTTCTATGCGAACTAACGTCGGGCATCTATTTTAACCTACTACTTTTTGGGCTGCCTAGCTTGGCTCCTCGCCAAACTTCTCGTTGCGGCCGCTGCTGTCGGGTTGGCCGGTGAGGGCACCTTTGGCCATCTGGAACAGGCTGTTGACTTTGCCGCCGGGCTTGTCCCAGTACTCGGCCTGATGAAAATCAACCTTGAGCAGGGTGATATTCGGGTCGTCCTTGCCTTTCGGGAACCAGGCTTTGAGGCCGTCGTTCCAGAGCGCATCGATTTTAGCCTTGTCCTTTTTCACCTCGGCGGTGCCGGCCAGGCTCACGTAGGTTTCGGCGGTTTCATCGGAGTAGTTGATGCCCACGCGGTTGTTGGCCTTGATTTCTTCTACTTTGCGCGAGTCTTCGTAGGTGAAAAACCACAGCGTACCGTCGTCGTCGAGGCCGTGCGTGTACATGGGGCGACTGTGAAAGTCGCCGTCGGTTTCCAGCGTGGTGAGGGTGGCGTAGCGGATGTCCTTGATTTTATCTTTGAGCGTATCCAGCTCCTGGGGTCTGATGGCAGTCGACATAACAGGATAGTGTTGGTGGAAGGTTTAGAGTAGAACGACCACCACCGCCACGGGTTAGGATACGCGTCGTATTAAACAACATTCTGTACATCAGGCACAACTCCGTTACCCAGCTGTGGCGCTTGACGGCGCTTTCGCCACAGCCAGCCGCTTGCCCCCGCCAATAGCAGCGCCCCTACCCCCATCGTGCTCAGCATCAGCCTGAAGGAAAGTGGATAGAGCAGGCTGCCGCCCACGATGGTAGCAATGCCCAACCACCACAGCAGCTCGGCGCCTATCGGCCCGGTGCGCAAGGGCGCCCGGTGCAGCGCAACCGGGTCGGCGGGCGAGTAGAGCAGATACTTCAGGCGCGGGTAGTCGTGTAGCAGCAACCCCAGCGTGAGCACCAGAAAGCCCGTGACCAGGTAGGGCGTGCCCGGCCAGTGCTGCGACCAAGTCAGGAAGATGATGTTCAGCCACATGGGCACCAGCATGAGCGCGCCCAGCAGGGCAAAGCGGCCGGTGAGCAGGAGCACGCCAATCAGAAGCTGCGCCACGCCAATGAATTGCGCGAAGATTTCCAGGCTGTGCTCAGCTAGAAAGGCGTGGTTCATGGGTGGCCCCATTAGGCCCGGAATGTGGTTATCGGACAGCTTATAGAGGCCGCCGCCCAGCATAAACGCCCCCAGCAAGAGGCGCGCGCCCACCACGTAGAGCCGCCGCAGCCAGCCCCCTACCCCAAAGGCAATTGCCGTAGCCACGAGGGGTAGGAAAATACAGCAAGCGTAGAAGATGCCTATCGTTACGGGCATGGCAGTGACTTAGCGGCGCGTGAGGGCTTGCAGCGTTGTGCCGGGCAGGGTAGCCCGAACACTATCCGCGAACTGGTAGCGCAGGTCGGAAATGATTGGGGTATCCAGCGTGAAGGCACTTTTATGCTGGAAATCCAGGCGGGCGGCGCCGATTTTATTGGTTTTGGCGACGCGCACGGCAGCAGTGCTGCCCGGCGTGGTGCCGGCTACTACCCGCAACTGCTTCAGTTCGTTCTGGACTAGCTCCACCGCGGCGTTCTGGTCAGCTACGACGAGCAGGCTGTCCTGGTGGAAGCCGCCCACCTGCACATCCGCCGATGGCAAGTCTGGGTTTGGGGGAGTAGAGGGCTGGGGAAGTGCCGCACCGGCTGCGGTAGAGTTCACGAGCAGCGTGGCGAGGTGCGGGCAGCTCACTACCACTAGGCGCGCCGCCCAAGGGCTACGCGAATTGCGGTGCTTAGCAAGGTCTGTGATGAGCAGACGGCGACCAGTTTGTACGATTTGCACCGAATCGATTTGCTTGTGCTGCCGCACGGCAAACGGGCCGGCTTCAACTTTCACCGTCAGGTGGCTACCCGGTGCTACTTCTACCTCGTCGAAATCGCGCAGGGTAAGAGTCGTGTAGTCGTGGTATGGCTTGCGGAACTCGCCGCGGTTGTACTCGGCGCGCAGGGCCACGTTGTAGGTAGCCAGCGAGGCCACCAGAATCAGTAATCCAACGAGCAAAAGTTTGGTGCTGGTTTTCATGGCTTAGGAAGGTAGGGTGGCGGCTTGCTCCTGCTGAAACCGGGCGTAGCGCTCCTGCACTTCCTCCAGGCTGATATCGAGCAGCGACACGGTTTTGAAAAACTCCGGCAGCTCCTGTTGCAGAAACCGCTCTTTGCGCAGGGATTTCACCTGCCGCTGCGCCTCCGGGGCCACAAAGAAGCCCAGGCCGCGCTTGTTGTAAATCACCTCCTGCTGTTGCAGCAAATCGTAGGTTCGCATCACCGTATTGGGGTTTACCTGTAAGTCGCCGGCCAGCTCGCGCACCGACGGAATTTTCTCGTCGCCGGCCCAGCGGCCCAGCAGAATATGGTCGCTCACGTACCCGGCTATTTGCAGGTAGATGGCTTCGTTGTCTTTGAATTCCATGTCGATTTCCTCCTGATTACACTTGCTTTTCCCGCAGGCGAGCGTAGGCTGCCGTCCAGAATAGCACGGTTAGTAACGCGAATACCAGTCCTACCCATTGGCTCTGGGCTTCGGGCAGCCCTACCGTGTAGAAGGAGTGCGTGGTGCTGAAACGCAGGTCGCTGAACGGAAAGCTCATAATAAGTTCCTGGCCGAACAGCGCTTTTAACACGCGGAAATTGAGGAGTGATGCTATCCCCAGAAAGGCTAAAGTCACAAAACCCGTATTCCTCAACTGTTCCTTTTCGAAGGAAATAGCGCCCACGAGCGTCACTGCGTGCAGCATGGCGTAGAAAAAAATGCCTGCGTAGGTTTTTTGCTCCGGTGCAAACAGCCCCACCGCTTCATGGTAATTCTCGGGCGTGTTGAACAGCAACAATAAAATTTCATCGGCTAGGTAAAACATCGGCACATATACCAGCAGAAACAGCACAAACGAGTACAACCAGCCCACCAAATATTTTTCAAAAGAAGAAGCCGGCAGGCACAGCGCCGCAATGGCCTGATTTTTCGGGCCAAACTGCTGGAAGATTGTACCAGTGAAGTACGCGCCCGCGCCTAGCAAGAAAAAGGTAAAGGCCATGGTCTGCATGCTCGCATTCATAGAGCCGTTTTGTAAGTAACTCATCATACCCATCACCACCAACATTATCCCAAACAGCACGGCCACGCCCATTAAATACTCGCGCAAGTGCTCGGCGGTGTGCTTGCGAAACAGCCGCCCAAAACGCTGAAAGCTAAACAGGTTGTGCATAAGAAGTTTGCTTTAGAAAGGAAAGAAGGGTAGAGCTACCGCTGGTGGCAGCGTTGAACAGCAATTCCAGGTCTACCCGGCTGTAGGCGCCGGTGGTGTTGGGCAGAACAGCCTGCCGGCCCCGAACCGAGTCCTCGGCGTAGAGCACGGGCGTGGTATCGGTGGCGGGTAGGGTAGCAAAGGTGAGTTGCTCGGTGAGCTGATCGAGGTTGCGGTTGAGGGCAATCCGGCCATCATGCAGCACCACCACTGTGTCAATGAGGCTGTCGAGGTCGCGCACCTGGTGGGTGGAAATCACCATGCAGCGCTCCTCGGTGAGGGCCGAGGCCATAATGCGCCGGAACTGCGCCTTGGAGGGAATATCGAGGCCGTTGGTGGGCTCGTCCATCACCAGCAGCGCCGTATTGGTGGCCAGCGCAAAGGCAATCATGAACTTCTTCTGCTGCCCGAAGGAAAGCTTGCTGAGCACGGCGTGCGCCGGCACCTCAAACTCGTGCAGGTAGCGCGTCAGCTCCTCTTGGCGGAAGCGGGGGTAGAAGCCGGCCGTGTTGGCCACAAACTGCGCCGCCGTAAGCGCCGGCACATACAGTTCCTCGGAGAGAAAATACACCCCCTCCAGCACCGAGGGTAGGCGTCGCGAGGCCAGCACTCCATCAATCAGGCATTGCCCCGCCTGCGGAAAGGCCAGCCCTACCATGTTCTTAAGCAGCGTGGACTTGCCCGCCCCGTTTTTTCCCAGCAGCCCATAGATATGGCCTCTAGAAAGGGAAAGCTGCAAATCTTGCAGCAGTGGCGAGCGGCGGCGGTAGCCGAAACTCATATTCTGAATGTCTACCATATCTATTGCCTTAGTGTATTACTTAACTAGTACACTACAAACATAAAGTTCTTTCTACTGCTTATACAATAGGTTGACGATATTTATTTTATGGAAGCGGCGAACTGCCTGGAAATGCGCTTCGATGACTTTCGCACGCCCGAATCCTGCTCGCTCCGCACCTCCCCTCCCCGCACCCCCGACTCCCCCGCATCCTCGCACTCCCTCACATCCTCGCATTCTCGCACTCGCTCGGCTGTGCCGAGTGAGCACTACGCTTGAGGGGCTCTGCCCCGAATCCGTCCGCGCCGCTTGCACGACACCGCCTGCACGAAGTAGACGCGCGCAGCAGAGCTGCTTGAGCGTAGCACTCACTCGGCGCAGCCGAGCGAGTGCGGGGCTTCCGAAGCGAGTGCCAAGAGTCTACCTATAATCAAAAAGGCCCGTTGTGCAGCTTGCACAACGGGCCTTATAAACGCGAGAACACGCCTTACTTCAAGGGGGTAGCGCTGCCGAACGCGCCGGGCAACCCGCTTTTATCGGATTGAAACTCCATGGAAACAGAGTTCATGCAGTAGCGCTTGTGCGAGGGCGGCGGGCCGTCGTTGAACAGGTGGCCCAGGTGGGCGTCGCAGCGGCCGCAGAGCACTTCGGTGCGGTCCATGTTGTGGGTGTGGTCTTCCTGGTAGCGGACGCTCTTGGGACGTAGCGTCTGGAAAAAGCTGGGCCAGCCGCACTCACTGGCAAACTTGGCATCGGAGCGAAACAGGGCATTGCCGCAGGCGGCGCAGTAGTAGGTGCCCTTGCCGGTAGCGTTCCAGTACTGCCCCGTGAAAGCGCGCTCGGTGCCCTTGTTGCGGGCCACCTCGTAGAGCGTCGGCGATAATACTTTCTTCCACTGCGCATCGCTGACATGTAGGCGCGTGGTATCGGTGCGGGAGTAGTAGGGGTTAACGGGGCGCGTAACGGACGCGGCCGTTTTAGCTTTCGGTGGCGTGGTTTGGCCGAAGGCAGTCAGGCTACCGGCGCTTAGTAAGACCAGCAGAAAAGAGCGAATAAACATGCAGGCAATAGTAAAAGAGAAATGTAGCATACGCAGTTACTTCCCCGAGTGGATGCACCTGCTCGTAACGCAACAGCACAGTACGGCATCCTGTTCCGCTACGGGTTGTTAGCTGCCCTGGGGCGCCTACCCTACCCCGTGGCAAAGTCAACTTGCACTCCCCTACCCTCGTTTGTATGTACTACCAAAGTATAGCGTATGGCAAAATCCAATCAGCCTTCTTACCCAAGCCTGGCCTTATCTCTCAGCGACCGGCTGGCTCTGGAGCGCACCCGCCTGGCCAACGAACGTACCCTGCTGGCCTACCTGCGCACGGGCATGGCGTTGATAATTGGCGGCCTTTCCCTCATGAATTTCTTTCGGGACTACATCTACATTTGGATTGGGGCGGGCTTTGTACCGCTGGGGGTGGCCGTGGTGGTAGGCGGCTGGTCGCGCTACCGGTTCAAGCGGCAACGCATCCACGCCAATATGCTCACGGCCCTGGCAAAGGTTTAGCGCCCCGCCAGATGGGTAGCACGCAGCACCCTCACCGTTACCGACACCTGCCCTACGTGGCGCATGGTGTGCTCGGCGGCGTGCGTCAGCAGCCCGATGACGGTGGAAGGCAGCCCCGCCCGCCCTACCCCCCGAAACTCGGTGAGGGTAGCTTCGTCGGTGGCCTGTAGTTGGTCTGAGGCGTGGTCTACTTGCTGGGCAAAGGCCGCAACCAGCATATTGGGAGTGAGCGGCGGGTTTGTGTCGTGGCCTTCTGCTGCCAGGGCGGCCAGTTGTTGGGGAGTCAGCGCTTCGCCGCGGGCGTAGGTGAAGGTGCGGTCGAGCACGCCGGTGAGGTGTTGCAGGTGAAAGCCCACCGCCGCCACGCCAGCCGGGCGCAGCCAGAGTAATGCAGCCGGAAAATTGGTGAGCAGCTCGTGCACCTCTTCGCGGGCTTGCAGCAGGGCGTGGGCCACGGGTTGGAGCAAGGGCGGCACGTGAGGCAACGGGCCACGCAACCATACTTCCAAGGAATCAGGCATTTCGGTGAAGTAAAAGTAAGGCTCTGGGTGAAATAGCTTGCGGAGGTAGCAACACGCTAATTTGTCGACTCTGGTAGTCGATACCAGCAGCGCAACCACCATATTTTTGCGTACTTCCACTATTGATTTCCGGAAGCATATAACCAAGTGATATCTTCTGTTGTTGACGGTAGTATCTCTCTATCGTACGAGAAAGTCTTGTTTTTTTGCAATCGATACCGGTAACGTTTCCAGCGAATTAGTTGAAAAAAAGCTGTGGGAAGCTGCTTTTTTCTGTGTTCATTTGGCTTCACTAGCTTACGCTACTTTTACCGGTAGGGCCATGCATCTTGCTTGCCACGCTCGAACTTTTTTCGCAGTTTAGCCTTTCCCGGTGCTCTTTTTACACTGATTTCTCACGCAATTCCGCGCCTCTGTTTCTTTTCTACATCCTATGCCCCCTATTGTTTCGCCCCAAGTTGAGTTCAGTGCACTACTAGCTCAAGTAAAGCAGTACACTCCCGAAGTTTTCGACCAAGAAGGTCGGTTTCTGAATCTGCTGGAAGGCAAATGGCAGGAGCTAGGCAACCCGCGCAACTTCGTGTCGCCGATTGACGGAACGGTGCTGGGTGCCCTACCCATGCTGGAACGCCCCACGGCCCTGCGCGCCGTGGCGTTTGCCCGCAGTGAGTTCACCGCCTGGGCTGCTACCGACCTCGACGAGCGGCGGCGCCGCGTGCAGAATTGCCTCGACGAGCTACGCACGCACCTCGAGCTGATTGCCAAACTGTTGATGTGGGAAATTGGCAAGACCTACAAGCTGGGCTTCACCGACATAGACCGGTGCATCGACGGCGTGCAGTGGTACAACGACAACATAGAGCAGATGCTGGGCCGCCGCAAGCCCCTGGGCTTGGTCAGCAACATTGCCAGCTGGAACTACCCCATGTCGGTGCTGCTGCACGCGGTGCTGGTGCAGGTGCTGTGCGGCAACTCCGTTATTGCCAAAACGCCCACCGATGGCGGCTTCATTTCCCTGAGCTTCACCTTTGCCATTGCGCGCCGCTGCGGCCTACCCGTAACGCTGGTGAGCGGCCCCGGCGGCGAGCTGAGTGACGTGCTGGTACGCGACAGCCACATTGATTGCCTGAGCTTTGTGGGCGGGCGCTACAACGGCCGCAACATTGCCGATGCCCTCGACGAGAACCAGAAGCGTTACATGCTGGAAATGGAAGGCGTAAACACCTACGGCATCTGGGACTACTCCGATTGGGATACCCTGGCCGGCCAACTGCGCAAGGGCTACGATTACGGCAAGCAGCGCTGCACCGCCTACGTGCGCTTTGTAGTGGAGCGCCGCCTGTTCCCGCGCTTCCTCGAAACGTATTGGAACGTGATGCAGTCGCTGAAAGTGGGCAACCCCACGGTGGTGCAAAATGCCAACGACCCGCTGCCGGAGCTGGCATTTGGACCCGTTATCAATGCCGGACAAGCCGCCGAGCTGGACCGCCTCTACCAGGATGCGCTCAAAACTGGGGCCACTCCCCTACTCGAAGGTCACCTGCCCGACGAGCTGTTCCTGCCCGGCCAAGACCGCTCGGCCTACCGTGCCCCGCGCGCCCTCGTAAACCTGCCGCGCCAGAGCGAGCTGTACTTTAAAGAGCCCTTCGGCCCCATTGATACCATTGTGCTGGTAGACCGCGTGGAGGAATTGGTGGGTGAAATGAACATCTCGAACGGTGCCCTGGTAGCCGCCGTGGCCTCCGACGACGAAAGACTGGCCAACCGTACTGCCAAGGAAATCCGGGCGTTCAAAGTGGGCATCAACCAGCTCCGCTCCCGTGGCGACCGGGAAGAGGTATTTGGCGGCCTGGGCGAATCGTGGCGCGGTGCCTTTGTGGGCGGCAAGCTGCTGGTAGAAGCCGTAACCGAAGGCGCCTCCGATCAGGCGTTGTACGGCAACTTCGACGACGCGATTCTGCTACCCGACAATCCGTAGATTCTGCTTTCGCAGTATAGCAAAAGCGCCCTGGTAAGCTCACCAGGGCGCTTTTGTGTTATATACAGTAGACACGCCGTGACTTCTTAAAAACTGTTTGCATTAAATACTGAACGGTGTAGAGACGCATACTTGCGTCTCGTCGTCCGCGTCGCGTGGCCGATGTCGTTCAACGACGAGACGCAAGTATGCGTCTCTACACCGTTCCGGCCACCTCTTTAGCTAACTCAAACAGCCTCTTACTGCCCCTCGAAGCGCACTACCTTGTTTACGTAGTCGATGGTAGTAGTTTGCTGACGCAGCATGGGGTAGCCTAGCAAACCGTCTAAAACTACTTGATCCGGTTTTTGATTGAGGTGGCTGATGGAAGAGAAAACTGTCTGTTGGTTTCGGAAAGTGGGCCCCTGCACTAGTTGCAGCTTGCGTAGCTCACCACTCGTAACGGCGCGCGTGTTTTGGTCGGCACCAGCTAGCTGCACGGTTTCACCATTGCGCAACTGTGAGGCGAACGGCGCGGCGTAGCGCACATCCAGCAGGTTTTGCTGGGCGCCACAGTCGATGGCAAGGTGCAACGTTTGGCCGGCCACCTGGGCCTCTACCACGGGCAAGTGCCCGCGCATAACGAATGGCAAGCCTTCGGCCGACGCATTGGGGGTAGGCTTGCGCAGTGTTACCGTCTGCGCCGCGTAGTTCAACGTCACGGCGTACTGATCGAGAAGATTATAGCCAATCAGCCCCAGCAGCTCCGAAACGCCGGCACGACGGGCCAGGTCGGTTAAATCGAGGGTAGGCACGTCGCGGTTATGAAAGGAGATGCCTTGCCAGTTGAAATCGGTAGCGTGGTAGTAGTCGAAGCTGGCGCCGGTGCCGTTCACGCCGCGCATCTGGCTGCCAGCTACAGTGCTACCGCTGGCGGGTGCCCCAAAGCGTGTTTTGTTTAGAAGCAGCGCCGGCGCGCCCGAATCCAGGAAAAAGTCGCCGCGCTGGCCGTCTACTTCGCCCGTCACAATCAGCAGCCCATTTTGCACGCGCATGGGCATTACCACCTCATCCGGTGTTGTCAGATCCTGCGCGCTGAATCTGGTGTCGACTTTCTTCGCCTCCGCCTTCAACAGGTTTATTTCCAGCAGCTTGTTTGCCGGCGTCACCAGCACATCGTATTCTTTCTCGGCACCGTCTTGGGTGAGCGTAAAGAGGTAGCGCGTGTTGGCGCCTTCGGTGGTTTGCTTTATCAGACGCGGCTTTTCCACTCCTGCAAACCGGGGCAGCATCTGCGCCAGCACCCGCGTTGTGTAGGCGGCGGGCAGGTGGCTTACCTGCGTTTCAGCAAGTAGGTAGGGCTGCACCACCGCCACGGACTGCGCCTGCATAGCGGCCACCAGCCTATCAAGGGGTTCGATGCCTACGACCGTCTGCGCCCAAGCCGACAGGTGCAGCCCAAGCAGCAAACAGAAACTGAGGAAGATCTTACGCATACAATTCACATTCACTTAAACGGGAAGCAACTTTCTCTTTCCCGTTCTACTCCGCCATCAACCTGTTACCTTGCACGGAGTTTGCAGGCAAGCCGAAAATTGTAGTTGTTATGTTGGAAATTTCGCAACGGGGGCAGCAGATGCCCATGTCGCCTTATCGGAAGCTGACGCCGTATGCCGATGCGGCGCGGCAGCGTGGCACGGAAGTATATCACCTCAACATTGGGCAGCCCGATATCGAAACGCCCCCCGAAATGCTGGCTGCCGTGCGCGAGGCCAACATTCGGGTGCTGGAGTACAGCCCCAGCGCGGGCAGCAGCAGCTACCGCCAGAAGCTGGCCGCCTACTACCAGCGCAATCACATTCCGGTTCAGCCCGATGATATTCTGGTAACGGCGGGCGGCAGCGAGGCCATTTTCTTCGCCTTCATGAGCTGCCTGAATCCGGGGGATGAGGTCGTGATTCCGGAGCCCTTTTATGGCGCGTACATTTCCTTTGCCATTGCAACGGATGTACGCATCGTGCCCGTGGTGTCTACCCTCGACGAGGGCTTTGCCCTACCCCCCATCGAGGCGTTTGAGCGGGTGATTACGCCGCGCACCAAGGCCATTATGGTCTGCAACCCCAGTAACCCCACCGGCTACGTATACTCCGAAGCCGAGCTGTTGCAGATGCTAAGCCTGTGCCAGCGCCACAACCTGTTTTTCTTGTCCGACGAAGCCTACCGCGAGTATTGCTACGAGGGCTTTGCTACCAGTGCCTTGCAACTGCCCGGCGCCGAGCAGCACGTGGTGATGGTGGATACGATTTCCAAGCGCTACAGCGCCTGCGGGGCGCGGCTGGGCGCGCTGGTTACCAAAAACCCCGATGTGCAGGCTGCCGCGCTCAAATTTGCCCAGATGCGCGTGAGTGCGCCCGCCTTGGCCCAACTCATGGGCGAAGCTGCCACCGACTTGCCCGACTCTTACTTCGAGCACACCAAGGCCGAGTACCGCGCCCGCCGCGACCTGATGGTGCGCCGCCTGCGGGCCATGCCCGGCGTGGCTTGCCCTGTGCCCGGCGGCGCGTTCTACGTAATGGCCCGCCTACCCGTAGACGATGCCGGCCGGTTCGGACAATGGCTGCTGGAGGAGTTCAGCTACCAAGGCCACACCGTGATGGTGTCGCCGGCCGCGGGCTTCTACGTGACGCCCGGCCTGGGCCGCGACGAGGTGCGCCTAGCCTACGTGCTGAACCTGGAGAAGCTGGATGCCGCCCTCGACTGCCTGGAGCAGGGCTTGGCTGCCTACCCCGGCCGCCGGGCACAAGGAGCCTCGGCTGCAACACCAGCGCTGGAGACGCGTCTGTAAGTCACTACTCTTCTACCACTCCCCTACCCCTATCGCCATGGCTGCCAGCTCTCCATCCAAACCGTATTCGTTGGCGCTGCGCCTGTGGCACTGGAGCAACGCGGCCGTTATTTCGGGCTTGCTCACCACCATTTTGTTCCTGTTTGTCATTATCAAGACGAAGGAGGTAGGGCCAATTTTTCAGGAGATGCTGGCGAAGGATGGGTTGCAGGTAACGCAACAGCAAGCGCGGGCGCTGCGCAAGGTAGTGAGCAGCCGCATCTGGGACTGGCACATCACGCTGGGCTTGGTGCTGACGGGGCTACTGGTGTTTCGGGTGGCGCTGGAGTGGCTGCAACCCGCGGCCCAGCGGTTTTCGACTCGCCTGCGGAGCGCCCGCTCCCACTATCAGCGCCAGGGCACCGACGTGCGCGACGCCCGCCACTCGCTGCTGGTGAAGTGGTCCTACCTCGTGTTCTACCTGCTGCTCGTGGTGATGGTAGGCACCGGGCTTGTGCTGGTATACGCCGACGATGTAGCCTTCCTGCACGCCATCGAGCACACCTGCAAGGAAATCCACGAAATCACGATGTACCTGGTCATTGCCTTTGTGGTGGCGCACGTGGTGGGCGTGGTATGGGCCGAGGCGACGCGCAACCGCGGCATCGTATCGGATATGATCAATGGGGGTAAGCAGGCGGAAGAGCTATAGAAGAAATGCCTAGCTTACGGCATCTATCCAACAAACTGATGCTCTATGCTTTATCAACCTGGTGCAGGGGTAGTGCTCCTACTAGCCCTCGATCTTGCTGCGCTGGCCCTCCTGTATTTTCTGGTTCGGTCGTCGGTGCGATGGGAGCGGGTGTTGCTGTATGGCTTGGCTGTAGTACTGGTATTTTTTTCTTCTGGTCTGAAACTCTTATTTTCTGAACCTGCGCTCCTCGCTTCGACTCCCGGTGATTTGCAGATTGAAAATCGGCTGAGCAGCTCGTTTCAGACTTTCTACTACCTGCATGAAGCTGAAAGCGGCCAGCTACAAGTCTTCTGGAAGGAATACATGCTGGGCCGCCACAAGACCCGCATGTTGGAGATGGAAGGCTTTCGTGGCCTGCTCATCGCCAAGAAGCTCGATGGCCAGTGGTATTACCAACGTGTTTTACCAGACCATTTAACAGCTGTACTTGCCCCCGCGCATTTTCAACCCGATACCTCCGGGCGTATTGCGCACGCAGTTTGGGCGTATTTCGGCGTTGAGCTTGGTATCTACCTATCGGAGCTGCTAACGTTGACCGTGCTGTTTCTGCTGGTGTACCGCCTACATGTCACCTTCCGCAAACAGCCGGATAGGCCGTATATCAGCGCGCTTTCTAGTGACTTTTTGCTTGCCTGATATTGCTGGAGTTTGTCATTCTGAATATTCCAGCCATCAAGTATTTATAAAGTACTTGCCCGCAACAGAACGATTTTCGTCAAAAAACTTAAAAATAACAAAAATCAACAAACATTTCATTAACACTTGTCATTAGAATAATTTTATTTTATCTTATTTAGCATATTAAATAGACAAGCATAAAACAGGAAAGGAAATCAAAAAATTCGAAAGTTTATTTTGTTTAAAATCAGCATTTATCGATTAAATTGATGTAAAAAGATATTTTTACCAGTGACTGGTCTTTCACTTTTCTGATTTTTTCTAGCCTTTTTTATATTCATTTCACGAAATTATCTTGTATAAGTATAATTTTTATTGAAATCACTGAATGAAGAAAATTATAATTTTATTCTATTTATTGTCAACGTTTACCCATGCTTCAGCTCAAGTGAGCAATTTCCGGTTAGACCGGATGCTTGGTACTCCGTTGGATTTCCCACAAGATATTAAGGTCAGTTCCACTGGCGTCATGCACGTGCTCGACCGCGTTGGGTTAGTGAAGCTCGATGCAACGGGCCGCTACTTACAGACCATTCCGCTACGTTCGGCAACGTACGCGCCCGATTATCGGGCCCTAGCATTGGATGAGCAGAACAATATTTTTGTCGTAAACAGGGCGAAATCCTTCGTGCGCAAGTATAGTGCAAGCGGAGACTCGCTCACGCAACTTGGTGGGGTAGGCACAGCACCGGGGCAGTTTCAGCAGCCCGAAGGAATAGCAGTAGATGCGGATGGCAACCTCTACATAGCTGATACTGGAAATAACCGTCTACAAAAACTCAGTGCCAGTGGGCAGGTGCAGTGGGTATACGCCCCCAGCGGCACCCAGGCCCTGGTGCAGCCAGTAGATGTGAAGCTCGCTCCCGACGGCAGCGTGTATGTGCTGAACAAAAACTATACGGCCGCTAAGCTAAGCGCTGCGGGACAGTTAATTAGCACGTTTTCCTTACGCTTTCCTGGGTCGATAACATATGACCAGACAACAGGACTTGGAATCGACTCGGCCAACAACCTCTATGTTGTCAGCTCGCGGTTACAGGCCGTACAGCAGTACGATGCCCAAGGAGTATATATAGGCGCTTTCGGTGCAAGCAGTGGCTCCTTCGGTGGCTTACACGTTGCTTTGGCCTTGGATGGCCCTGGGAACGTGTACGTTGTCGATGCATTTGATCGAGAACAAAGCTATAGTTCTATTCGCAAGCTGAGCGCCAGTGGCGCTCAGCTGAACAGGTGGGGCAACGAAAGTCTGTTTGGCGACCGAATGCGCCAAGACGAAGCGGGCAACATCTATTATATCGACCAAAAACAGTCGCGCATTGTCAAGATCAATCCTGCCGGTCAGCAGCTAGCTTCTTTTGGTGCATCTGGTCAGGCAGATGGGCAATTTGGAGTACTTACCAGCTTTGCCGTGGACTTGCATGGCAACGTGTACAGCTTAGAAGGCTATAGCTTCCCCCCACGCGTCCAGAAATTTGACCCGGAAGGCCGGTTCATCAGTAAAATTCAGTTACCCAACCCGCGCACTAATGCCAATGGCTACTACCCTTCTGATATTGCCTTAGATACGGGAGGCAACTTATACGTGCTCGATCATTGGAGCGGAGTCCGCAAATACAATGCGCAGGGGCAGTTTTTACAGATGATTGGGGCGGGTGGAAGTGGCGACGCTCCTGGGCCGGGTCCAGGGCTGTTCCATGCGCCGCGCGGAGTGGTGCTGGATTACCGTGGTAACGTCTACGTGTCGGATGGTGCTGGCTCGCGCGTGCAAAAGTTTAGTCCCAGTGGTCAACTTCTACGCGAATTCATTTCTCAGTTTCCGCCTTCTTTTCAAGGTTCAGCTTCTTTGTCCGCTGGGGATGCCGGGTTGGCGGTGGATGGAGCCGGCAACGTTTACGCCAGTATTGGCAAGAACAACTATATCACCCTGTTTGAGGGTACTAGTACGCGGCAGGTGAAGCTGGAAGTGGGAGGTAATCCTGCGGTTATCACCGTTAATCAACGCGGTACCCTGCTGACTTCAGCCAGATGGGCGCATGATGTGTTGCGGTTCTACGTGCCCACTACCCGGCCACCGGAAAACCTGATTACCGGCAAGGTATTCCATGACCTGAACAACGACTGCGTGCAGCAAGCCAACGAGCCGGTGCTGCCAAATATGGTTGTGGTGGCCGAGCCGGGCAATTCCTACGGCCTTACCGATGAGAACGGCCACTACACACTGGCAGTAGATACGGGTACATATACCGTACGGCAGCTACTGCCACCACCGCAGCCGGGCCGGGTGGTGCAACTGCTCTGCTCTGGTCCGCCTACGGTTTCCTTCGGCTCGTATGGCAACGCAGTAAACGGCCCGGATTTTGGCAATCAGGTAAGCACTGCTCCTCATCTGACGGTGAGCGTGGCGTCGGATCGGCGGCGGCGTTGCTTTCGCAATACCACGGCCGTCAGCTACGCCAACACTGGCTTTGCTACCGCGCCGAATGCTACGGTGACGGTAGCATTTCCGCCAGAAGTCGTTTTCGTGCGGGCCGATGTGCCGCATACTCTGGATGCAGCAGGCCATTACGTATTTCAGGTAGGAGCGCTACAACCGAACCAGCGTGGAACGATCAACATTCAGGACTCGGTGGTGTGCGGCAACCCTACCATCCGGGGCCTTACCGTGTGTACCCGCGCTTGGATCACGCCCGCTAATTCTTACCCTGCACCTTCAGGCTGGAACCAAGCGTCTATGGCCGTCACAGGCCAAGTAGTTGGTAGCAGCCAAGTGCGCTTTGCAGTCAGCAACCAGGGCAGCGGTGCTACTACGGATAGCCTGGGGTTGCGCATTTATCAGGATGCGCAGTTGGCCATGGTTCGCAACATTTCTCGGGCTGCTGGCGACAGTTTGGTTCTGCGCTGGACTGCTACCGGGCCGGTCGTACGGGTAGAAGTAGATCAACCTGCTAACCATCCATACGGCCCGGTAGCGAGTGCTACTATAGAATTGCCTGCGTTGCGGACCAGTAACTTACCCAGCGAAGCTATGTTGTTGCTGCCGCCGAGTGACGCGAAACCGGAAATAGCGGAGGATTGCCAGCCAATTCTCGACTCCTACGACCCAAATGATAAGCAGGTGATGCCCCAAGGACTTACGGCGCAACACTATACGCCCACTAATGAGGCGCTTCAGTATCAGATACGATTCCAGAATACGGGCAACGACGTTGCCTACCGAGTGGCGGTAGTAGATACGCTATCCGCTGACCTAGACATCAGCACACTACAGGTAGGAGCAGTGTCACACCCGTATCAGATGACCATAACAGGCCGTCAGCGCCCGATACTCACGTTCACGTTCGAGAATATTATGCTGCCGGATAGCGCCAGCAATCCAGTGGGTAGCAATGGCTTTGTGCAGTTCAGCATCAAGCCGAAAGTTGCCTTACCCGACCGTACGCGCATCGATAACTTTGCTGACATTTTCTTTGACTACAACGAACCCGTCCGGACCAACACGACGACCAACCGTATCTATGATCTGCCGTTGAGCGTGGAGCCAGCCGTAGCCTTACACTATCCGGATGTACTGGCCTCGCCTACCATCACCGCCATGGCGCCGGCACAAGGCCGTTTTGGGACCGTAGTCACGCTTACGGGCCGCAACTTTTCCCCTACCCCAACGGGTAACCACATAACCTTTAATGGCGTAGCAGCAACCGTGCAAAGTACTACCCGCACAACCCTCACGGTGCGAGTGCCTTCCGGCGCTACCAGTGGGGCACTTACGTTGAAAACAGCCGATGGTGAGACACGCAGTACCAGCTTCACCGTGTTCCAACCTCCTACGCTCACCAGCATTACGCCGGGCGAGGGGCAACCCGGTTCCGTGATAGCCTTAGTCGGTTCGCATTTCTCGGCTTTATCTGCCCAGGATACCGTTACTTTCAACGGCGTGCCGGGCCGGGTACTTCAGGCTACGCCAACTAGCTTGCAAGTGGAAGTGCCAGTGGGTGCTACCCTCGGTAATATCAGCATCCGGACATTGGGCGGGCAGGTGGAAAGCGCGCAGCCCTTCATGGTCTGGTATCCTCCTACCATCAGTAGCCTCCTACCAGGCCGGGCGCGTACTGGCGCCACCATAGCATTGGCGGGAACTCACTTCGCCGCTGTTAGTGCACGAAACGTGGTAACGTTTGGGGGTGGCCAAGTTGGACAAGTGCTGCAATCTTCGGCTACACACATGGTGGTGAAGGTGCCGGCAGCCGCTCAAACTGGTCCCGTACAGCTGCAAACGTCTGGCGGAAAGGCCATAACGGCAACAGACTTGTTCGTTATTCCTGCCCCCGTTATTACCAGTTTCAGCCCTACTCACGGCCCCGTTGGTACGTCAGTTATCATTAGCGGGCGCAACTTTCGGGAGGAAGGATTAAATGATACCATCCTGTTTGGCGGTTTAGCTACCCACATCATACGAGCCACTGCTACAAGCGCGGAAGTAGTTGTACCCCGTGGGGCTAGCACAGGCACATTGACGGCAGCTGGTGCCGGCGGCAAAGGACAGTCAGGGAAAGATTTCATTGTGAGTACCTTACCGCTACACGAAGCGGTTACGGTTTCCCCTAACCCTACTCCCGATAAGGTGACCGTTAGCTGGCGCCATGCCGACTTTGTTGTTCAAGAGGTGCGCATCTATACTGCTATTGGTACTCTGGTAGCCACTGAATCGATACCATCAATTACTTCAGATGAGTTAACCATCGTGTTGACACACTGCCGGTCAGGGCTTTACCTAGCAGTAATCGAAACGCCCGCTGGCAGAATTGTGAAACGCATCACTTTATTGTGAAACTAGCCTGTAGCAGTAAGAAGTAGACCTACGTGCTGCACGCGTCGTAATTCCGGGTACTACTTTCGAGGCGTGCGATAAAACCAATCCGCTTATTTCATCCAGCCCCCGAAACCATACGCTAAACGCTGCGGCACGCAGGGTACTGGTACGCTTATTGTCTAAGGTAGAGCAACTTATTTCCTGCTCTATGCTCGCCCCCGAAATTCATTTCCGCGCTGCTCTCCATGAGGAGCGTTTTGCTCTGGCCGCCGTCCTGCTCTCCCAAGCTGTGGAGGCGCGTGCATCGCAGCCATTCTCGTTGGTGCAGCTGATGCACTTGCAGCGGGCCTGCCAACTGCTACTCGCGCACCGCGAAGGGCACACGGCCGACAGCCTATTGCAGGCGGCCGAAGAGTACATGTACACGCTTTCGCCTATACCCAACGCTGGCTTGGAGCTGGTGCAGCAGTAGTATCTACCCAACAACAAAAAACGCCAGCCTCTCACGAAGCTGGCGTTTTTTGTTGTTGGTCGTTCAACGAGGAGACACGCTACAGCGTTTGCAAGTCAATCACGAAGCGGTAGTGCACGTCGCCTTTGATCATGCGCTCGTAGGCTTCGTTGATGTCTTTCATCGGAATCATTTCGATGTCGGACATGATGTTGTGCTCGGCGCAGAAGTCCAGCATTTCCTGCGTTTCCTGAATACCGCCGATGAGCGAGCCGGCAATGCGGCGGCGCTTGGCAATGAGGTTGAACGCGTGGATTTCGGGGGCTTCGGGTGGTACGCCTAGTAGCACCATCGTGCCATCCAGGCGCAACGCAGCCAGGTAGGGCGTCAGGTCAATTTTGGCCGATACGGTGTTGATGATCAGGTCGAAGTAGTTGCCGGCGCCTTTCATGGCTTCCGCATCTTTCGACACGACAAACTTGTGGGCACCCAACTCTTTCGCGTCCTTTTCCTTTTCGGGCGAGGTGCTGAATACGGTTACTTCGGCACCCATGGCGGCGGCTAGCTTCACGGCCATGTGGCCCAGGCCGCCCAGACCTACTACCCCTACCCGGTCACCGGCCTTCACCTTCCACTGGCGCAGGGGCGAGTAGGTGGTGATACCAGCGCACAGCAGCGGCGCTACGCGGGCCAGATCCAGCTTTTCGGATACGTGCAGCACAAACTCCTCGCGCACCACAATGTGGCTGGCGTAGCCACCATAGGTAGGCGCGCCGGTTTCCCGCTCGCGGCCATTGTAGGTGCCCGTAAAACCTTCTTCGCAGTATTGCTCCACGCCTTCATCGCAGCTGGAGCAGTGCTGGCACGAGTCGACCATGCAGCCCACGCCGGCCAGGTCGCCTTGCTTGAATTGTTTTACGTGGCTACCTACTTCCAGTACGCGACCCACAATTTCGTGGCCGGGTACCATGGGGAAAATCGAGCCGCCCCACTCGTCGCGGGCCTGGTGCACGTCGGAGTGGCACACGCCACAGTACAGAATTTCAATGAGGACGTCGTGGGTGCCTACCTCGCGGCGCTCGAAGGAAAAGGGCGCAAGCGGGGCATTAACCGCTTCGGCGGCGTATGCTTTGGTTTGGTTCATGAGAGGAGAATAAGAACGGATTGTTGACCTATGCAACCTGCTACCTCTTAGAATGTTTAATTGCTGGCAATTGTATTGCTATCAATCAGAAGTAACACGTATGCTACCTATTATGAAAGTAAGAGCGTGTTGGGGATTTAGTTTGGGTGCAAGCGATTGAGACACATGGTCAAGTTGGCAATCAGCAACCATGTTTCGTGGCTGGCGGGGGTGAATTCGTAGTCAATGGCCAGCCGCCGAAAGTAGTTATACTTGTCGCGAAGTGCAATGCGAATGAGTTAGGCTAAAAATACTACACTTGTAGCATGAACGTGCAGTTAACTGATGCCCAACGCCAGCACTTGCGCCAGCTGCAACGCCAGCGGCGCAATGAG
>Ga0210040_10000387_pt1 | contig 74538 bp, 54 predicted proteins | sample CryGeyCG12114_NA_FD_185462 | JGI IMG/M metagenome (GOLD analysis project Ga0210040, IMG submission 185462) | Groundwater microbial communities from aquifer - Crystal Geyser CG19_WC_8/21/14_NA (SPAdes) (version 2) | ecosystem: Environmental > Aquatic > Deep subsurface > Groundwater | place: USA...
TGGCCGCTCATCCCTTCTTTCTGGCGGATAAGTTGCTCTCTGAGCCAGCCATGTGGTTTTATGGCCCCCAGAGGCAGCTCTATGTATGGATTGGCACGCAGGGGAGCTTTGTTATTGACGTACAAGCCAGTGCCTGTTGCGCCGGAGGACTGGCTTACCGCTACAGCTTCCGCTTCCTCAGTATTACGGGCAGGCGGTGTTTTACAAGCACCTGCAAACAATAAGGCAATAGCCAAAATCAAAGGCTTTCTCATTTTTCTTTCTGTTAACAATAAGCTTCTTCTATCATCAGACCAAGAATGTAATCTATATAGTACCCGTCTTAAGCAGTACAAGATTTTATCAAGCCCCTATCTCCGCATATCCCCACACCAAGGCCGAATAATTCTCCGCGAAATCAATATCCTTCCGTTTGTACCAACTTAGGATTGGAGTTGATTGCTTGCTGCGGTATTGGAAACAAAGCTCTGTAGTCACCAACAGGCTTATGAGAAAGCCAGCTTTTGGTAGTATAGGTACCAAACCGGATCATGTCTCGCCGGCGATACGCCTCCCAGGCAAATTCCCGCCCTAATTCATCATAAAGCCGTCCAAACGGTACAGCTGCGGTGTTACCTTTGTCAACAATTTCATAGTTTTCTACATAACCATAATTATAACTTGAATTTTCCAGCAGTTCATTACCGGTAATAATGGCTTTTTCCGGATTCTCTTTAAAGGCCCGCTGGCGTACCTGGGAAACAAGTTGTGCAGCCTCATCACTCCTGCCAGTCCTCAGAAGGCATTCTGCTTTCATCAGAAGCACCTGCGCATATCGGAAAAACGGAAAATCGTTGCTCAAGCTCCCGCGGGCACCCTCTTTAACTTCAAACTTGTTCATTCTAAAACCTTCAGCTTCGCCGGTATACAATCCATCCGGCAAATCTTTTGTAAATACAAGTGGTTTGCCAGCCTGATCGTATGTCCCCTTGAGAGGAGTCACGCCATCAGCGGCATATTGTGGCCCCATAAGCCAGGTATCTGCCAGGCGCTCATCAGCGGGATCATAAGTATCGATGAATTGAGAAACTCCCATTGCTGAACCCGACCCCCATGGAGTTGCCTGCATGTTCACTTTGTCTTTTAAAGCTCCATGCCATGAAAACATATGAGAAGAAAACCCTGTAGCCACATTTTCGTCGAACGGAACGGCAAATATTACTTCTGGAGAATCTTCGTTTAGCGTTTCGAAAACATTTCTATAATTTCCATCAAGGCTGTACTTGCCGGAATTAATGATGTCATTGCATTGAGTAATACCATCCTCCCATTTAGCTTCACCGGTATATACCTGTGCATTCAGGTATACATTTGCCAAAAGCGCTTTGGCCCCCCATTTGTTAAACCTTCCATACATAGCCTGGTCGGTTATCTCGTTGAGGTTCGGAAGGGCCTGCGTGATTTCATCTACCACGAAACGGTAAATTTCTGCCCGAGGGGTATTCTCTGGCAACTCACTTGTGACAGTTGTAACTAAAGGTGCATTTCCAAAGTTGTCGAGTATCAGCCAATAAAAGAATGCACGGGCTACTTTCATTTCAGCAATCAAAGCTTCTTTGCTAACTCCGGACGGAGCAGGCACCTTGCCTGATTCAAGCTGTTCTATAATCCTATTGGCATTGAGCACGCCCCTATATAAGCTGTTCCACATTTCTGACATCTGGGGGTTTTCAGAGTTCCAGGTATGCAGGTGCATTCGCTTGTATATACCACCATCGTCCCATCCTGAAGCATTGGCAGGCATCACTATTCCATCGGCACTCGTTTCCTGGGCCATGTAATAGTTTGTGTGGCTGTAAAGGCTACGCATGTTAGCATAAACAATTCCCATTGCTTTGTAAGCATCCGTATAGGTATAGGTCTGCTCTGTAACGTCAGAGTAAACAATTTCATCCAGATCATTATCACAGGCCGAAAATGCAACGGACAAGCATACACTTATGATGATATATTTCTTCATTGGTTTCATAACAAACTTTCATTTAAAATGTAAGGAATGTACCTAATGTATAACTTGAGGTAGCAGGATACCTGTTCTTATTATCAATGCCAGGAGCCAAGCCATTTATACTTACTTCGGGATCGATTCCGGAATACCCGGTAAAGGTTACTAAGTTGGATGCCGAAGCATACAGCCTGAGTCTTTTCAGGTATTTATTATTCAGGGTAAAATTATACCCCAGGGTTACATTATCAATCTTCCAGTAATCACCGTCTTCGATATAATAGCTTACGTATTGCAATGACTGGTCGTCAGCCAGTGGTTGTTTCCCATATATATTATCATAAGCTGATACAAGCAAATTACCCCGTGTTAGCATAACAGGTGCGCTGTAGAACATATTCGGCATGTTAAGAATTTGAAATCCAAAAGCGCCCCGCATCGTCACATTAAGGTCAAAGCCCCTGTAAGCTATGCTGTTGTTCCAGCTCAAATAAGATTTTGGTAATCCGTTACCAATTATTTGCTTATCATCAGCCTGTTGATCGGCAATTGGCTTACGCTCACCATCCTTGCCTTCAATGATCCAGTATCCGTTTTCATCAATGTCAACTGTTTTAAACCCATAGAAATTACCAATCGGCTGCCCAACCTGTACACGATGTGTACGCTGCTGAATAGGTTCTCCAGTTTCCCCTCTATCAAAATAACCGCTTGCTAATTGAAAATTTTCATCAGAAAGTGACAGCAGCTTATTCCTGTTGGCCGAATAATTTACGGAGGTATTCCATTGAAAATCCTCTGTCTGAACAGGAACAACATTCACCTGAACCTCGATACCTTTGTTCTCCATAGAGGCAGCATTGGCTGTAATGGTATTGTATAGGTATGGCGGTGTAGGTACCGGATACTCCATTAGCAGGTCCTTGGTAGTGCGCTTATACAGATCAATTGAACCCGAAATCCGGTCATCAAGAAAACCGTAATCAATGCCTATATTAAATTCTTCTTTTCTTTCCCAGCGTAAGTCCGGGTTTGCGTTTGTTGATGGATTTATCACCTGAATCCACTGTCCGTCTATCAAGGTATAGGTGTCAAAATTCAACCTGTTCAAAGACATGTAAGGGTCAGATGGCTCCGTTCCGGTAACGCCAAACCCGGAGCGCAATTTAAGCGCACTTATAAGTTCATTATTTTCCAGGAATGGTTCATTCTTTATATTCCAGCCGGCTGACACAGCTGGGAAATCACCCCATTTGTGTTGCGCCCCAAACTTTGATGACCCTTCATGCCTGATACTGGCCATCAGCAGATACTTGTCCTTGAAACTATAGTTTAATCGGAAGAAGTACCCGACAAGCTTGTTCCGGCTCTGATAGGAGGACTCTGGTGCCTGGCCTCTTTTCAGCGCCAGACCGGCACCCATCTTATTATAAGAAAAATCATCGGTTGGGAAATCCCAGTTCTGCATCCAGTAATCTTCATAATTGTATTCTCTCCAGCTATAGCCGCCCAAAGCAGTAATATGGTGGTCGTTGAAGAAGGTCTTATCATAATTAACTGTCAGTTCCAGCAAGTCTTCCTGTGATCTTGTAGTACCGCGGGAGGCATACCCGTTCCTTGCATCGTGGACCGTAGAATAGTGGTTTTTAGTTTCATAATAGCCTCTGGTACTATTATAAGTATCACGTGATGCTAATAAATTAATAGTAAGGTCATTAATCGGAAAATAGGTTATAGTACCGTAAGTTCTTAGATTAGTATTTTGGTTCAGCCCTTTTGTTTCTTCAAGTAGCGCGACAGGGTTCATATAATCGGTCTTTTCAGGGCGCTCAACCCAATTGCCATTCTCATCTCTTGGCTGATCGGTAGGGTTATAAGTCAATCCGTTTCTATAGACGTCACCTCTATAGCTGCCTCCATCAGAACCAGCAAAGTACTTTTGTTGATATCCGCCAATATTTGCACTTAATTTCAATTTGTTATCAAACATAATATGATTGACTTCCAAGCGGGGATAGAAAGCCTGATTATTGGATCTTTTTATGATCCCTTCTGTATCCCTATAGTTTACATTGGCAATGTAATTTGTATTTCTGCTTCCACCTTTCAGGCTGACATTATATACCTGCGATAGTGGTGTTTGCAGCACCTCATCAAGCCAGTTAGTGTCATACCCATAGTCTATTGCCCCAGGCTTCCCTTGCTCTACCAACTGTCTGTATTCGGCAGCATTCATGAAAGCTAATTTGTTTGTAATAACCTGCGTTGTAAAGTATGTGTTTATATCAATAGTAGGAGGCGTTTCACCATTCACTTGTTTAGTAGTAATAAGTATAACGCCATTTGTTCCACGGGTTCCATAGATAGCAGCGGCTGAACCATCTTTTAGTACCGAAATGGATTCAATATCTTCAGGTGCTACTGTTGTCAGTGTTCCGGGCACGCCATCAATAAGCACCAGCGGTGCCGTACTCCCCAGAAGAGTTGTAATACCTCTTAAATTGATTTGAGAAGTACTTGTCGGGTTTGCATCTGATGTAATGATATTTAGGCCGGCTACTTTCCCTCGGAGCAGTTGGGCTGCATCGTTAACAGCCCCTTTAACAAAGTCCTTTGAATCAATAGTCTCAACAGCAGTCGTTACCCGTTCCCGCTTTTGTGTACCATAACCAACTACGACCACTTCTTTCAGAGCCTTCGCATCATCTTGTAACGTCACGTTTATAGTTGTCCGGTTATTGATTGGTAGCTCCTGGGTTTGGTAACCAACATAGGAGAAAACAAGCGTACCGTTTCTATCGGGCACGTTAATGGAGTAATTACCATCTATATCAGTGGGAGCAGCTATAGAAGTACCTTTCAGTAGCACGGTCACGCCGGGTAGGCTGGTTCCGTTCCCGTTAGTAATCTTCCCCTGCACTGCAATACCTTGTGCAAGCCCAACATTTGACAAAAGGACAAGAGTGAGCAGCAGTATATATCTCAGCTCACTAAGTAAATGATTCTGCATAGGTTATATGTTTAAAGGTTATTGGCTCAATTAGAAACTATACTAAATATAACCTATATTATCCCTTCATGAAATGACTACTAGCGAACATCCATTAAGCGAACTCAACTTAGCATAGTTTGTTAATAAAGGCATTAAAAACAAAACACCTACTCTATTCTTGTGTAAGTTAATCTATCAAGATTTTTAACGAATGCATCTAAATGTAACCTCTTTTCTTTGAAAGATTTCCGATGCATCATTTATTGCAAAATATCTGCAAGCCTTCTAGGATGACTAAAAAGTGTTCAAATTTTAAAGTGAGTTGTCAAGATATAGCCTAACAGTTTAAGTAAATTGAAGGTGATGCATTTAATCTCTTAAATGCGATTATTTCATAACCCTCTCAGATGTATGAAAATTTGGTAACTTGTTTTTACAGCCTTCGAGATCCTTAAAAGCTCTACTTTGGTCAACCTTTAGGCAATCATCACCCTTCCATATGCTCATTCTTTCGTGTCACCATCTTTCACACAGCGAAAACCCAAATTGTTAGAAGCACTGGTAACTTCCCCTCTGCCTCGGCTGCCAGCCTTGTAGCGGTCGCAGTACTGATCACTACAAAGGAATGACCCTCCCCGCTGCACACGCTTAACTATATTAGGCTCATCTGGATCATAACTATCCGCAGGTCCTTTAGGATTGGCCGCAGGACTGTTTTGATAATAATCTGGCCTGTAAAAGTCACTGCACCATTCCCATACGTTGCCTTCCATGTCATACAGCCCAAAAGAGTTCGAAGGGAAGGACTTAATGGGCGCTGCACCTGCAAAGCCATCTTCGGAAGTGTTGCCATTAGGGAACCTCCCTTGGTATATATTGGCAGTCCACTTGCCGTTCGGCTTCAGTTCACTCCCCCAGTAGTAAGTTTGGTTTCCTTTTCCTCCCTGCGCTGCATACTCCCACTCTGCCTCGGTAGGAAGACGTTTCTTTGCCCAAACAGCATAAGCGGCTGCATCTTCATAACTCACATGCACTACGGGCAGGCTTTCTCTTCCTACTACCGAGCTCTCAGGCCCTTCCGGATAAAGCCAGTTCGCGCCAGGGACATACTGCCACCACTGTAAAGAGTTATTAAGCGACACCTCTTGTCCGGGAGGAACAAACACTGCTGATCCAGGGACTAGTTTATCGACAGGTACGCCAGGGTAATCAGCTGGATCTAATGGGCGTTCGGCCACTGTTACATAACCCGTTGCTTCCACAAACTTTGCAAATTCAGCGTTGGTAACTTCATGTTCATCCATCCAGAAACCATTTACGGCAACTTCATGAACAGGCTGGGCATCTGCGAAGGCAGGATCATCCGCCCCCATTTTAAAGGATCCGCCATCTATCCATACCATTTTAGTGAGCATCGTATCCCGTGAGGCGGCTACTTTCAGCAAATCTGTATCTTTTCTACTAGTACTAGTAAATACATTATCAGGAGCTTTTTGCTGGCATCCCGAGAAGCAAACAACAGCTAAGTTTATCAGCCACAACACTGTTCCCTTTCTTAAGGATTCTATCATCTTATTAAGTTAACTACTTTATGGCTCATTTTAAACTACAATCTATTTAGCATTATAGGTAACTTTACGGATCTGCTAGCCTCATCTCCAGCAGCCTTATATAGTACCCTCAATCAAAGATTAGGATCGGTTTGGAGTTTTGTTGACGTACTTCCATACAGGATGAACGATAGCTTTAAAATCAGTGTCGTTGTCTGCTAAGGTGGCCTTCCGTACTATTTGTTCAGACTTGATGAGATTTTTCAGCTGTCCAGTAGAAATCCTTACTTCAGCTTTTTTGACTTTGGCAGTACATTATTATTCATTGCCCAATCCTGCCACATATTGTCCAACTGCCGGACTTTATCAGGATATTTACCTGCCAGATCATTTATTTCTGTTTCATCATCATCTATTCGATATAAATGCCATTCCTCCTTATTTCTGGCAACCAGTTTCCAGCCTTCGGACCGGACATACTTTGCGCCATAGTGCTCATTAAATAAGGCTTGATGACCATTCCTTTGTTCTCCATTTAGTACAGGCACCAAACTAATTCCCTGCATTGGGATTATCTTATGCTCGCTGTATTCTGTCGGATATTTGGCTTGTGCCAGATCTACAAAGGTCGCCATAAAGTCCATGACATGTCCAGTCTGATCTGTCATACTTCCTTTTTTCACCCTTACTCCTTTGGGCCAAAAGGCAATAAGTGGTGTATGAATTCCTCCTTCGTAAGATTCTTCTTTCCAGTAACGGTAAGGTGTGTTGGCAACATTAGCCCATCGCTGGCCAATAGAAGAATAGGTGGTTTCAGGCCCAGGCATTACTTCTTTCTTTGTTGCATAAGTAATCTTTTTTCCATCACGTGTCTCGCTGGGGCGGTCAAAACCGGGGCCGTATGCTGCGGCATTTTCTGCACTCGCCCCATTGTCACTTAAAAACAAAATCAATGTGTTATCTAACTGCCCGGTTTCTTTCAATGCCTTGATTATTCTTCCTATACCCTGGTCCATCCGATCAACCATGGCAGCATGAACTGCCATGGCTCGCGCGTCCCACTCTTTATCGGGATTATCTTCCCAGGTAAGTTCATTTTTCCAGCGGGGAGCAAGGGGCGCGTTGGCAGAATCAATAACTCCCAGCTTGATCATCTTCTTATAACGTGCTTTGCGAATAGCTTCCCATCCAACTTTGTACGTGTCCTTATACTTCTCTATATCTTTAGGCAAAGCCATCAAAGGCCAGTGAGGAGCAGTTTCAGCAACATATAAAAAGAAAGGCTTATTACCTTTGCTGAATTGCTTTATATAGGCTGCCGCTGAATCATTGATAGCATCGGTATGATAATAATCCTTTGGAACGGTTTTTACCGGTGTTGTACCGCTCACCAGGCTAAAGGGGTCAAAGTAATCCACTACACCCCAAATGTTACCAAAATACTTTTCAAAGCCACGGCTGGTAGGATACTGCTCTAAAGGAGAAAAGGCAGGATGTTGTTCATGATGGTTCAGCCATTGCAGTTGTTGTTGCGGAGTAGGTTGTACTACAGTGTTAGACACATGCCATTTACCTGACATGCCTGTGCTATACCCAGCTGCTTTTAACACTTCAGCAACAGTGACCACGTTTTCTGTAATATGCCCCCTATACCCCGGCAAATGCCTGTCTTCAGTCATCTCCCCTATGCCCGCATCATGATTATATACGCCTGTTAAGAGCGATGCTCTTGTCGGACAGCAACGGGAAGTATTATAAAATTTGGTAAACCGGATGCCGTTAGCTGCCAAGCTGTCAATGTTAGGTGTATGAATCTCTCCCCCGTAACAGCCTATATCAGAATATCCAAGGTCATCCGCCATGATGAGCACGATGTTTGGGCGCGTGTCTTTTAAGGGGGTAGGCTTGGTTTTACCGGAGTGCCTGATGGCAAAGCCAAATAAACCAATTGTTGCAATGGCAAAGGTGTAGTAAAGATATCTCATTATGTTCTTTTTTGATTTCATAATTATCTTAGATTCTAAAGTACAAAAAACTGGTAATTATTAATCCCTCTTACAGAAGCTTTCAATACTATAAATAGAACTGTATCAGGACTTCCGGTTTAAAACTTGCCTCTGGCTGAAGCAACTATATTTCTATTATCATCCGTCCAGTGATCTCTGTACCAGGTAGCGGTCTTGAATTCATCATGGAGGTTCTGCATTTTCATTTCCATCTCAGTTTTCAATTTTTGGTATACATCCTTGTAAAAGGGATCTGAGACCAAGTTATGCGTCTGCAGCGGATCTTTTTGATTATCAAACAATAATTCACTTCCGTCACGTAAGTACCTTGCATATGTAAAACGCTTGTCTCTTACTGCGCGCCATTCAAATCCGTCTTCCCATAAATAAGTATGTCCCATACCCTGCATAAAAGCAAAATCAGGTTCAGTGCCTGCTTGTCCTAAGCAGGCATGGCTCAAATCCATTCCCTCTACAGAATTCGGAACAGGAAGCTGTGCAAGGCTTAGCAAGGTTGGCATTATATCAGGTGTATTTAGTAAAACATCAGATTGAACTCCTGCCGGTATATGACCTGGCCACCTGATTAAAAAAGGAACACGGGCAGCACTTTCATAGAAAGTCATTTTATAAACCCGTCCATTTTCCCCAAACGTTTCCCCGTGATCTGTTGTAAAAACCAGGATTGTATTATCTGATAATCCCTGTTCATCCAAAGATTTGAGCAGGCGCCCCATGTTATCATCAAGACTGGCTACCATAGCATGATAAACTCTCATCATTTCCGGTAAATTAACTTTCCAGTCTTTCAGCCATTTTTCCTTATCAGTATTCCTGTCCATGTACGGATCGGGGATATCCGACCAATTTACGGGTAACTTAAACTGTACATCCTTAAAAAGATCGTAATACTTTGCAGGTACATTATCTTTTTCCCAAGGGTCATGCGGAATGCCGACAGATAAGAAAAGGGCAAATGGCTTATCTCCATTTTTATGCTCCCGTACAAAATCAATGGCCATGTCAAATTGCGCTTCTGGCTCATAATCCTTCTCATATTTCCTTGCTGTAGGACTATCACTGTAATAAGTACTATTAAAATTTGTATGATGAAAATTATAAGCTTTCCACACCCCCTTAAAGCCCATCCGGTAGGGGCCTGGCGGTACAAACTCATTTTCAGGGCCTTCATGCTGACCCGCATTGTTCCCCCATAGATGCCATTTCCCGATATAACCGGTATCATAGCCACTACTATCTAATACATCAGCTATAGATATTTGATTTGGGTTTAGTCTCAATTCATTTACTACCATTCCTGTACTGGAGGTATATTTACCTGTAAGTAAAGCAGCTCTATAAGGAGCACAAACCGGAGATACTGAAACACAATTCTTAAAGTTCATCCCCTGAGTTGCTAAATTATCTATATTGGGTGTAAGTGCTCTGTAATTTCCAGAATACCCCATCATATCATAGCGCAGTTGATCGGCCATTACATATATGATATTAGGACGTGTGTCTCTTTTCTGCTTCTTATTTTTGTTAACGCTCCTGATACCTATAATCCCGATTGCGCAAAACAATATAATACCTAGGCTGATATAAATGATTTTTTTCATACTTGTCTTTACCTCTTCTATTATAGTTATATAATAAAAAAATTATTAATTAATTCGACTCATCTAAACCACAAGACCAGTATACTTAATAACCTTCATTCTGCTCTAATTGGGGATTTGCATCTATCGCTGCCTGGGGAATCGGAAAAAGCACCCTAAATGGTTGTGCATTAGCATGTCCTCTTGCTATGGCCGAGGAAATAAACGTCCCCATTCTAATCTGATCTTCTCTCCGAATGCCCACTTCACTATAAAATTCCCAACCTCGTTCATCTAATAAATAATTTCTGAGCTCTTCTTTAGATCCAAAATCACTTAATGCCGATGGCTGTGTCAGTCCCGCTCGTGATCTTATCTGATTAATCAGCTCAATTGATTCCTGATTAGGTCCATTTAATTCATTTAAAGCCTCGGCTCTGGATAATAGAATATCTGCATACCTTATCTCCGACATGTCGTTACCATGTTCGTTTCCTATTGCATTTGGGTCGGGCCAATATTTAAATGACCTGGTATTGTTGTTATTTAGTAAGGAGACTATGTTTCCTTGTGTATTAATGTATTCAGTTATAATCAGATTTTTTCTTTTATCATTGATGTCAAATGAATTATAAAACGAATCATAAAGTCGGTATTGGGCGGCCCAATTTGCCCAATTTCCCTGCATTGTTAGCCCTGAAATAGGTTCTTTAGCGAATCCAGGAGGAAGTGCCCCATTCATATATTCCATGCCCCCTCCTCGCGGATTCTGGGGGTTTACTAGAATAAATTCTTTATTTCTTTCATTCTCTACCTTAAACAAGCTTTCATAATCAGGATAAACTATATAATAATTTAAGTCCATTATGTTTTTAGCCATTTCAGCAGACTTCTGCCATTGTTTGGTATTTAGATAGTACTTACAAAGGAGAGCCATGGCAGCTCCTTTATTTGGTCGTCCATAATTGGCTTCGGCACCTGGATTTGGAAGAACAGGGATAATCTCTAATAATTCAGATTCAATAAATGACTGCATCTCCTGATCGGCTGCTCTTGGTAGTTCAAGCGGATCCGAAGTGCTCTTTCGTAAGGGAACAGGCCCGAACCAGGAGTATAAATGACTATAGCTTAATGCCCTAATAAATCTGGCTTCAGCCTTGTACAATGCTTTAGCATTCTCAGGGACATTAGAATTATCAACATTTTCTAACAAAATGTTTGCATCTCTTATAGCTCTGTAAGGTCTTAACCACATGGAGCCAAAAAGCCAATCAAGCGATGAGTCCCAGGTAAAATCAATCATTTGCGCCGCAATCCTATTTTCGGCACCATCTGTCTGCCACTGTATGTCGGTAGCCCAACTTTCTAACATTGTTCTGTTCTTACCATCGCCCCCATTAATATATCCTTCTGCAAAGGCAGCATTTAATATGGATTCAATTCCTTCTGCAGTGGTTAAGAAGTTTCCTGGTTCAAGCTGGGAGAATGCCGGTTCATCCAGGACTTTTTCACAAGCTACGCACATTGGAGCCGTAGTCAGGATTGAATAGAGAAATATCTTTTTTAGTTTCATGATCATACCTAATTAAAAGTCCACTGATACACCAGCAATAAAGTTTCTGGAAACTGGATAAGCATTAAAATCTATGCGGCTGAAAGCGCCCCCGTTCGGACTCACAGCCGGATCATACCCGCTGTATTTTGTAAAAGTGAAAAGATTTTCACCAGTTACATACACACTTAAATTTTGTAAACCTTTTATGTTCCTTGGGAAAGAATAACCCAATGTAATTGTCTTAACTCTAGCGTAAGAAGCATCTTCTACTGTATATGAGTTAACCAGCTTACTTCCCTGGGAAGTCGGGTTTATAAAAGATGGGTATTTCTCTGATGGATTCTCTGGGGTCCACCGGTTAAGGTAGGGCTCAGCAAACCTGTTTCTCCTGAACTGAATCGGGAAGTATGCATCGACAAGGTTGTTATTCAACATGCTAACTCCTTCAACGCCCTCTAAGAAAATATTAAGCTGGAAGTTCTTGTATTCAAAAGTGTTTCCTAACGACCAAGTAAGATCAGGAAAAGAGTTTCCCAAGACAACCCGATCTTCTGCATTCACTGTATTATCACCGTTGATATCCCTGTACTTAAAATCACCGGGTTTTACATTGTCAGTAGTTTGCGTAAAATCATCTCCTTGCTGCCAGATACCATCAATTTGATAGCCATAAAATGAAAAAGCAGGCAGTCCCTCCTGAATGATAAAAACTTGTGAAGTCTGTCCTGCACCTCCAGTAATAATCTGAGCTAATCCTCCTAAGTCTAAAACTTCATTCTTGATGGTAGAAAGATTAATGTTAGTACTCCAATTGAAATCTCCTTCCAGGTTTATTGAATTTAATGCAAATTCCCAGCCTGTGTTACGGATGCTGCCCACATTAGATAAAATGGATGTGAAACCAGTAGAAGTAGGGATCGGCAGGTTAAGCAGCATATCAAACGTTCTCTTACGATAGTAGTCAATGCTACCAGAGATCCTTTCATTCAAAAACCCAAAGTCAATGCCTGCGTCTGTTTGCTCTGTTGTCTCCCATTTTAAATCAGGATTGGCAATTCTGGCAGGATTTGTAGTTGACACCAAGTTGTCGTCGAGAATAGCTGAGGGCCCTGAACTAAACGTGCTTATTGCAGCATAATTACCTATTTCCTGGTTTCCTGTCTGCCCCCAGCTTATTCTCGGTTTTAATGTACTGATCCATGGGAACTGCTGCATGAAGCTTTCTTGGTGTAGCTTCCATCCAGCTGCAAAGGAAGGAAAGTAGCCGAACCTGTTGTTAGACCCAAATCTTGATGAACCATCTATCCTAAAAGAAGCTGTTAAGAGATATTTCTCTTTGAACTCATAATTAATGCGCCCTAAGTAAGATAATAGACTGTTTGTAGCCCTGCCGCTTCCAAGGTCAAATGTACTGCGATCGCCCAAGCCCATGTTATAAGTTTCGGTTGCATCTGCAGGAAAGTTTCTGGAAACATTATTGGTGTTATCAAAAACAAACCTTTGAGTGGTTGCCCCTAAAAGTGCATTCAGGTGATGGGAGGCGATAGTTTTATCGTAAGTAACAGTCCCTTCAACTAAATAATTAGTATTTTGGCCCTGCAGAATAGTTGCGATACCTCCCTGAGGTCCTCCGTACCTAGTTGATCGATCTATATAAACATCCCTGCGTGAATTGGTTATGTCACCGCCAATATTCAGTTTTGCTGACAGACCAGGCAGAATAGTATATTTACCGAACACCGTACCGAATGTCCTGTATGAGTTTGCAATAGCATTGGAACCATTTGCCAAAGTTAAAGGATTATCCAAGTCAAGAAAAGGTGACAAAGAATACCCCCCTTCCTGATTGGTGAGCGGCAAAGTGGGATCAAAGTTCAGCGCTGCATAGATTGTTCCTGACTCTGCGTTAAATCCAAATCCTGACGGAACAAAATCATCAACATTATAGCTAACATTAAGATTAACTCCAACTTCAAGCTTTTCCGAAGCCTGGATATTTAGGTTAACTTTTGCGCTATATCTCTCAAAAGAGGAGCTTTTAACCACTCCATCCTGATCAAAATAGTTAAAAGAGGCGTAGTAATTAGACTTTGCGTTGCCACCTGTAAATGAAAGGCTGTGGTTTTGAAGAATAGCATTTTCCCGGAATAACTCATCCTGCCAATCTGTTCCGCCATTTTGGCCCTCCGGCACTGTATAGTCGGGAGAACCTCCGCCAGCTGCTATAAGCTCATTTAATACTGTTTTGTACTCTCCCGCAGACAATAAGTCAATCTTATTTGCAACATTCTGAACACCGACGTAGCTGTTATAGCTAATGCTTGTACGTCCTTCCCTGCCTTTTTTTGTGGTTATCAGAACAACTCCATTGGCACCTCTTGATCCATAAATGGCGGTAGCTGAAGCATCTTTAAGTATCTCAATTGATTCAATGTCTGAGGGATTGATTGAGGCCAAAGGATTTCGCGGTTGCGATGCGTCAAAATTAGCTCCACCTCCAGATATAACGGGAGAATTATCTAATGGTAAACCATCAATTACGTAAAGAGGACTTGCCCCTGCATTAATGGAGCTTGATCCCCGGATCCGCACAGCAATACCGCCTCCTGGTTCACCGCTGTTTTGAACTACCTGTACGCCAGCTGCTTTACCGCTTAGAAGCTGATCGATAGTTGCATTGGCTCCCTTGTTAAAATCTTCAGCTTTTAATGAAGTAACCGCTCCAGTTATATCACTTTTTGCCTGCGTACCATATCCAATTACCACTACTTCTTTTAATGCTTCCGCATCATCTGCTAATGTCGCATTTATAGTGGTTCGATTATTAATGTCCACTTCCTGACGCTGATACCCAATGTATGAGAATACGAGCGAACCATTTCCATCGGGTACGCCAATAGAATAGTTGCCTTCAGCATCAGTGGGAGCAGCTATAGAAGTACCTTTCAGCAGTACAGTTACACCTGGTAGGCCAGTGCCGTTTTTGTCTGTCACATGACCAGTTACCCTCACCTCTTGCCGTTCATCTGTTATGGTGGCGGCACTATCAGATAGTGTCTCTTTAAATTGGGAAAGGCGTATATGGATGTTGTTGTTAACGAGCTTAAATTCCAGTCCCGTTTCTGCTGAAATCCGCTCCAGCACCTTACCAAGCGGTTCATTTCTGGCCTTTACAGATATAACTTTTTTGTCCGACAACTCCCTCTCATCGAACGTAAACTTAAATGAGGTCTGGAATTCAACATCTTTTATAAAGTCCTGAAGGGGCACTTGGGTCATTGAAAGAGTAACTCTTGAATTTTGCATATCAGGCTCACCAAGTCTTGTATCTGCCGCCGAGGTGGGGAATATAGTAGTTAATAGCACCAATGCTATTAATAAGACACTTCTTCCTCCTTTAAATAGGTAGTAATCATCATTTCCCATAAATTTGCAATGTTTAATTTAAGTGAATTTGTTAAACAAATGCCTTCATAAGAATATGCGCCAACAGATTTCTTATGGGGCAGCTACAGCCAGACCATTCCAAGTCTGGCTGTTTTCATTCCTTTTGTTCCTTCATAAAGTTCTGGTTCAGTTAAGATGAATTCTTATTTTATTGCCTGTTCGTTCATAAGTGAAGCCTTTCACAAAGCCTATACCTTCCAGTACCTTCTCCAGCATTTCGTTATTATACTCCCCCGTGTAGCTCCACGGCTCGTCTTTCATACCTTGGTTATCTACTTCTATGTCCACGCCATACCAGTTCTCCAGCTTCTTTACAACCTGATTAAGATTGGCCTGCTTAAAATGCAGCACCCCCTCTTTCCAGCCCAACACTTCACTTCTGCTGAATGCAGCAACTGTGTATTGCTGCGACACCTTTCTATAAGACAGCTGCTGTCCAGGCACTAATCGGGCAAGCTGCTGTTTCCGACCCTGCTCCTGTTCGTCTATCTTCACCACGCCTGTAGCCAGAGCCACTGTAATAGCATCATTGTATGTAAGATAGCTGATATTGAAAGAGGTACCCAGTGCCTGCGTCGAGATGTTGCCTGTGTGCACGATAAAGGGGCGCAGGCTGTCTTTGGCTACTTCAAAAAAAGCCTCGCCCTGCAGCATTATCTCCCGTGTGCCGCCTGCAAAGCCTTTACGGAAAGCAACGCTGCTGCCTGAATTCAACTTGATTACAGAGCCATCCGGAAGTCTAATTGTTTTCTTAACCCCTGGAGCAGCCACTACCGACATGTATACAGCCTTAGTGCTTTCAGTTCCGGAATTAAAAAGCACCAGGGCCCAGATAAGACACAGGGGTAGCAGGACAGCAGCGGCTGCTTTAAACCAGAGTTGTGGCTGCTGCAGTTGTAAGAAAAGGGTACGGGTTTGCTCTTGCTCCCGCTCCTGCAAATGCACTTTAATCCTACTAAAGGCCTTGGAGGCATCGTGTGCATGTTCCTCCTCCGCTATCACCTGGCCAGCCTCGCGCCACAAGGCATGCAATTCTTCTTCCTGCATAGCGTCCGGATGATTTGACTGGAACCACTGCAGCACTGTTTGTACCTCTTCAGGTGAGCATTCGCCCTTATAAAACTTATCAAGTAAGCTCCTGTTCATTTATTTACATGGGTATTTATATAGATTACACACAACTAAAGCCCTGCACCACCTCTACTAGCAGAAATAAATAAGCACTCACTTTTGATATCCTAGTTTTATTTTTTAGTTTTAGATAGAATATTTCTGATTATAAATTGTGGCTTATGTATACCTGTGCCTGCCCAAGGTCTATCCCCTCGCACCTACAATTACCATATTATGAATACAGGAAGCATTGTATGTTTAGCCAGCACCATCGAGGCTCTTAAGAGGGGTGATAGTGCTGCTTTCGAAAGTCTCTATCAGGTATTTGAGCCTAAGTTATATACTTTTGCTTTGCGCCTAGTCAGACAAAACGAGGCTGCTGAGGAGATTGTACAGGAGGTGTTCATGAAGGTATGGGAGCGGCGACACCTGTTGGCCCCGGACCTGAACTTCGACGGTTACTTGTTCAGCATTGCTAAAAACATTGTGTACAATAAAGCCCGGCATAAGGTATATGAGTTTGCTTATACTCAGTATTTAGCTGCGACAGGTGTGAAAACAGGTTGTTTCACAGAAGAGACAGTTGCTCATTGGGATTTGATGAAGCAGCTGGAAGACATCTATGCAACACTGCCGCCAGTACGGCGGCAGGTCTTCATGATGAGCCGTATAGAGGGTAAAAGCAACAATGAGATTGCCCAGCTGCTAAACACCAGCAACAGCAATATCGAAAACCATCTGAACAAAGCCCTAAAGGCAATTAAAGAAAAGTTTAAGAATTACGAATTTGGTTAGAGTATAATATTTCCTTTTGTTTCACTCCGACAGGGGTGTGCCGTACGCCTGCAGTGCTTTCGGCGAGCAACTGGAAGGAATGCCGGTGGTGCAAAGTATGAGTCGCAAGGGTAATTGTTGGGATTATGCGATAGCCAAAAGCTTCTTCAAGACAATAAAAACCGGAAGTCTACCACCGCAAATTGGCTACCAGACAGCAGGCCCGGCTGGCCGTGCTTGTGTACATCGAAGGCTCCTACAACCGTAAAAGGAGGAGCGCGGCACTTGGCTACCTGTCTCCTTGCCAATATTAAAACCTACTGTACAACCAGACTGAGGCTGCCTGAAATTACTCAACTGGAAAGACAGGCAACTCTGACTTCTTAACTTTTAATTGTCAAAATTGCGGTAACACCTTAAGAATTGACTTTCAAGAACAAATTGATTACTGTTGGAAAGGTAAAACCAATAGAATCAGCGAGGAAAAATATCAAAGCTTAAAGAAATATTACTCTATTGGACTTTCGCAAAAATCATAGGATGGTGGAATATCAGTATTTGACAGAGTATTTTGCTCAAAATGTTCAACGACTTATTTGATCTGTTGTGGTGTAAGTGAGTTCAGTAATTCTGCCTATAATGTCTTTGTTCAAGGAATTGTAAAAATATAAGTAAGCTACATAAACAAATGAAATACCATCACCTAATCGAGTAGACGGCCCCGCTAGGGTAAGCTGACGGGGAGCGCCTCTCACACCACTGTACGTACGGGTCTCGTATATAGCGGTTCGTTAAGTTGTGGAGCTACTTTCCTGTAGTAATCAGGCATCGATTCGTACCCCCTCCGGACAAGCCGTTTTACCGTTATCGTCGTTATCAGGATGGGACTCCGAGCGACTGCCCAGCCGCATTTCCTGGTTCTGCTCCAGGCGTAAGCCTGCCACTTTGGAACCCCCAGCCGAATCAGGTTCTTCCTTCTCCGCTCCGGTCGCTTCCAGTCGTGCCAGATGCAGTGCCTCAATCTGTTGCGTATCCAGCTGTCGATGTCCTGGAGCTTGCCCTTGATACTTGAGAGCCAGCCCCTTTAGGCTTCTTGCAACTCCTGGATACGCTGCTTAAAAGAGCAGGGGGTGGTTTTGCGGGTGATGCTCTTTAGCTTCTGCTTGATCCTGCCCCATCCCTTCCTTGCCACTACCAGCTGATAGCGGCTCTTGTCTCCCTTCCGGTAGGTAGGCACAAACCCAGTTCCTTGTCCAACTCATGGAGCAGGATGTTGGAAAGCAGCGGTGAGAGCGGGCTGCCTTGCGGCACGCCCTTCCTGCGTTTGGTTAGCCTCCCGTCAATCAGGATGGGAGCCCGGAGCCATTTGCGAATCAGGCGCAACGTCAAGGGGCACTTTACTTTCCGGTAGACCAGTTGCAGCAAGAAGCAGTAGTTCACCTCGTCAAAGAAGTTCTGCCGGTCGATGTCTACGATGTGCTGATAGCCTTAGTGGATGTACTTATGCGCCTGCTGCACGGCCTGGTGGGCATTGCGGTTGGGGCGGAAGCTCTTTGAACTCCAGCTCGAAGAGCGGGCTCAGCACCTGGTTTACCGCCTGTTGTCTAATCATCTTGCCATTTCATCCATTGGTTGGGTTATCAATATTAGGATTTTTATCAGCAATTGTCGTTCTTCTTGTCTTCAGTATCTTCATGAATTTCCCTAATTTGTTAGAAATAGTAGGTGTGGTTGGAATTGCTGGAGCAGCTGCGTTTATCATATTTTACTTTATTACCGACAGAAAAACTGGGGCAGCAGAAAACTTAGAATATCTGTTTATTCTCTGGCAAACACTGGTAGGCTTTGCAATAAGTTTGGGCATTAAAAGAACTAAGTCCGCTAACGGTCTCGTACATGAGCAAAGCTTCGGCTGAAAGCCTCGCTCACCTCATGTACGAGACCGAAATCTATGAGTAAAACAAGCACCTTTGGCTAAAGATTATTCAACTTGATTTGGTAAGGTGTTCCTTGGAATTTCAATGTTTTACTGGAGACTTTTTTCAGGCAGCCATTGCTTGGTTGTACAACATGTCTTCGTATTGGCAAGGAGTCAGGTAGCTAAGGGCTGAATGCCTCCTTTTCCGGTTGTAGAAACTCTCGATATACTCAAAAACAGCCAGCCGTGCCTGCTGGCAAACTTGTGGTGGTAAACCATTTCGGTTTTCATTGTCTTAAAGAAGCTTTCTGCTACGGCGTTGTCACAACAGTTGCCCTTTCTGCTCATACTCTGCCGCACCGGCATCCCCTCCAGCTGCTCTCGGAAGGTACTACAGGCGTACTGCACGCCCCGGTCAGAGCGAAACAAAAGGGAGTGGAACAGGGGCCTGTTTTTGATGGCCATCTGCCAGGCAGCCACGGTGGTTGCCTCCGCCTCCATCGTCTCACTCAGCGCCTAGCCCACTACCTTTCTGTCGGCCAGATCCAGCACCACCGTCAGATATAGCCAGCCTTCCCCGGTCCTGATGTAGGTCAGGTCAGAGACCCATTTCTCGGCCGGTCTTGCCGCTTGGAAATCTCTCGAGAGGTAGTTCTCCGACATTGTATATGCATGGCTGGAGTCGGTTGTCTGCACCCGGTATTTCTTCCGCACGATGCTCTGTATCTGATGCTTCTGCATCACCCTGGCTACGCATGGACGGGACACCTGGATACCTTGTTGCTGCAGTTCCACGGCAATCCTGGGGGAGCCATAGCGGCACTTGCTCTGCTCATGGACCTGTTTAATCTGCTCCACGAGCTCCTGTTCTTTCTGCTCCCGCAGGCTTACAGGGTGTTTGAGCCAATAGTAGTACCCGATGGCACTGACCTTAAGCACTTTACACATCTTCCCGACGGGGAATTGGTTCCGGTACCCTTTTATGAATCCGTATACCGCCTGTCTCCCCTGGAGAAGATGCTCACCGCCTTTTTTAGAATATCCCGCTCCAACTGCGCCTCCTTCAGCTCCTTTTGCAGTCTTTTAATCTCTTTCTGCTTAACTGTCAGCCCTTCGGCGGACCGGACGGGCGAGCTGTCCTTCTGCCGCCACTTGCTCAGCCGGCCGGGATCAATGCCCAACTCATCGGCCACTTCTTTCACCGAGCCCCTGACATAGGAGAGGTCAATGGCCATCTTCTTAAAGGAGGCATCATAAACACGTCTATCCATAACAGTCAAATTTAATAATTTAGTAAATCTGCCTATCATAAACCCGCCCGTCAAATGTACCAACTCCACTTTGACTTTTTAAGGTAAAACAGGAGGCTGAAATTGACTCTCATAACAGTGACTTTAAAGATTAAACAAATGTAGCTTTGTAGTCACTCGCACACAAGATGTACAGCGTCTGTACACCTTGTATATCAATCAGTTACATTAATTCTGGTGAGTCATTATTGATACGTAAGCTACTCACCTGATTACTCACCTAAAATGTGTGAAAAAGTGGTAAAACCTAGCGCGCCCTAAAAACAAAAAACCCTGTAAATGCTTTATTTACAGGGTTTTAAAAGTTTTAGTACTGATACTGGTGGAGATGCAGGGATTCGAACCCTGGTCCAGACAAGGAAATTAACGGGCTTTCTACATGCTTAGACTTATTCGGATTGTCGGGAGCTTACAAGTATAAGTCAAACTTATGCGCACTCCTTAGATGCTTTATTTCGCCTATGTACCACACCTTTACATAAACTAGTCAAACGGTTCGAAGTCTCTGGTGTGCAGGCAGTTTCACGAAACCTGCACGAGACTATGGCAATTACTTAATACCTAGATTAAGCAGCCATGGCGTAATTAGATTCGCCGATTATTGTTTGAACGGATTTTTTACAGGTGGTACGTTCATCACCCGACATGCTTACACGCAATCTGCACAAGCTGTCAATTCCAGTCATCCCCATTAAATAAAGAACGTTGTTCTGAGATTTTATAATGCAAGAACCACACCGCAAATATACAGGAAATAATGGCATATTCCGCAGTATGTTAAAACAGATTCCGGCAGCCTTAGGTTTCAGAAAGCAAGTATAAATCTAAAGACACACAAGTATAAAAACGTTTGACATAAGATTTGCCTGTTTTAACCCGCCATTGATGACCAGAATTTATACTGCTTATCTTATACCTTACTTGCGGCTGAACGCAAAAGCAGGCACCACCCAAACCGGCAACGCCCGCGATTAGCTTTCAGAGTTTTATTTATACTTACATTAACCTACTCCGTCCGCAGCGAGGTAACCGGGTCTGCCACCGCTGTTTTAATGGCATGGAAGCTGAGCGTAAGCATGGCGATGATGAACGTAGCCACAAACGCAGCAGCAAATATCCACCAGTTCAGTTCCGTGCGGTAGGCGTAATCGTTCAGCCAGTTGTTCATCAGGTACCAGCTCAGCGGCAGCGCAATTACGTTAGCCAGCAGCACCAGCTTCAGGAAATCTTTGCTCAGCATCACTACAATGCCCGAAACGGAGGCGCCCAACACTTTGCGGATGCCAATTTCTTTTTTGCGTTGCTCGGCTGTAAACAGAGCCAGCCCAAACAAGCCGAGGCAGGAGATGAAAATGGCAATGCCGGCAAAATAGTTCGTCAGTGCTCCGATAATCGCTTCGCTTTTATACATCTGCTCATAGTCACTATCCATGAAGTGGTATTCGAAGGGAAAGGCCGGATTTTGGCGTTTCAACACTTGCTCCATAGAAGCTAGGGCACTTGTTGTTTGCCCAGGAACTATGCGGGCGAAAAGTGTATTTTTCCCCTTCGGTATCAGGAGAATTATAAGAGGCTGCATAGGCTCATGTATAGAAGAAGTATGAAAATCTTTTACAACTCCAATAATTGTAACTCGATCTTTACTATCACCCAACCATTGCCCTATAGGCTCCTTCATTTGCATTAACCTGGCTGCCTCTTCGTTTATCAGCACATTTGATGTATCTGTTCCGTAATCCTTCGAGAAGTCCCTTCCCTCTTTCAACTGCACATTCATTGTTTTCAAAAAATCGTAGTCAGTCTTGAGAATACTGAACAAGATATCGGCATTCGGATCTTTCCCTTCCCAATCGAAGCTGCCCGTGGAATTGCCCACCATCAAAGGATTTTGATCCGCAGCAGTAACATCTGTTATACCAGTCACCTCCAGTAGCTCTTTCTTTACCACATCATAACGCTGCCCGAGTTTACCCTCAATCGGCACGTATACCAGACTTTCGCGGTTTAGGCCAATATTTTTGGTGCGGATGTAATGCAGCTGCAGATATACCACCAGCGTGCTGATGATGAGCAGCGCGGAAAGTATAAATTGAAATACCACTAGCCCTTTCCGGAAAACAGCCGCCTTGTTACCCAGTTTCACAGTGCCTTTCAGCACCACCGCCGGGTCGAAAGACGATAAAAAGAAGGCCGGATAACTGCCCGATATAACCCCTGTAAACAGCGCCACACCCAGCAGCAACAGCACAAGTACAGGGTCAGATAAATCGAACTGGACAGCTTTACCCGTCAGCTCATTGAAAGCCGGCAGCAAAAGCCCCGTTAGATTGGCGGCGATAAACAGCGCCAGAAAAGCGACCAGTATTGATTCTAACATGAATTGCCCTATCAAGGCTGATTTACTGGCACCAATGGCCTTGCGCACGCCTACTTCCTTGGCACGTTTGGTAGAGCGGGCCGTAGCCAGGTTCATAAAATTGATGCAGGCAATAATCAATATAAAAACCGCTACTACCGAAAAAAGACGCACATACAGAATCAACCCGCTCTCTGTTTTCCCCGGCCGGAAGTCTGAATAAAGGTGCATGTCCTTCACGGCTTGCGCAAACAAATCTATATGCGAATCTTTGTAATGGCTTTTAATGAAAGGTCTGATTTTAACATTAAAAGCCGCAATATCGGTGCCTGGTTGAAGCTGCAGAAATGTGCGAATACCGTTGTTACCCCATTCTTTCAGCCATTCTCCGCTAGGGGTGCTTGTCCAGTCTGTCAGCGGCATGACATAATCAAACTGCATCGAAGAGTTTTTTGGCGCATCTTTAAAAACACCGGTCACTTTGTAGCTCTTGTCATTATCAATTTTAAAGATTTTGCCGATGGCCTCCTCTGGCTTATCAAAAAACTGCTTTGCCACAGTCTCGGAGATAACAACGGAGTTCGGTTGCTTTAGCGCTTGCTTTGCATCGCCGTGTAGAAACGGAAAAGAGAACACTTCAAAAAACTCAGGGTCAGCATAACGGCCACCTACTTTCAGGACTTTATCATTAAGTGTAAACAGCTGCCTCCAATCCCAGGTAGTGCTGCGCACGGCGTGCTTCACCTCTGGCAGTTCGGCTTCCAGCGCCTCCGCCAGCGGCCCCGGGTTGGCAGCCGTAGTCAGGTCGTCGGCTCCGGAGTAATGCTGTATTCCCATCACCCGGTATAGATTATCTATGTCCGCATGAAAACGGTCATAGCTCAGCTCATCCTTCACCCACAGTAAAATCAGGATAGAACAAGTCATCCCCAGCGCCAAACCCGAAATGTTTATCAGAGAGAATACTTTGTGCCGCATCAGGTTGCGCCAGGCCATTTTGAGGTAATTCTTAAACATAGTTTTAAGTGTTAGGAGGTATCGGAATTTTTGGTTTGTTTTCAAGAGCCTGGAAAAGCAGACAGTGCTCTGAATAGCCACAAGAAAATCACATGCCATACTTACAATAGATTGATTACTAATTAATTGTAAATCATACACCTTCTAAATCTGTACGATTCCGATACACTTATACTTGATACACTTGTGCGCTTGTGGTACAGGTTGCAACCTAGAAGACCTCGCGGTGTCTTCCAAACCTGCGAGTGTTTAAACTGCTACAGCGCATTAGTTCGAATCAGGATTTTCAGGATTAAATGATTGACAGGATTTCTATACCTCTAAACTGCTGGTGCGAGCTTGCAGCTCGTACTCTTTTAATTTCAGGAGATGTAACGGTACGAGCTGCAAGCTCGCACCAGCGGGATAAGGCACCAGCAAACTAAAATTTATACTTCACACATCCTGAAAATCCTTTAATCCTGTAAATCCTGATTCAGACAATTTCAAATGTATTTCCTATCTTCGAAGTATAAATTAGCTTAGAACAAGTATGGCTCAGTTAAAAATTGCGCGGGTGTTGGTTGTAGACGACGAAACCGATGTGCTTTTTGCTTTTAAGATGTTGCTGAAACCGGAGGTGAAAGAGGTCGTGACGGAAAAGAACCCGGACAATCTGCTGGCGCTGCTGGCGCGGGAGCAGTTCGACGTTATTTTCCTGGACATGAACTTCAAAAGCGCCCTCAACACCGGCAACGAGGGCCTGTTCTGGCTCAGCCAGATTCTGGAGAAAGACAAAGAAGCTACTGTTATACTTATCACCGCTTACGGCGATGTGGCACTGGCCGTGAAGTCGCTGAAGATGGGAGCCTTTGACTTTATCATCAAGCCCTGGCACAACGAGAAGCTGCTGGAGACACTGCACAATGCGCTGGAGCACAAGCAGCAGAAGAAGCGCGGCGTGCATTCGCCCAGCAGCGCGCCCAAAACCGCCGACGCCAATGCTATACTTGGTAAATCGGAGGCGCTGCAGGAAGTGCTCCGCAAAATAGAGAAGATAGCGCCGACCGAAGCCAACGTGCTTATACTTGGGGAGAACGGCACCGGCAAGGAACTGGTAGCGCGGGCGCTGCACCAGAAATCTTTTCGCGCCAACAAGCCTTTTGTGAGCGTGGACATTGCCGCCCTTACGGAGACGCTGTTCGAAAGCGAGCTTTTTGGTTATAAAAAAGGGGCCTTTACCGATGCCAGGGAAGACCGCGCTGGCCGATTTGAGGCGGCCAACGGCGGCACCTTGTTTCTGGATGAGATTGGCAATATTTCGCCGGCCATGCAGGCCAAGCTGCTCACGGTGCTGCAAAACCGCCAAGTCATTCCGCTCGGCTCCAACACGCCCATACCGGTTGATATTCGGCTGGTGTCGGCTACCAACGAGCCCATCTATGAGTTGGCCGCCCGTAACCAGTTCCGCCAAGATTTGATTTACCGCATCAACACCATAGAAATAACGCTGCCGCCCCTGCGCGAGCGCCATGGCGACGTGGAACTGCTGGCCCGCCATTTTGCCCGGTATTACGCCGCCAAAAACCACAAGCCGGTCCCCGAATTCTCAGAAGCGGCGCTGCGTAAGCTCAACAACCACTCCTGGCCCGGCAACATCCGCGAGCTGCAGCACGCTGTGGAGCGCGCCATCATCATGGCTGAAACCAACGTGCTGCAACCCGACGACTTCAGTTTCTCGGCCATGGAAGTTCCTGCCGCCCAGCAAGCGACCGCTTTTGTGCCCGACATATCGCTGCCTCTCATCGAGATAGAACGCGAGACGATTATCCGCGTTATTGAGAAAAACAAAGGCAATATCTCTAAATCAGCCAAAGAACTTGGCCTGACCCGCACCGCCCTGTACCGTCGCCTGAACAAGCATGATATTTAAGCGCCTTGAGCTTGGGCTCTTCGTCCGGCTGCTCCTCATTTTCGGGATGATGTTCCTGACGCTGCACTACCTGGTGCAGTATACCTGGCTGCAGATTTCGTCGGGCATTCTGGTGATGCTGGCGCAGACGATAGAGCTGGCGAGTTACGTAACGCGCAGCAACAACGAACTAGCCAAGTTCCTACAGGCTGTGCAGCAGCGCGACTTTTCGCAGCGCTTCAACGAGCACACCACCAACAGCTCGCTCCAGCAACTACACACGGCTTTTAACCTAATAAACGACAGTTTTAAACAGCTGCACATCGAGCGGGAGGCGCAGTTCCAGTACATGCAAACCATCCTGCAGATGATAGATACCGGCATTATGGCGTTGGATGAAGAAACGAAAGAGGTGGAATGGGTGAACGATGCCTTCAAAAATATCCTGCACCTGCCCTACCTCAAAAGCCTGAAAAGCCTGGAGCCGCGCTACCCGACGCTGTACGAAACCATACTTGCCCTGAAGCCCGGCTCCAGCCACCTGCTCAAGCTAAAGCTGCCGGAAGGCACCTCGCAACTACTGCTGTCGGCTTCGGCCTTTACCCTGCAGCACCGCAACCTGCTGCTGATTGCTGTTAAAAACGTAAGCGCAACGGTAGATGCCACCGAAACCGAAGCCTGGCAGAAATTGCTGCGCGTGATGACGCATGAAATCATGAACTCCGTTGCACCTATTGCCTCGCTGGCCGACAGCCTGGAGCGCCACCTGCACGCCGCCCACGCCAAGTATACACTAAACCTGAAAACCAAACCCGACCTGGAACTGCTGCAAGACACGGAAGAAGGCATCGGTATTATTAAAAAGCGCAGCGAAGGGCTACTCCGGTTCGCACAGTTTTACCGCAACCTGAACAAGCAGCAGGAGCTGATGCTGACCACCGTGTATGTGCAGGAACTTTTTAAAAGTATAAATGGCCTGATGCGCCCGCAACTCGAAGCGCTGGGCATCGCGCTGGATTGCCACGTCAGCCCCTCCGACCTCACGCTTTATGGCGACGTAAATCTGCTGGAGCAGGTGCTCATCAATCTTCTGCTGAACGCTAAACGAGCTGTGCAGGGACGCCCGAACCCGCAGATTATACTTACTGCGCAGCACCTCGACAACGGCAGGGTAACCACCGAGGTGCAGGACAACGGCTGCGGCATTCCGGAAGAGTTGATCGAAAGCATATTTATCCCTTTTTTTACTTCTCATAAGGATGGTTCCGGCATCGGCCTTAGCCTGGCCAAACACATCATGCTGCTGCACAAAGGCAGCATTCAGGTAGAGAGCCAGGAAAGCGTAGGCACGGTGTTTAAGCTGGTTTTTTAGCGTTGTCGATGACCTCACAGCGTCTTCAGACCTATAGCATCTTGGCGGCTACGCAGCAACGGCTTTCGGCACCAGACGCTCACAGTTTTGCAACCGCTGTGAGGTCTTTTGAGCAAGGGCTTTATACTTAACCATTGCCCGCAGCTCCCGTTCAAATCAGGAACAAGTATAAGTCTATTGGCAACTACTTATACTTAATTTCTGAGCGCATGAGCTATCCATCCCTACAGCAGCAGGTAACCGCTATTCTGGCAACAGCGAGCGTCACCGTGAATGGTTCCGAATCCTGGGACTTACAGATGCACGATGACCGATTTTACAAGCGCATGCTGACGCAGGGAACGCTGGGTTTGGGTGAATCTTACATGGACGGCTGGTGGGACTGCGAACGCATCGACGAGTTTGTGTTCCGGGCGCTACGGGCGGACCTGTATAAGACGGCAAAACTTAGTTGGCAATCTGTGCTGAGCCTGCTGCTGGCCAAGGTCTTCAATATGCAAGCCAAAGCAAAAGCGGCCCGTAATGCTCAGCGCCACTACGACATCGGTAACAGGCTCTATGAACTGATGCTCGATAAACGCCTGACCTACAGCTGCGGCTACTGGAAAAACGCTGACACGCTGGACCAGGCGCAGGAAAATAAGCTGGATTTGATTTGCCGAAAGATACGGTTGCAGCCGGGCCAGCGGGTGCTCGACATTGGTTGTGGCTGGGGAAGCTTCGCAAAGTTTGCTGCCGAAAAGTATGGAGCTGAGGTTGTAGGCGTTACCGTATCACACGAGCAGCTGGCATTGGGGCAGGAACTATGTAAAGGCCTGCCTATTGAACTCCGGCTACAGGATTACCGCGACGTAAACGAACGCTTCGACCACATCGTTTCAGTGGGCATGGTAGAGCATGTGGGATACCACAACTACCGCACCTTTATGAAAATAGCTGCCCGCTGCCTGAAAGACGACGGCTTATTTTTGCTGCACACCATCGGCCTTCCTTTCTCTAAAACCTCACCTGATCCATTTATAGATAAGTACATTTTCCCCAACTGCCTGATACCGTCTATAAAGCAGTTAGGTGCAGCTATGGAGCACATTTTTGTACTCGAAAATCTGCACAACTTCGGCCCTTACTACGACCCTACGCTGATGGCGTGGTTCAGGAATTTTGATAATAACTGGGGTGAATTGCAGGGTGAGTACGGCGAATGCTTTTATCGCATGTGGAAGTACTACCTGCTCTCCAGCGCCGGCTCCTTCCGTGCCCGCAATAACCAGCTCTGGCAACTGGTACTATCCAAAAAAGGTATTACAAGTGGATATGAAGCTGTGCGGTAAAGCCCTCAGCTATTCACTTTTATCGAAGATAAAATTTCCCCGAATTTCGGTGAGACGCCTTTTACATGTTGCGGTGCTGGTAAAGCATTCTATAAGCCAAAGCAACAAAACTTAGGACAAAAAGTATGCAAACCAGGAAAACAGCTGTCCAGGGAACTACCTCCCAGTCACTGTTTCATGAAACTTTTGCTCATCCAACATAAGCCGCATCGTGGATAACGCTATGGAAAAGTACTGGATAAAAAGCATTCCCAATTCAGCGCCGGATTGATTATCTTTGTTGTAATGGAAAATTTTGTAGTATCAGCGCGCAAATACCGGCCAGCCACGTTCGACAGCGTGGTGGGGCAGCACCATATCACCAATACCCTTAAAAACGCCATCAGCAGCCAGCACCTGGCACAGGCATTTCTCTTCTGCGGCCCTCGCGGCGTAGGTAAAACCACCTGTGCCCGTATTCTGGCTAAAACCATTAACTGCCAGAACATCACGCCACAGGTAGAAGCCTGCAACGAGTGCGAGTCGTGCCGCAGCTTTAACTCCAACAGCTCGTTCAACATCCATGAACTCGATGCCGCCTCCAATAACTCGGTAGAGGATATCCGGAACCTGGTGGAGCAGGTGCGTTATGCACCCCAGACGGGCAAGTATAAAATCTATATCATAGATGAGGTACACATGCTCTCGAACCAGGCTTTTAACGCTTTCCTGAAAACACTGGAAGAACCGCCTGCTTATGCCATTTTTATACTTGCCACTACAGAGCGCCACAAGATCATCCCGACCATACTTTCGCGTTGCCAGATTTTTGACTTTAACAGAATCCGGATTGACGACATGGTACGCCACCTGGGCAGCATCGCTGACAAGGAAAGTATAACGGCGGAGCCGGATGCGCTGCACCTGATTTCGCAGAAAGCCGATGGAGCGCTACGCGATGCGCTTTCTATCTTCGACCAGATGGTCACCTTCTCGGGCAGCAAAGTTACCTACAAGGCAACCGTTGAAAACCTGCACATCCTGGACTACGATTATTATTTCAGGCTGACGGATGACCTGCTGGCACAAAATTTATCGGGTGCGTTGCTCCTGTTTGATGAGATTCTGAAAAACGGTTTTGATGCACATAATTTCCTGATAGGGATTGGTGAGCATTTCCGCAGCCTGCTGGTTTGCAAAGACCAGGCAACGGTAACTTTGCTGGAAGTATCCGATAACATCAAAGCAAAGTATGCGGAACAGTCGCAGAAGTCTTCGATATCGTTCCTGCTCTCGGGCCTGAACGTGGTGAGCACCTGCGACACCAACTATAAAAGCAGCAAGAACCAGCGCCTGCACGTAGAATTATGCCTGATGAAAATGGCGCATCTGACCTCTGCACTTAGTTTTGCGCAAGACGGAGCAGTCACAAAAAAAGCTAAGGTAGCAGCGCCGGCACCAGCCGCTACCGGTTCTACAGGTGCCACCAATACGGTTATACCTTCGGCCACCATGCAACCGGCGCATCAGCAGGACACAGTGCCATCAGAAAGTCTGCAGCAGTCAACAACGTCAGGTAGTGTGCCTTCAGAAGCCTTGCAGCAGCCATACACGCCCGCACAACAGGTACCTTCCGATGGCCTGCAACATCCATCAATGCCGCAGCAGGTAACATCGGATGCACATATTGCACCGGCAAATCCTCAGACGCCGCCGGGCGCAAGTCCTGTTCCGAGTGCCCACACACCGCGGGCCGGCGTGCAACTGCCTCCGCCCAAAAAGCTGAGCAAGTTGCCCAGCCTGAAGGATCTCCAAAACTCACCTGCTCCGGCCACCGACACGGCTGTTGCCGAGGAAAAGGCAGACGCAGCTTATGGTGCGATGGTTCCGTTAGATCAGGACAGGCTGCGCTCCGTATGGCACGAAATTCTGCGGCGAAAGAAAAGCGAGAATATGATGGAATACACGCTCCTAAACCGGCAATACCACATCAGCGAAAAGAACGAGATTATACTGCACCTGGAGAACCACGTAATGCTTGACCAGTTTTTCAGCCTGCGCCCTGCCCTGCTTGGCGAACTGAAGAAACAACTCGGCAACAGAAGTATAACACTGACGGCAGCGGTGATGGAAATGCAGGAAGAAAACAAACTTTATACTTCGCAGGACAAGTATAACTATCTGGCAGAGAAATATCCGGTGCTCACGGATTTAAAGCAGCGCATTGGTTTAGATACTGATTTCTAATTCAGTTTAATTTCATATATTTATCGTCATAATCTTATATCAGAAACTATGACGATAAATAAAGGAACGTCTCTGTTGCTGCTTGCGCTGGGCCTCATGTTCACGCAATGTAAACAAGAGACATACCAAACCCAGTCGGCCACCAACACCACGGCAGCCGCCACTGTGGCCCCTGCTCAAAAAGAGTACAAGTATGAATCAGTTCCCGGCGACCCGCTCAACGCCCGCGTTTATACCCTGGACAATGGCCTGAAAGTATACCTGACGGACTACGAAGAGGCGCCACGCATACAAACTTATGTGGCAGTGCGGGCAGGCAGCAAAAACGACCCGGCCGATGCCACCGGCCTGGCCCATTACCTGGAGCACCTGCTGTTTAAGGGCACTACAAAACTGGGCACCGCCGACTGGGAAAAAGAAAAGGTGGAGATCGATAAAATCGAAGCGCTGTACGAGAAGTACCGCAAGACCACTGATGAAGCCCAGCGCAAGCAAATCTATCACCAGATAGATAGTGTATCGGGTGTGGCGGCTACGTATGCTGTTGCCAACGAGTATGACAAACTTACCACCTCTATCGGAGCCAAAGGTACCAACGCCTATACCTGGGTAGACCAGACCGTTTATGTAAACGATATCCCGAGCAACCAGATCGCGCGTTGGGTGGCAGAGGAGGCAGACCGCTTTCAGGAGATGGTGCCACGCCTGTTTCATACTGAGTTGGAGGCTGTGTATGAAGAGAAAAACCGCAGCCTGGACAGTGACGGACGCAAAGTGAATGAGGTTATCAATACAGCTTTGTTCCCGACGCACCAATATGGCACCCAAACCACTATCGGTACTATTGAGCACCTCAAAAATCCATCTATCACGGCCATTAAAGCATATTTTAACAAATACTATGTGCCCAACAACATGGCCATCGCCTTGTCCGGCGACCTAGATTTTGATTCCACCATCCGCCTTATTGACCAATACTGGGGTCAGATACCGCAGCAACCGGTACCCGCTTTTGAGGTAGCGCAAGAGCAGCCTATTCAGCAACCTATCGTAGAGGAAGTTTTGGGCCCGGACGCTGAAAGTGTTTCTATCGCTTTCCGCACAACCGGCATTGGCACACATGAAGCCCTGGTGGTGCAGATGATAAGCAACCTGCTCTATAACGGTTCTGCCGGCCTGGTGGACCTGAACCTGAACCAGCAGCAGAAAGTGTTGAGCGCCTACGCTTATGACACGCCAATGAAAGATTACGGCACTTTTCAGATGACGGGCAGGCCACGCCAGGGCCAGTCGCTGGATCAGGTGCGCGATCTGCTCCTGGCACAACTGGACATGGTGAGGAAAGGATCTTTTGATGAGAGCCTGATGCAGGCGGTGGTGAACAACGACAAAATAAACACAATGAAAGCCTACGAAGACAACAGCAACCGTGCTGATGCATTCGTAACAGCTTTTATTTATGATATGCCCTGGAAACAGTTCGTAAACCAGCCGGAAGAGTTTGCCAGCATCACCAAGCAAGAGGTAGTGGATGCAGCCAATAAGCTCTTCAACAACAACTATGTGCTGGTATACAAACGCACCGGCAAAGACCCGAATGCACAGAAAGTAGAAAAACCTGCCATTACGCCGGTGGCTGTTAACCGCGATGCGCAGTCTGATTACTACAAAAGCTTTATGGCTACAGCCGACAGTGTAAAACCACTGCAACCGGTTTTCATTGATTACACAAAAGATATTACCGAGACAAAATTGAAGCAGGACATTCCGCTGCTGTATACGCATAACAAAGATAACGGCCTGTTCCAGCTTTACTACATCCTGGACATGGGCACCAACAACGACCCCAAACTGGGCATGGCGGTAGATTATCTTAAATATCTGGGCACCGACAAGTATAGCGCCGCAGAGTTGCAAAAGGAGTTTTTTAAACTGGGTACTTCTTTCGATGTGTTTTCTTCCGGCGACCAGGTATATGTAAGTATGACTGGCCTGGATGAGAACTTTGAGCAAGGCCTGAACCTGTTCGAAAGTATACTGGCTAATCCTAAACCGGACCAGCAGGCACTCAACGATATGGTAGCTGGCATACTTAAAGCCCGCAAAGATGCCAAATTAAATAAAGGCGTAATCCTGCAGCAGGCCATGGTGAACTATGCCAAATATGGCCCTAAAAATCCCTTCAACACATTGCTTTCTGAAAAGCAACTGAAGGCCGTGAAGCCACAGGAACTGGTGAGCATCATCAAAAGCATACCCACTTACCAGCACCGCGTGTTATACTATGGCCCGCGTGAAACTGACAACCTGGTAGCTGTGCTGAACCAGGGTCACCATGTGCCGTCCACCCTGAAGCCCGTGCCCGCCGAGAAAGTATACACGGAAATAGATTTTAATCAACCAACCGTATACTGGGCCGACTATAACATGGTGCAGGCCGAGCTGCTGTTCCTGAGCAAGTCTGTCCCTTACAGCAAAGACATCGTGCCGGTGGTGCGGCTCTACAATGAATATATGGGCGGTATTGTGTTTCAGGATTTACGTGAATCCAAGGCGCTGGCTTACTCTACGTATTCTTTTTACAGCCCGGCCAGCAAACAGGGCCGCGCCAACTACCTATTGTCTTACATTGGTGCGCAGGCCGATAAACTGTCGGAGGCGATGGCTGGTATGCAAACATTGCTAACTGATATGCCGCTGGCCGATGCCAACTTCCAGAATGCGCAGGCCTCGCTTCGCAACAGCATCTCCACAGAACGCATCACCAAAGCCGGTATTTTGTTTAACTATGAAAGCGCGCGCAAGTTGGGCCTCAACTACGACATTCGTCAGGATGTATACCAAAGCGCCAATAGTATGACTTTTGACCAGATGCAGCAATTCCAGCAGAAGTACATCAAGGCGCAGCCGCAGGCTATACTCGTTATCGGCTCAAAAGACAAGCTAAACTTTAAAGAACTGGCCAAGTATGGCAAAGTGAAACAGCTGAGTTTAGAAGAGCTTTTTGGGTATTAATTTGACCTCCCCCTGCCCCCTCCTAAAAACAGGAGGGGGTTCTTTTTGTAGTAGCCCTTGCTGCCGCAAGTTTAGCGCCAGCGCAACTTGTGGCTATGCATGAAGCCAGTTTGTAACTGGCTTTGTACGCATTTCCATACTTTTGCCAGTTACAAACTGGCGATATGGTCAGTGGAGAAGTATGATATCAACCATGCCTTTCCCACCTGCATAGTCTATGGCACTGCTGTAAGGGTAATCCTGCGGTTCCCATACAAGACCAGCTTCTACAGCGTTATTATGAATATAAGCTAGCTTCTGCTCCATCAAAAAGTTCGAAGTAAGCTCGATAGGCTGGTTGTGCTGCTGCCAGAATTGAAACGTTTGATTATTAATATTTCGCTTACCTGCACGCTCAAACATCCAGAGCATCCATTCTTTGCGGCTCTCCTGCGGATTATCAACAATTGCTTTTACTATAGTCTTGGAAGTATGTTTTTTCAGATCGCGGATAATGCCAGATTGATTTTCTGTTTGTGAGCCGATGATGAGATGCACATGGTTAGACATGATGCACCAGGCGTACACTTCTAAGCCTTTGTTCCTGATGCAATAGTTCAGGCTGTCAACTACAATAACTTTATAGGCAGGTCTGGTAAAAACATCTATCCAGTTAATAGTGGCAAAAGAAATAAAGTGTAGCTTGGTTTGGTCGCTAATTTTATAGTTCCGGCTCATAATAAAGGTATACCTGAGCTGGAAAAGCGGGTTACATCTATACCGCCAGTTTGAGCGCAGCGGTAACTTGTGGTTTGATATGGCAGCCAGTTTGTAACTGGCGAATGTATAGTTTGCGGGTGATGCGCCAGTTACAAACTGGCCTTATGAGTAGCCACAAGTTACGCTGGCGCTAAACTTGCGGCATAGGGGGCATAGGGGTAAAAATTAAACTTCTCCGCTAGTGCGGGCTTGTAACTTAACTGCCGCTGTTGCGAACTTATAGCTCGTACTTTTTTACATGGAAGAAGAACTTCCTAGCTCATAACAATTTATAATATTTGGCCATCATACTTCCGCAGATGAATAAACAAGATAAGGCTACAAGCTCGTACCAGCAATATAGTTTACCATCATACTACAGAATACAAGCCACAAAAAAGGCTGCCCAACATACATCAGGCAGCCTTTCATCATACTAGCATTTTTTCCTTAGAAATCAGCCAAAAATCTTATTCAGCGTTTCACTAGGGCGCATGGCTTTGCTTGCTTTTTCTGCATCCGGATGGAAGTAGCCGCCTAAATCAACGGCTTTGCCCTGCGCGGCAATCAACTCGTCTACAATCTTCTGCTCATTGTCACCCAGTGCCTTAGCCAGCTTAGAGAACCTTTCCTTCAGTTCCTGGTCTTTCGACTGTTCTGCCAGTGCTTGCGCCCAGTACAGCGCCAGGTAAAAATGACTGCCCCGGTTATCGATCTGACCTACTTTACGCGCGGGCGATTTGTCTTTTTCCAAAAACTCAGCATTTGCTTTGTTCAGAGCCTCTGCCAGCACTTCTGCTTTGTCGTTGTTGGTTTTCTGGGCGAGATCTTCCAGCGAAACAGCAAGCGCGAGGAACTCACCCAGCGAATCCCATCGAAGGTAATTTTCTTCCATAAACTGCTGCACGTGCTTCGGCGCAGAGCCACCGGCGCCTGTCTCAAATAACCCGCCGCCATCCAGCAGCGGAACGATAGACAGCATTTTAGCACTTGTGCCTAGTTCCAGAATTGGGAACAGATCTGTTAGATAATCGCGCAGCACGTTGCCTGTTACCGAGATAGTATCTTTACCGGCTTTGGCACGCTTTAAAGTATACTGCATCGCTTCCACCGGAGACATTATCTGGATATCCAGCCCTTGGGTATCCTGATCCTGCAGGTAACGTTTCACCTTCTCGATCAAGTTGGCGTCGTGCGCTCTGTTCGGGTCCAGCCAGAAGATAGCCGGTGTGCCGGTAATTCTTGCTCTGGTTACAGCCAGTTTCACCCAATCCTGAATCGGAAGGTCTTTGGTCTGCGTCATTCTAAAGATATCGCCTTCTTCTACTTCTTGCTCCAGCAACACATTACCCGAAGCATCCACTACCCGCACGTTACCGCTTTCAGTCATTTCGAAAGTCTTATCGTGTGAGCCGTATTCTTCCGCCTTCTGCGCCATCAGACCAATGTTGGGAACAGTACCCATGGTGGTGACATCAAAAGCGCCCTGCTCTTTATGAAACTTGATTACTTCCTGGTAAATACCGGCGTAGCTGCGGTCCGGAATAATGGCCAGGGTATCGTGGAGTTTGCCATCAACACCCCACATTTTACCAGACGAACGAATAGCTGCCGGCATCGAGGCATCAATAATTACATCGCTCGGCACATGTAAATTGGTAATGCCTTTATCAGAATCCACCATCGCCAGTTCCGGCCGCTTCTCGTATTCTGCTTTTATATCGGCTTCTATTTCTGCTCTCTGGTCTTCTGGCAAGCTCTTGATTTTAGCATACACATCGCCTAACCCGTTGTTTGGGTTTACCCCTATTTGCTTGAAAACATCAGCGTGCTTCTCAAATACATCCTTAAAATAAACCGTAACAGCATGCCCAAACATAATCGGGTCTGATACTTTCATCATGGTAGCTTTCAGGTGCAGCGACAGCAACACGTTCTTATCTTTGGCTTCCACTATCGCCTTTTCAAAAAATGTACGCAGCGCCTGCTTGCTCATCACGGCGCTATCAATCACTTCACCTTCCGTAAGTGTTACCTTCTCTTTCAGCGTTTTGGCAGTGCCGTCGGCGCTAACAAATTCGATTTTCACATTGCCGGCCTTCTCTGCCACAACCGATTTTTCGCTGCCGTAAAAGTCGCCGTTTTCCATGTGCGCCACTTGCGTTTTAGAGTCCGAACTCCAGGCACCCATCGAGTGCGGATGCTTTTTAGCATATTGCTTTACAGCATCTGCCACGCGGCGGTCGGAGTTTCCTTCTCTCAGCACCGGATTTACAGCACTTCCCAGCACCTTGGCATAACGCGTCTTTATTTCTTTTTCAGCATCATTTTTAGGCTCTGCCGGATAATCAGGAATATTGTATCCCTGCGCCTGAAGCTCCTTGATAGCAGCCGTTAACTGCGGAACAGAGGCACTGATATTAGGCAATTTGATGATGTTTGCTTCCGGTGTTTTAGCCAAATCGCCCAGATAAGCCAGATCGTCGTTTTGCTTTTGGTTTTCGGCCAGGTTTTCGGAGAAAATGGCCAGAATCCGGCCTCCCAGCGAAATATCTCTTGTTTCTACTTCAATGTCTGCTGCCTGCGTAAACGTTTCAACGATAGGCAAAAAAGAGTAAGTCGCCAACGCTGGCGCTTCATCGGTTATAGTATAAATAATTTTAGCTGTTTTTGTCGTCATGTTATTAAGTTAATTTAGTTTTATTTTACCTCAAACCGAGGCAGTACAAGTATCAATAGCAAATATAAGTGTCTTTTTGATATAGGCTAACCGTCATTCAGGCTTTCCTTGCCATTCGTGTTATAGTCCTGCTATACGTGAAGTGCCAATGCCCGAACTAAAATCCTGATGATACAGGTCCCGCAAAAAGTCGCCTTTAAGCGCATACCAGTCAGTTGCCAGCTACGCAGTCGTTTCCAAAGCACCCGGCTCCTCCAAAAGATGAGTGGCGTCCGGCTCAATTTCCATGACTTTTATACTTTGCAGCCTGTCCTGTGCTGCCGGTTATAGGTTAGCTAAAGGTTCATCTAGACCGCCGACAAGAAGCAAGGCAGGTGTCTGCACATCAGGCAGCACAACGACGTACCTTGTACATCAATCCGGACACTATTATAAGTATTGTTTGCTATAGTTTAGGTAAGTATAAGTTGATGCTTTATTAAAAGTACGCCCTGCCCCAGGCCAGGGTTAGCGCCTGCAACGCATATCATACCAGCTACATTTGCGTACTGTAGGTAAACAAACGCTTTGCTGATGCGCTATTTTGTTTTGTTTACTGGATTTATACTTGCACTGAGCAACTGCCATTCGGATAAAACCGGCACAAATAACGGCGCGTTTTCCTCAGAGGGTATTGATTCGCTGGCGGCTGTGCAGGACGAGCCCCTGCGCAAAGAGGAAAACAACGCAACTGATTCCGTAAATTTTGAGGCTGCCTTTGAGGACTTTTCCGCAGCACTCCAGGCACACGATATCGCTGCCTTAAACACTTTTGTTGATCCGCAACAGGGATTTTGGCTGATAGATCAACCTGGTGCTGTGCCGGCTTATACCCATTACGACCGTGTGCAGGAGGTAAAACGCACTTATCAGGGTCAGCCTTTTGTCTCCATTGCTGCGCAGATGCAAACCTGTAACCTGCAGGCACGCAATTTTCCAAAATTCGACTGCGCCATGACAGACAATGGCGGCTCCGGCTATGCCGAAGACGGATGCTTTTATACCAGTGGCAGTGCTTTCCGCGAAAATGATATGTGGCAGTACGCCAGCCTGAACAAGCAGCAAGAAAAACAGGTACAGGAGTTACAGGGGCAGGTGCGGCAGTCAGTACTGCATACTTATTCGTCTTATCGCTTTCACTTTGGCTACCGGAATGGGCATTGGCGTTTATACTTTGCTGATCTGCGCGTGCCCTGCAGCGCGTAGTTAATTGTGTGGAACTGATATATAAACAGCATATTCAAGAATCAGTAATTCGTAACTCATAATTCGTAATTAAAATCTATGGCTTATTACAGAAGCTTTGATGCACCGCCGCCAGACCCAAAGTTACTACAGCAACTAACTGCGCAGCAGCGCGAGATGCAGCAGCAGCTTATTATTCAGCAACCTGATTTTGAACTGAAACTGATTGCAGGCTGCGACTCCTCTTTTATCGGCGAAGACACGATTCTTTCAGTGTTTATACTGCTTTCTTACCCAGAACTGGAAGTGCTGGAGAAAGTATGGCATCATGGGCCGGTGGAGCTGCCTTACATTCCCGGCTTCCTGGCCTTTCGCGAAGCGCCCAACCTGCTCAAAGCTTACGAAAAGCTGCAGCAAAAGCCTGATCTGATTATGGTAGACGGCCACGGCATTTCGCATCCGCGCAGGTTGGGCATCGCTACCCACTTGGGCATCCATCTGAATAAACCCACCATGGGTGTAGCCAAGAAAGTGCTGGTAGGTAAGTATACCGAACCCGCTGCTACCAAAGGCTCTGTGTCGCCGCTGGTGTATAAAAACGAAGGAATTGCCACCGTGCTCCGCACCCGCGATAATGTAAAACCTGTGTTCGTCTCGCCCGGCCACCTGATGGATTTGGAGACGGCCACCAAGGTAGCGATGGCCTGTTCCATTAAATATAAATTACCCGAACCTACCCGTCTGGCCGATCATTATGCGGCGGTGTTTAAAAGCGAGGTGAGGTAGGGAATACGAACAGACCTCACAGCGTCTTTTTTAGACCTGTGAGCGTCTTGGTAGCTACGAAGCACGGTTCATGTCGCAGACACTCACAGGTTTTGCAAACACTGTGAGGTCTTTTACGTCACAGCTACTTAAATTCGTATAGGCAGTATGCAGCAAACGATACTCCTGGAGCCTAATAAATTTTACCACGTCTACACGCGCGGCAACAACAAAGAATGCATCTTTAAGGAGGAGGAAAACTTCTATTATTTCCTGCAGCTTTACCGCAAGTACATTTCTCCCTATACTGATACCTATGCCTATTGCCTGCTGCCCAATCATTTTCATTTGCTGATTAGAGTAAAGGAAGTGGAGAAGTTGGAAATCTTAAATCCAGAATCAGGCGAAGTATATGACGTTAATCTGCAGCGACAGTTTTCGCACCTGCTGAATGCTTATACCAAGGCTATAAATAAAAGATATAACCGTACCGGCAGCCTGTTTCAGGAGCGCTTTAAAAGAAAAGAGGTGACTTCTGAAGTATATTTCACCAGGCTCATCTACTACATCCACTTTAACCCGCAGCACCATGGCTTGCTGCATGACTTCAGTGACTGGCCATATTCTTCTTATCATAGCTTACTATCGAAAAGTAAAACAACTCTAGAGCGCGATGAAGTACTGAATTGGTTCGGTAATCGGGATTTGTACCGGAAATTTCATGAGGAAAATGCAGCTGATTTTAGAAACATTACTCCTCTCATAGAAGAGGACGAACTGTAAAAGCTGTTGACTTAGACCTCACAGCGTCTTTTTCAGACCTGTGAGCGTCTGCGCCAGTATTCGTGGCTACCAAGACGCTCACAGGTTTTTTAGACACTGTGAGCGTCAGTTTCTATTACACCCGCCATTTTGTCCTGAAACTCCTGAATTTTAATTTTTTCACCTGACATAATTACAGTATAACTACCAAAAATACCACTGGTGCATCCTTTGCTATATCTCCCGTAGAGATTAGAACTAAAGGAAAGCAAACGAACAAATGAACTTTAATAACTATACTATAAAAGCACAGGAGGCCATTCAACGGGCGACGGAGATTGCGGGCGGAAACCAGCAGCAAGCCATCGAGACCGGCCATATCCTGAAAGCTATATTGGAGACAGACGAGAATGTAACCAACTTCCTGCTCCAGAAGCTTAACATCAACGGCAACATTCTGCATAGCAAGCTGGATGAAATTGTTGCGGCTTATCCTAAAGTGAGCGGCGGTAGTCCGTACCTGGCGAACGATGCCAATGCAGTGCTGCAAAAAGCAACTTCATACTTAAAAGAGTTTGGTGATGAGTACGTGGCGATTGAGCATATATTATTAGGCCTACTGGCTGGTCGTGATAAAGTAGCCGGGCTGATGAAAGATGTTGGTTTTAACGAGAAAGACCTTAAAAAAGCAATTAAAGAGTTGCGTGGCGGCGCTAAAGTAACCGACCAGAATGCTGAAGCCAAGTATAACTCGCTGAAGCGCTACGCCAAAGACCTGAACGAACTCGCAAAGGCCGGCAAGATTGACCCCGTGATTGGCCGCGATGAGGAAATCCGGCGTGTGCTGCAGATTCTGAGCCGCCGTACCAAAAACAACCCGATTTTGCTGGGTGAGCCGGGCGTAGGTAAAACTGCCATTGTGGAAGGTCTGGCGCAACGCATTGTGGCCGGTGACGTGCCTGAAAACCTGAAATCCAAGACGCTGATGAGCCTGGATATGGGTTTGCTGGTGGCGGGCGCCAAGTATAAAGGTGAGTTTGAGGAGCGCCTGAAAGCGGTAATTAAAGAAGTAATTGACTCCGAAGGTGAAATTGTACTGTTCATCGACGAGATTCATACGTTGATTGGTGCGGGTGCCGGCGGCGAAAGCGCCATGGATGCAGCCAACTTACTGAAACCGGCTTTGGCACGCGGCGAACTGCACGCCATTGGCGCAACGACACTGAAAGAATATCAGAAGTATATTGAGAAAGACAAAGCGCTGGAACGACGTTTCCAGGCGGTGATGGTGGATGAGCCAAGTGTGGTGGATGCCATATCTATACTTCGTGGTATCAAAGACAAGTATGAGGTGCATCATGGTGTGCGCATTAAGGATGATGCTATTATTTCCGCTGTAGAGTTATCGAACCGCTATATTACCGACCGCTTTTTGCCCGACAAAGCTATTGACCTGATGGACGAAGCAGCCGCCAAACTGCGCATTGAGATTGACTCTTTGCCAGTGGAACTCGACGAATTGCAGCGCCGCATCATGCAGTTGGAAATCGAACGCGAAGCCATCCGCCGTGAAAACGACAAGGATAAAGAAACAGTACTTTCCAAGGAAATTGCAGACCTGAGTGGCAAGCGCGACGATTTAAAAGCCAAATGGCAAAACGAAAAGCAGATTATTGAGGGCCTTCAGAAAGAGAAGGAGAACATTGAGAACTATAAACTGGAAGCCGAGCAGGCCGAGCGTGCCGGTGATTACGGCCGCGTAGCCGAATTGCGTTACGGCAAAATTCAGGAAGCGGAAGCACGCGTAAGCCAGCTGCAAGAGCAGGTACGCGAGATGCAGGGCGAAAACCCGATGCTGCAGGAAGAAGTTACTTCCGAAGACATTGCCGAAGTAGTAGCCAAATGGACAGGTATACCAGTGAGCAAGATGCTGCAGTCAGATCGTGAAAAACTGCTGAACCTGGAGCAGGAACTGAGTGTTCGTGTGGCTGGTCAGGAAGAGGCGATTGAGGCTATTTCGGATGCGGTGCGCCGCAGCCGTGCCGGTATGCAGGACCCCAAACGCCCGATTGGTTCGTTCATTTTCCTGGGTACGACTGGTGTAGGTAAAACCGAGCTGGCGAAAGCGCTGGCCGATTACCTCTTCAACGACGAAAACGCGATGGTGCGCATCGATATGAGTGAGTACCAGGAGCGCCACGCCGTGAGCCGCCTGATTGGCGCGCCTCCGGGATACGTAGGCTACGAAGAAGGCGGTCAGTTGACCGAAGCGGTGCGCCGCAAGCCATACTCCGTCATATTGCTGGACGAGATTGAGAAAGCGCACCCCGACGTGTTCAACATTCTGTTGCAGGTGCTCGACGATGGCCGGCTGACTGATAGCAAAGGCCGTGTGGTGAACTTCAAGAACACCATCATCATCATGACTTCGAACATTGGCTCCGGTATTATACAGGAAAATTTTGAGAAGCTGAACGAGTATAACCGCGAAGAGGTAATTGAGGAAACAAAGGAGCAGGTATTCGAGATGCTGAAGAAATCGGTGAGGCCGGAATTCCTGAACCGTATCGATGAATTGATCATGTTCCGTCCGCTGAATCGCAGCGAGTTGCGCAAGATTGTCAGTATCCAGTTCCGCCACATCCAGCAGCGCCTCGAAGAAAATGGCATCCGTTTAATCGCTACCGGCGAGGTGCTGGATTACCTGGGCGAGCAGGGTTTCGACCCGCAGTTTGGTGCCCGACCGCTGAAGCGGGTTATTCAGCGCCAAGTGTTGAACGAGCTTTCCAAAGAGATTCTGGCCGGTAAAATCAGCAATGATTCGGTGGTAGAAGCTGTATTGGAAAACGGCAAAATACAGTTTATTAATATTGACGTTGAGATTCCTTCGGGAAAATAAGAAGTATAAAAGATTAAAGTTTAGTTGAGCAAACCCCGCTGTTCCATTGGAATGGCGGGGTTTTGTTTGTTACACTTTAAATCAAGTATACCTTAAATCCAAAATAAATGTTTTAACTTAGAGTTGCTAAATCCCTATAAACAAATGTACTTAACGATCCTTTATTTATTGAATTTGCTGAGCATGTTACAGCCTACTGAGATACCCGAAGCAGATAGTTTGGTAATCTTCAGCCCCACCCGGACCTACCACTACCAAGCTACCTTCATAAGCCCCGCAGGCGATACCTTATCCAGGGAGCGGATAGCATTCAAGCCCTCCAGCCAGCCCTGGAAGTATGATAAAGACCAAACTGCCTTCGAAATCCGGTACAACTATACGCCCGAAGATTCGCTGACCTTTCTGTCTTATTTAAATCCTCAATCCAAGAAAAAGAAGAAACCCCAACGCTATATATGGGATGAGTCGGTAACTACTGGCGCTAAAGAGAACGAGCAGCAAGTCTGGATACATCCCATCCGGAATAATCAGTATAATTACACCGAGGTTGCTCCTTATCCAGATGTTAGGTTGGATTCATTGGAAGCAGGAGGAGAATGGAACAGCACGTTGTTGATTATGATGGGTTGGGGAGCATTTAAAGGGAAAGTGGAAAGTCATTACCAGGTAGTAAAGCAGGAACACAGGCAATACGGCAGTCTTTCTCTGGATAGTTGCTGGCTCGTTCACGCTGTAGGCAAGCACAGCAAGTTAGCCGACAGCTATCTAGACTTTTATTTTCACCCGGAGTACGGTTTTGTAGAGATGAACTACCGGTTTTATGACGGTACAAAGATATCCTTCGTGCTGGAAGAGGTGATAGAGAAGGAAGTATGAAGAACAATTATGTACTTATCCAGCGATTATTAAATATTGGGGGAGATAAAAATAACCGAAATACCTCTCCCCTGCCGCAAGTTTAGCGACAGCGTAACTTGTGGCTTTCCATGACAGCAAGCTTTCAGTTTGCGTTACCCACAGCTATACTTTCGCAAGTTGAAAACTTGCCTCATTTCAACCACAAGCTGAAAGCTTGCGGTTGAAATGAGGCAGGACGATGTAACCATACTTGCTGCGTTCAGGTAAGGCACAAGTATGAGCCGCAACTATAAAATTCGGGATCAGACGAAGCTATACTTTGGTAGTGAATTGAATTGACGTGTTTATACGGCGGGAGTATAAAGATATTGTGGTGGATAGCCTGAAGTACTGCAACCGGCATAAAGGCCTTGAAGTATACGCTTGGTGCCTCATGAGCAGCCATGTGCATCTGGTTATCGGCAGCAGCGGCGAGCCGATAGAGGCTATTCTGCGCGATATGAAACGCCATACTTTCAAAATTATACTTAAAACCATCGAAGATCATAACCAGGAAAGCCGGAAGGAGTGGCTACTGTGGATGTTCAAAAGGGCTGGCAGCAGGAACCCAAACAATGAGACATACCAGTTTTGGCAACAAGATAACCAACCGATAGCGCTTTCAAATAATCAAATCATGCAGCAAAAGCTGAATTACCTGCACCAAAATCCTGTGGAGGCCGGTATTGTGAAAGCGCCATGGAAATACCAGCACAGCAGTGCCAGAATTATGCCGGAAGTAAAGGTCTGATTGATATTATACTTATTGGGTAATGCTGATTCCTGCCGCAAGCAAACACAAGTCTGAACACTTGCCTGCATCAGTTTGTCAAAAGGCACCGCTGCGCTAAAAAATTGCGCCAGCAGGCGATACCCAGTTCGTACGTAAAACCTGTACTGCCTGCGGATATCCTAGCTTTGAGCTGTATCAATCATACAACATCCACTTCTTTATTTCCTTTTAAATTATATTAAATATAATTTAAGTCTTAAAAAGTTAAATATTCCAATTTTTAATTGTACCTTGCATCTACATTTTCGAATATAATATTATATACTTATACAGGCTATGCTGCAAGTAATCAAAAACGGGCTGCGTTTTACGCTGAACGCTTTTACAAACAACACCAATAAAGACAATGGAGAATTTGCCAGACGCATCATGCACAGGCATAGCATTTTTTGGAAAGCACCTGATGCAGAACTTGTCCGTAATATATCTATGCACCCAGGCACCTCTTTAGATGAGTGGCAATCCGTAGATTACTGGCAGCGAACACTCAGCAACAAGTATAATGCCCGCTTATTTGCGCAAATGCATGGCTGCCGGGTAGCAGAACTCTACTGGAAAGGCAGAAATTTAAGCCAGCTGAACTTTGGCGATCTGCCGGATCAGTATGTAATCAGGCCAACCATCGGCCACTCCTGCAACCTCGTCTTTCTAATGGACAAGCAAATAAACCACATGGATAAGCGCTTTTACTCCAAAGAGGAACTAAAGACGATAATGGCTGCATCTTTAAAAAAGAACCCTTACCAGGAGTTTCTGATAGAAGAGTTTGTCAGAAGTGAGCAGGGAGCGTACCAAATCCCGATCGATTACAAACTATCGCTCTTTAATGGCGAGTTAGCTGTGATAAACGTAATAAACCGCATGGGGCCTAAATCCGGCTTATCCAGCAGCTACGACGAAAACTGGAACATGCTGGAAGACATCTGCAGGCTTTACCAGCAATCGCCTTACCAGGAACCACCAGCTTGCCTGCAGGAAATAATCAATTGCGCTAAGAAGCTAAGCAAAACCTACGGCATTTTTGTAAGGATAGACTTTTACGCTACTGACAAAGGCGCTGTTTTCGGTGAATTTACGCCCACACCCGGCCGGGGCATGGGTTTTACTCCAAAAGCAGATAAAATGCTGTCGGATTATTGGAACAAGCACTGCCCGAGCATGATATAAAGTAAAACGCAGCCCTTCTCAGAAATACACCGCTTTATACTTGGCGTTGTTCGCCTTCTTTTACCCAAACCATTGCCTGCGCCCGTTGGGCCAGATCGAAGTAGCGCACGCCATTCTTTTTAACCGGACTGATTAGCCTGGCCGCCCATTCCTGCCATGTTTTCTCGCCAACCATTGCAACGCGGCCATACTCCCGCCCATGCACGATATCGAACCAGGCATTCTCCAGGGCGGCACCAGGCTTTACCCAATTCAGATCCTCCATTTCATAGTATAAATGTGCTGCACCTGTAGCTTTCATCCTGTCGCGGATCAGTTTCCGGTAGCGGTCAAAGTCTTCGTTGGTCAGTTCGCCGCTTACCCGCACGGCGAGCATCTCATCTGTTGTTTCAGGCAGCACTTGCAGCATTGTCAGAAAGTATAAAGTTTTATAATTCCTACTTTGGCTTGCCTCCATAAGTTAGTTTTTTTACTTCTTAAATAGTACAAGTGCTAAGTCAAGCATTACTTGTGCTGGTAATATAAGGCAAGTCCTCATACTTGCGGAGTCTGCTTAATACTTTGCAAGTATGGCCGGATTAATTCTAAGCGTCTACCGCGTCATAAATAAGTACTTTCGACCAGAAGCGGGCACAATTATCTACAAACTTTTTATGTACAGGATGCACCTGGTAGGTATCATGCGCCTCCATGTCGTTAAAAACGAGCAGCAGCGAGAAGTCATATCCCTTTTCAATTACAGGTCTGTCGGTGCTGGCGGCCACTCCGATGTGCGTTGTATGAATATTTTCTATAGATTTTAGCTGCTTTAAGCCCTCCAGCAACTGTGTTCTTTCCTCTGTTGAATCAGGATTCTTTAACCAAAAGAAAACGTGGTGTACAAACATGTTTCTCAAATTTAATTTTTAAACAATACAAGTATAAATCTTACTTTACTAAAGTGCCGGAACTACCTGCACGCATACCGGTTTGTGCACCCCTGCCTCGTGGCCAGTTGGCGTTAGTTTACCGGTAGCTTTATCAATTTTAAAAGTAATAAGATTGTTCGAGCGTTCGTTGGCAACCAGCAGCACACTGCCTGTCTGGTCAAAGTTAAAGTCGCGGGGCCAGTCGCCGCCGGTGTTCATAAACTGCACCTGTGTTAGTTTGCCTGTGTTTTGGTCGATGGCATACACCACGATGCTGTTGTGTCCGCGATTAGAGCCGTACAGGAATTTACCGTCTGCCGATACCTTTACTTCTGCACAGTAACTTTCGCCTTTAAAATCGGCAGGTAAGGTTGGCACAGTCTCTATTTCGGTAAAAGTGCCCTTATCAGCATCATACGTAAGCGCCGTCATAGTAGAATTCAGCTCATGGATCAAATATGCATAGCGGCCATTCGGATGAAAAGCCAGGTGACGCGGGCCGGAGCCGGGCTTCGCTGCGAAAGCCACAGCAGGCGTATTGGGCGTTAAAGCGCCCATGTTGGCATCGAGGCGATAGCTTAATACCTGGTCGGTGCCCAAATCCACGGAAAGTATAAACTTGTGGTTTGGGTCTGGTGCTATGAAATGAGCATGCGCTGCTTCTTGCCTTTCTTTGTCAGGCCCTGTGCCTGTATGCTGCTCCACGCCGGCTGCCTCGCTTAGCTGCCCGTTTTCCTGCACCTGAAACGATGCCACATTGCCGCCCATGTAATTGGCCACCAACACATTTTTATTTCCTTCATCTACAGAGACATGGCAAGGTGCGCCGCCCCTGGAAGCTACTTTATTCAGGAAAGTCAGATTGCCGGTTTGCCGATCCACGGCAAAGGCGCTCACGGCTCCGCTGTTTTTGCCCTCGTAATTTCCTGTCTCGTTTACGGCATAGAGGTGCCGCCGCTGCTCGTCCAGCGTCAGGAAAGACGGATTTTCGCCGCCTTTAAAGGCATTTATGCGCGTCATTCCGCCGCTTTGCGGATCGACGCGGTACAGGAAAATACTTTCGCTATCAGGTTCGGCATAGGTGCCTACGTATATCAGGGATGCTTCCATCATTTCTGTTTTGGTTTCAGATGCGGCTGTATCAGTTGCAGCCTCCTTTGTGCCGGCAGAGTTACAGGCCGAAAAAGCCAGCGACAGGCTTGTTAATCCTAACGCCGCTACTTTAGCCAAACGGCAAGTATGCTTGTATGTTCTTTTCATTATACTTTTAGATTATTAATGCTTATACCGGTTAGTACATAAGGTGATTGAGGTGTAGCCGAAAATAGCTTAATGTGCAGTGTTGGCAAGAGTTTTACTTGTTATCGGCAACAGTAACTTTTTGATATTCCTTTCCGCCAATTATGACACTGTTATCCTTAAATTTTATTCTTTTTTCCATTCGCTTATTTGTAATTCGTGTACCATATACCTTCTTGGCTAACGTTACTTCTAAATTCAAGCTTTCATTGTCGTTTATCTCAAAAATTATATCTTCATATCCTATAAGAGAGACTTTTAATAGGTCTGGAGTGCTTCTTTTTGATAAACTAATTTCTGTCATTCCATTCATATCTGTTGTGATTCCTTCAATGATTTCGTTGTTTAAATTTGTTAAGAAGATGTTGGCACTCGCAAGATTAATTCCTGAATATGTTTTAACATGTACTTGATAGAAGTTCTGCGAAGAACCAGCAATCGAGGTATCTTTGCTTATTGAAGTTGATTTTGGATTGGTCAAAGATTCATCTGTAAATTCTAATAATAGTCTGTGATTATTTATTTGAAAATTTCCGCCACCATATCTCGAACTATTTAAATCATCGCTCCAAAACTTATACTCAAACTGATTTTTATCTTTGAATTTGTATTCTTCACTGACAAAGAGGACTACGTTTTTATTATATTTTTCAATATAGGTTGAAGGAATCAAAATATTTTTTGAACATCCCGTAATAAATAATAGGAGCCCAATTATTACCAATTTAGTTTTCATTCCTTTTAATTATATTGTTGCCAACAATACGCCCTGATACAAGGCAGTGTGCCATTATCCTTTAAAGGTATAAAAAAACATGAATGCACAAGCATAAGCCATACTTATACTTTGTGCCGAGCACTGTAGCCGTGTTTCGCCGTCAGTTTAGGTCATGCTACACTAATATGTATAATACATTGGCCGGAAAATCGAAAGAGCAGGTACATACCGCTGTTCCTGCTGGACTGTTTGCTTTTGCATCTCTGCGGTTTTCACGTTAATTTGCCGTCTCCTTTATTTCCATCCATACCTGATAATTAAAGTGTCATCCGTATTCTATACTTACCTGCAGCTGGGCTTTCATCACATTTTCAACTTTGGCGCTTACGATCACATGCTGTTTCTGCTGGCCTTGAGCGCCATTTATACTTTAAGTGATTGGCGTAAAGTCATTGCTTTGGTTACCAGCTTTACCATCGGCCATTCTATTACGCTGGCGCTCTCCACGTTCAGCGTTATCCGGTTCGATACAGCGCTTATTGAGTTCCTGATTCCGGTAACCATATTTTTCACCTGCATCACCAACTTTTTTAAACTGCAGGGCGCTGCCGCCAAACAGCCCACCATTCTGTCGCTGCATAACCTGATGGCCATACTTTTTGGCTTAATTCATGGTATGGGTTTCTCCAATTACCTCAAGTCGCTGCTCGGGCGCGGCTCCGACACCTGGCTGCAACTGCTGGCTTTTAACGTGGGCATTGAGCTGGGGCAAATGCTGATTGTGTTGATCCTGCTGATACTTGGTTTCCTGGCAATGCACCTGTTCCGCGCCAAAAAACGGGACTGGATTCTGGTTATCTCCAGTGCGGCCGCCGGTGTTTCCTTGATTTTGATGATGGAAACCAGTATCTTTTAGCGTTCAAACATTATTTAAAAGTCCTCAAGCTGCTATCAGAATCTTAAAACAGGGAACTTTTAAGTATAAATTATTGATATAAAATGACTTATACTTCTAATTTTGAGCACCAAAGTATAAACCAACACCAGCTTTTATTTACTCACGCATCAAGCTAAACTATCATACCTAACCTTAATTCAATGAAAAACCTTTTTGCAGGTTTGGCACTTGCCGGGCTTATAGCCGGCCCACTAGCCGCGCAGGCGCAAGATACCAAGTTTGCCCAGCTGGGGCAGGAGCTGCCAACGCCAAATAATTACCGCGCTGCCTCGGGCGCACCGGGCCACGAATACTGGCAGCAGCGCGCCGACTATAACATTAAGGTAGCGCTCAACGACGAGGAGCAATCCATAAAAGGCTCCGAAACCATCAACTATACCAACAACTCCCCCGATCCGCTTACTTATCTGTGGGTGCAGCTCGACCAGAATATCTTTGAGCCCAACTCGATGAGTAACCTGACAAAAACAGGCGAGCTCAAAGATAAGATGTCGTTGCAGGCGGTGGAGTACATGACGCGCGAAACGTTTGACGGCGGCTTTAAAATTGAGTCGGTGAAAGATCGCAGCGGCAAGCCTTTAAAATATACCATCAACAACACCATGATGCGCGTGAATTTACCTGCGCCACTCAAGCACGGGCAGAGTTATACCTTCAGCGTAGACTGGCACCACAATATCAACAACCAGAAAACGCTGGGTGGCCGCTCCGGCTATGAGTTTTTTCCGGAGGATGGGAACTACCTGTACGAGATGGCGCAGTGGTTTCCGCGCATGGCTGTGTACGACGACGTGAATGGCTGGCAGCACAAGCAGTTTTTGGGCAGCGGCGAGTTTGCCCTTCCCTTTGGGGATTATAAAGTGAGCATCACTGTGCCTGCCGACCATGTGGTGGCCGGAACCGGTGAGTTGCAGAACGATAACCAGGTGCTGACCTCTATGCAGCAGAAACGCTGGGCCGATGCCGCCAAAAGCGACAAACCGGTAGTGGTGGTAACGCAGGAAGAAGCGACACAAGCAGAAAAAAATCACGCCAAAGATAAAAAAACATGGGTATTCGCGGCTAAAAATGTGCGCGACTTTGCCTGGGCCAGTTCCCGCAAATTTATCTGGGATGCCATGAACGTAAACGTTGGCGGCAAGCACGTATTGGCGATGTCGTACTATCCGAAAGAGGCTAACCCGCTGTGGGGCCAGTACTCTACGCAGGTGGTTGGCCATACTTTGCGTACTTATTCCAAGCGCACGATAGATTATCCTTACCCTGTAGCCATTTCGGTGCATGGCCCGGTAGGCGGCATGGAATATCCGATGATCAGCTTTAACGGTTATCGCCCAGAGGCAGACGGCACTTATTCTGACCGTACCAAGTATGGCCTGATTTCGGTGGTTATACATGAAGTGGGGCACAATTTCTTCCCGATGATTGTGAACTCTGATGAGCGGCAGTGGACGTGGATGGATGAAGGCCTGAACACTTTTATGCAGTACCTGTCGGAGCAGGAATGGGAGCGCAATTACCCATCCGGCCGCGGCGAACCTGCCAAAATTGTTACCTATATGAGCGGCGACAAAAGCACGATGGTGCCGATAATGACCAACTCAGAATCTATACTTCAGTTTGGCAACAATGCTTACGGCAAGCCTGCTACCGGCCTCAACATTCTGCGCGAATCTATTATGGGCCGCGAACTGTTCGACTATGCTTTTAAGGAATATGCTAACCGCTGGGCTTTTAAACACCCGATGCCTGCCGACTTCTTCCGCACCATGGAAGACGCTTCGGGCGTGGACCTGGATTGGTTCTGGAGAGGCTGGTTTTATACTACCGACCACACCGACCTTGCCATTGACAACGTGAAGTGGTTTACCATTGATGCCCAGGATCCGGAGTTTGTGAACGCACAGAAGCGTGAGCAGCAGAACAAGGCGCCGCAAACGCTTTCGCAGCAGCGCAACCTGCAGGACATACCTAAAACGCTGGTAGATATTAAGCCGGAACTCAAAGACTTTTACAACAGCTATGATCCGCTGGCTACCACCGCTACTGACAAAGCCACGTACCAGACCTTTCTGAAAGACCTGACACCAGAGCAGAAGAAAGCGTTTAACTCGGGCCTCAACTTCTACGAGATTGGGTTCTCGAACCTTGGCGGTTTAGTGATGCCGCTGATTGTGCGGATGCAGTACGAAGATGGTTCTGAGGAAGTGGTGAACATCCCAGCCGAAATCTGGCGCCATAACAACAACGAGATCACAAAAGTATTTGTAACAGAGAAACCAGTGGCCAGTTTCGAATTAGATCCATACCTGCAAACAGCAGACACCGATTTGTCGAACAACGCGTATCCACGCCGCATAGCTCCTTCCCGATTCGAGCTGTACAAGCAGGGCCGGGAGCAGCAGCCTAACCCAATGCAAAAGCAGCGTGCTACTACCCGCAGCAACAATGGCACTGAAACCAACACCGGCCAGTAAGTAGCAGCTTTATCTAATAAAAAGCCTTCGGATGCTGTTCCGAAGGCTTTTTGTATCTATGGCAGTCACCTGATTGCTTTGTCCAACCCATCTGCTGGTGCGAGCTTGCAGCTCGTACCTTTTAAGTAACCAAAGAGAAGGTACGAGCTGTAAGCTCGCACCAGCAGAAGAAGTAAGCAATCGCCACCACAAAAAGAAAAAGAGGGCGAATAGCCCTCTTTTTCTTTTTCAAACTAAATATCAAGTTCGCGTTTTCTTTTATAGTAACATTCATCACATACAAACTCAAATTCGCCAACTATTTGCACTTTGTTTATCACTACGTTATTATACAGTTCTGTAGTAATTTCTAAACATTCATTACATTTGTTCCATCTCTCAAAACTAGGTCGCTTTTTCTTCATTTCTTCTCTCATACTTAAAATTTTTAGTTTTTATTTTTAGTATAGGAAAAAAGTCCGCTCTCAGGTGAATAATATTTTAAAATAGCCTATGTGCAAGAATTTGGTGTAAATTTATGTGTCATTCCCCTTTTTATTAGTTTTTAACTCAAGATTGGAGTATGACAATTTAATAATCAAGTAATCAACAATCAATCAGTGTTATACTTGTTCAGAAACTCCTGCTTTACGCGATCACCTTTGCGTACAAAAGGGCGGATGATGAGGCGCGTGCCGTTCTCGTAAGTAAAAAACTTATAAAGCCAGTTGCTGAGTACCACCAGCTTGTTCCGGAAGCCTACCAGGTACATAATGTGCACAAACAGCCACGTAACCCAGGCCATAAAACCGCTCAGGTGTATATTCTTCGGCAGGTCTGCCACCGCGCGGTTTCGACCAATGATAGCCAGTGATCCTTTGTCGAAATATTCAAACGGCTCCAGCCGCTCGTTGCGCAGCATCCGCTTCAGGTTTTTTGCCAACAGTTTGCCCTGTTGTATGGCAGGTTGCGCCACCATCGGATGCCCTTTGGGGTACTTTTCTGTTTTCATCAGGGCAATATCGCCTAAGGCATAAATGCCGGGCAAGCCAATTACCTGGTTATACTCATTTACCAGCACCCGGCCCCTTTCCACAGCCTCTGCCGGAAGCCCGTCGATTAATGCGCCGGACACACCGGCGGCCCATACCAGCGTGTTAGTTTTAATTTGTTCGCCTCCCTTAAACGTGGCTGTTTCGCCGTCGTAAGATTCTACCAGCGTGTTTAGTTTCACGATTACGCCCAGTTCCGTGAGATACTTGTAGGTTTTAGCACTCGACTCCGGCGACATGGGCGGCAACACGCGGTCCATACCTTCTACCAGATAAATATTCATCTTGCTAAAATCCATTCCCGAATAATCGTTGGGCAGCACGTGTTTCCTCATTTCGGCCAGGGCGCCGGACAGTTCCACACCTGTAGGCCCGCCGCCAACAATAACAATATTAAGCAGGCTCTGCCTGGTTTCAGGGTCGTTGGTCATGTTGGCCTGCTCAAATGCCTGTAGCAACTGGCTCCGCAGGTTTAGTGCCTGTGGTATCTGCTTCAGCGGGAAGGCGTATTTCTTTATCTGCTCGTTGCCGAAGTAGTTGGACTTGGTGCCGGTAGCCATTACCAAATAATCATAAGGCAAATCGCCGATAATGGTCGAAACTGTTTTAACAGCCGGGTTAACACCGGTTACTTTCACCAGCCGGAAGTAGAAGTCCTGATATTCGTCACCGCCAAACATTTTCCGTAGCGGTTCGGCAATAGCGTCGGGCTCCAAGCCGGCAGTGGCTACCTGATACAGCAACGGCCAGAAGCCGTGATAATTCTGCCTGTCAAACATGACAATCTGAAAATCTTTACTGTCTAAATTCTTTGCCAAGTTGATACCGCCGAATCCGCCACCGATGATTACAACACGAGGTTTGGTGGTATCGGGTATGTTAAGGGAAAGTTTATCTGGTTCAAGCATAAGTATGTCTGTTTTTAAGCCTGTAAAGCAGCAGGTAACGCACAAATTCAGCGCCTGCACCTGGTGCTTCCGTTATGTACGCAATACCTGCATTAGCGAATAACGAAACATACTTTTGTTGGTTATTTTGATATGTATGAAATGAGATACCAGCGTTTCGGGCTGGTTTTCCGCACAATAACGTTCCTGGCACAAGCTAACACTTGCGCCAGAATGCCGGAAAGAGCCTAAAAGATAATCATACTCGGGTTTATACTTATGTCAGCTGAAGCGGAAAACTATTTATCGTTTTTATAATCGCCGTTGATAAGGGCCTTGATGAGCGCAGGCACGGCAAAAGGACTGATAGTGGGTACCATATGGCGGTTCTGCTGTTGCTGTAACTGCTGTTGGTTCCAGAACCTGAAGTTGCCGCCGCCGTCCATGGGAGTGCTTTTAAAAAGCTCTTCCAGGAGTTCAGGGTCTAAGTTGCGCGTGGCGATGGCGCGGCCTTCATCAGGCAGTTTCACATTGGCGATGGCCTGCCGGAAATCGCGCTCCGTGGGCCACGGAAACACGTCCACAGTTGGCAGCTCAGTCGGGTCTTCCTGCATCTGCATAATAATGGAGTAACTCGCGCTGCTGTAATTTTTGGGAATGATGAGGTACTGCTTTTTGTAACCGATAGCGCTGAACACGATGCTGTCGCCGCTGAGCACAGGCACCGAAAAGAAGCCATACTCGTTGGTTTGTGTGCCGCGGCTGGTCTTAGGTACATACACGCTCACGCCCGCCACCCCGTACAGGCTGTCGCCTACGGCCACAAAACCCGACAGCTGCACTACCCGTTGCTGCCCCTGTGCCACAGCCTGCTGCGGCACAGCCAGCAATAGCAACAGGGCTAAAACAGGTAAAAAGAGCCACGGGCATTGCTTAAAGAAGGAAGTATGAGATTGAGGAATTGTGTTCATGTAATACAATAATATGATTTATTCTTTTATAATAGCAGCTTTTGCCTAATTTTGTTTAAGCTGCACCCTAACCTATGAAGCTCAAACACTTCAGTCTTTCTTATGGCGAACAGGTCTTTAGAGCCTTGTCCGACCAATCCCGTATCCGCATCCTGCACCTCATTTTGCGTAACAAAGAAATGTGCATCACAGACTTGGAGCAGGTATTAGGTTTCACGCAGACCAAAACCTCGCGACACCTCGGCTACCTGCGCAATACCGGCCTGGTTTCCTCGCGCAAGCTGGACCAATGGGTATACTATAGCTTAAAAGAGGAATCTGCTGACCTTATGACACAGCTATTCAAGTACATGGAGCGTGATGCGCTGCTACTGCAGGACGCCGAAACGTACCGGATTCTGTTTTCGAACCGCGAACTGGCCGCCAACAAATTACAGCTCCCACGCTGGCCTGCTCCTTAGACTTTTGCCCGGCAATATTGTTTAATAACTTGCTAAATATACTTTTAAGTATAAACACTCGCAGGTTAAAGTATAAGGCTTCCGTTTAAAGTAAGGATGACATAAGATAAAAGCCACAACGCATCCGGATTATCAGAAAACAAGCTTTACACTTTACATTGAGTTCTGTTTATACTTTATAAATAACGGAGCCCGGCTGCTTAAAATAGTATGCCTGAAGTATAAGTGGCTCTTTATACTTATTATCCGGTTTTAGCCAATAAACTCAACATTATTTTATACCGGCATCCGGTTACATATTGCAATTTCATACATGAAAACATATACCCATATCCTCTTCGACCTGGACCATACACTTTGGGATTTTGAGAAGAACTCCGAAGAAACCCTTTATACTTTATACGATCAGTTTGACCTGGGTAAGTATAAAAAGTTCGATAGCTTATCGTTTTACAAAAAGTATAAATTTGTGAACACGCGCCTCTGGGATCTTTACCACAAAGGCAAAATCGACCAGAAAGAATTGCGCGACACCCGCTTTTATAAAACCTTGATGGGTCTGGGCTTACAGCACCACGAAGTGCCCAAAGAAATCAGCAAAGCTTATAACGATTTGTGCCCTACCAAAACTGCTGTTTTCCCTTTCGCACACGAGGTGCTGGAATATTTACAGAGCAGGTATGGCCTGCACATCGTAACCAATGGTTTTAAAGATATGCAGCATGTAAAAATGACCGGCTCCAGGCTCAATAGCTATTTTCAGGAAGTGGTAACATCGGAGTGCTGCGGGTATAAAAAACCTGATAAACGCCTGTTTGATTATGTACTCAATCGTATCAACGTAAAACCAGCGGAATGCCTGATGATTGGCGACAACCTGGAGTGCGACATTGAGGGCGCTCGTGCCAGCGGCATTGATCAGGTATACTTCAATCCTGAGAAAATAAAAGCTAAACTAAGGCCCAAACCAACCTATGAGATCCATTGCCTCAGCCAGTTGATGGAGATTTTGTAGTCAACGCAGGTTGAATAATGTCTGATTTTCCCAATGTATGGGATGTCTCACTTGATACTTGTGTCCTTATACTTACCTCAACGCTAAATTTATACTTAATGAAATGTATTTCTGCTCTTTACGGAAAGCTATTGATGGCTGTGATGGTCGCATCGGTTTTTGCCTGTAACACGCCTTCAGAAACAACCGGCAGCGCTGCAAGTAAAAAAGATTTCGCCGTGATAGCTTACTATACGGGCCGCCCCGCTACCATCGATGCACAATCAGCCGGCCAGCTGACGCACATCATCTATAGTTTTTTTCACCTGGATGGCAACACCCTCAACAAAGCCACACCAAAAGACAGCGCATCGCTCACGTACCTGGTTTCTTTAAAGCAAACGCACCCCGATCTCAAAATTATGTTTTCGCTGGGCGGCTGGGGCGGCTGCGAGTTTTGCTCCAATGTGTTTGCTACGGCGCAGGGCCGCGCAGATTTTGCCAAATCAGTGAAAGCACTTTCAGAAAAATACAACTTAGATGGCATTGACCTGGACTGGGAATATCCAACGATTTCAGGATTTCCGAACCACCGCTTTGCGCCGGAAGACAAACAGAATTTCACTTCATTGGTGCAGGAATTGCGCAAAACGCTCGGCGATGACTACATCATCACGTTTGCCGCCGGTGGTTTTAACAAGTATATGGAACAGTCGGTGGAGTGGGATAAGATAATGCCGCTGCTGGACTACGTAAACCTGATGAGCTATGATCTGGTGAATGGCAACAGCACCGTTACAGGTCACCACACACCCCTTTATTCCACCGCAAGCCAAGTAGAATCCATTGATAACGCGGTGCAGTTTCTTGATTCGATTCATGTGCCGAGCCAGAAAATTGTGGTGGGTTCTGCTTTTTATGCGCGTGTTTGGGAGGCCGTGCCAGACCAGCAGAACGGCCTCTACCAGACCGGCAAGTTTAAGGAAGCCGTGAACTACAATGCACTTAACAGTTACTTCACAGCCAACTCCGGCTTTACGTATTACTGGGACTCTACTGCGCAGGCACCTTACAGCTACAACATCGAAAAGCAGCTTTTCGCGACCTATGACGACTCGCTTTCCATTGCTAGAAAAACAGCATATGCGCTGAAGCAGAATCTGGGCGGCATTATGTTCTGGGAGTTTTCGGGAGATAACCTGGACGAAGGCCTGCTGGATGTGATAGACCGCGTTAAAAAAGATAAAGCCGCCACCACACAGAGCAGGTAAGTATAAAATAACAAGTATTAGCTGAGGTGACGTAAATATGATATGTTCCCTTGCGCGTGTTTATCCTGCGTCAGTAAAGGATAACCTACCTGCAGCATTGCTCCTGATGCCTCTTTTTTCCAGAAATCCCCGTATCTTTGTGCAGGAGGCTTTCCTACAACTGTAGCTGCCTCCGGATTATCTTAAATTATACTTATAATTCAAATTATAAACGCATGGCAACCGGATTCTTTAAAGTACCAACTCCAGTTAACGACCCAGTAAAATCTTACGCTCCCGGCTCCCATGAACGGGCTGAGCTGCAGCGAACCTATAAAGAACTAAAGTCGAAAGAAATTGATGTGCCGATGTACATCGGCGGCGACAAAGTATACACCGACAAAAAAAAGCCGATGTTGCAGCCGCACGACCACCAGCACATCCTCGGGCACTTCAGCGAAGGCGATGCGTCACACGTGGAACAGGCGATAAACGCGGCACTGGCTGCCCGCGAAGACTGGGCCAACATGGCCTGGGAGCAGCGCGCCAGCATTTTCCTGAAAGCTGCTGACTTGCTGGCCGGCCCCTGGAGAGCTCGTCTAAACGCTGCTACCATGCTGGGCCAGTCGAAGAATGCGTATCAGGCCGAAATAGATGCTGCCTGTGAGTTTATCGATTTCCTGCGCTTCAACGTGCATTTTATGACGGAAATTTACAGCATGCAGCCGGAGTCGTCGCCAGGCGTTTGGAACCGCATGGAGCACCGGCCGCTCGAAGGCTTTGTGTTTGCGCTCACGCCGTTTAACTTCACCGCCATTGCGGGCAACCTGCCTACCTCTGTGGCCATGATGGGTAATGTAGTGGTTTGGAAGCCTGCCAACACGCAAATTTATGCGGCCCAGATGATTATGGAACTGCTGCGCGAGGCTGGTTTGCCGGGCGGCGTGATTAACCTGGTTTATGTAGACGGCCCGACCGCCGGCGACGTTATTTTTAACCATGCTGATTTTGCAGGCATCCACTTTACCGGCAGCACCGGCGTGTTCCAGAATATCTGGAGAACCATCGGTTCCAACATCCACAAGTATAAAACATACCCACGCATTGTAGGCGAAACCGGCGGAAAAGACTTTATACTTGCTCACCCTTCCGCCAATGCCAAAGCTTTAGCTACAGCAATTTCCCGCGGTTCGTTTGAGTATCAGGGTCAGAAGTGCTCTGCCGCCTCACGCGTGTATGTGCCAGCTAATCTTTGGGAAGAAGTAAAGGCCTACGTCATCGAAGATGTAAAGTCGTTTAAAATAGGCCCGCCGGAAGACTTCTCTAACTACGTCAATGCTGTTATAGATGAAAAGTCGTTTGATAAAATTGCGAAGTACATCGACAACATCGCCAGCAGCAACAACGAAGCAGAAATAATAGTTGGCGGCGGCTACGACAAATCGAAAGGCTATTTTATCGAGCCTACAGTCATTCAGACACACAACCCGCTGTACGTAACCATGTGCGAGGAAATCTTCGGTCCGGTTATTTCTATTTATGTGTATGATGAGAACAACTTTGAGGAAACACTGGAGCTGGTCAACAGCACCTCACCGTACGCCCTGACTGGTGCCATTTTTAGCCAGGATCGTTATGCGATTGAACACGCCACCAAAAAACTGAGCGATGCAGCCGGCAACTTTTACATCAACGACAAACCAACCGGCGCCGTAGTTGGTCAGCAGCCATTTGGCGGCGCCCGCGCCTCCGGCACCAACGACAAAGCCGGTTCGCTGCTGAATTTGCTGCGCTGGGTTTCTGCCCGCTCTATCAAAGAAACATTTGTACCCGCTGTGGATTATCGTTATCCGTTTTTAGGCGAGGATAAGTAAGCTATACTTTAGCGTTAAGTTTAACGGCGGCCATACTTGCAGTAAGTGTGGCCGCTGTTTTTTATAGCTTGTCTGAATCAGGATTTTCAGGATTAGCAGCATTTGACTGTAGTAGCATAAATTTAGTCCTGCGCTGGTGCGAGCTTGTAGCTCGTACCTCTTTTGTTGCTCCAGTGCCTGATTTTGAATAATAAATTTATAAGTATCTTAAAGTAAAGCGGCCTTATTAAAGTTGATAAGGTACGAGCTACAAGCTCGCACCAGCGGAGTAAAGCATTTTATAAATTATACTTCCTATATCCCATCCATCCTCAAATCTTTAAATTCTGATTCCAATATCCGCCATCACACCTTATTTTATACTTTTTACATCCTCTTTATACTTTTGATTGTTGGCGATTTATCCCTAATTTTGCTGACTAATTCCTAAAAGAACAGATATATTATGGAACCAGCTGTAAATCAACAGTATGCACCATCCGACTACCTGCCTATTCTTATCCAGTTTCTGGCGGCGCTGGGCTTTGTGGTTACCACACTTATCGTAACGCACCTGATTGGCCCGAAGCGCAAGAGCGACGTGAAAGACGCTCCCTGGGAAAGCGGTATCGAATCGGTGGGCGATGCCCGTACGCCGATTTCCTACAAATACTTTATGACGGCCATTCTTTTTGTACTTTTTGATGTGGAAGTCATCTTTATGTATCCATGGGCGGTTAACTTTAAAAGCTTTGGTTTAGACGGCTTTTTGCAGATGCTCGTGTTTATGGGGCTACTCCTGGCCGGTTTCTTCTATGTAATTAAAAAAGGCATCCTGAACTGGGACTAGGACATTAAACTTTTACAAACAGATTGATGTTCTGATATGGAACACAACCCTGCATTCGTAAAACCAAAATTATCCTGAAAATGAGCGATTCAAACAAAGATATACAAATAGTTGAAGCACCCGAAGGGCACGAAGGTTCCGGTTTTTTTGCCACTTCGCTGGAGAAAGTAATTGGTCTGGCCCGCAAAAACTCGCTTTGGCCGCTGCCGTTTGCCACCTCCTGCTGCGGCATCGAGTTTATGGCTACCATGGGCTCGCATTATGATATTTCCCGCTTCGGTTCGGAGCGCCCCAGCTTTTCGCCCCGCCAAGCCGACCTGCTGATGGTGATGGGTACTATCGCCAAAAAAATGGCGCCTGTAGTGAAGCAGGTATACGAGCAGATGGCCGAGCCGCGCTGGGTAATTGCCGTAGGTGCATGTGCTTCTTCCGGCGGTATTTTCGACACCTATTCCGTGTTGCAGGGCATCGACCGTATTGTGCCGGTAGATGTGTACGTACCTGGCTGCCCGCCTCGCCCGGAGCAAATCTTAGACGGCCTGATGCGTGTGCAGGATTTGGCAGAAAACGAATCCCTCAGCCGCCGCAACTCACCGGAATATCAGGCTCTTTTAGCCTCTTACAACATTAAATAAGCAATGGAGCTTACGAACGAAAACGTACTCGGTAAAATAATTGAGCAGTTTGGAATAGATAACATTTGGGATGCTGTAAACCCGGATGGCATCATGACTTTCCAGACGAACCGCGAAACCATTATCCCGCTTATACAATACCTGTATGATGACAAGGAGTTGCAGGTGCGCTTTCTGACAACTATGGCCGGTATTCACTACCCGGAGCAGAAGGACAAGGAACTGTGCATGATGTATCAGCTGCACAGCCTGCGCCACAATTTCCGCCTGCGCATCAAGGTATTCTTCCCGATTAACGATCCGGTGCTGCCCACGCTGACCAATATTTACGCTACGGCCAACTGGATGGAACGCGAGGCCTATGACTTCTATGGTATTGTTTTCTCGGGCCACCCAAACCTTATCCGCATCCTGAATGTGGAAGACATGGAATACCACCCGATGCTGAAGCAGTACCCGCTGGAAGACCAGACACGGGAAGATAAAATAGATACGTTTTTTGGGCGATAAGCCCTTTCGCCGCCGGTTTATACTTGGCGGCAGGCATTTTTAGAAGCAACTATGGCTACTGAAATAAAGACAGTAAAATCTGACGGTCTGGAGGAGTTTGAGGCTAACCGCGACCTTAAACTACATAACCCCGAAGACCAGAACCTAACTACGCTGAACCTGGGGCCAACGCACCCGGCCACGCATGGTATTTTCCAGAACATCCTGCAAATGGATGGGGAGAAAATTGTGTCGGCGGTGTCTACTATAGGCTACATTCATCGTGCGTATGAGAAGATAACCGAAAACCGGCCATTCTACCAGATTACGCCGCTGACGGACCGCATGAATTATTGCTCCTCGCCTATTAACAACATGGGCTACCACATGACGGTGGAAAAGCTGCTCGGCATTACTGTGCCGAAGCGTGCGCAGTACATCCGCGTGATCATGATGGAGCTGGCGCGTATCTCCGACCACCTGATTTGTAACTCCATACTTGGTGTGGATACGGGCGCTTTCACCGGCTTCCTGTACGTGTTTCAGGAGCGTGAGAAGATATATGACATCTACGAAGAAGTATGTGGGGCGCGCCTGACGACAAATATGGGCCGCATCGGGGGGATGGAGCGCGACCTTTCGCCAAAGGCAATCCACATGATTGAGGAGTTCCTGAAGGACTTTCCGAAAGTATGGGCTGAGTTTGAGACTATGTTTAACCGCAACCGCATCTTCATCGACAGAACCGAGGGTGTTGGCGCTATCACGGCGGAGCGCGCGCTGAACTACGGCTTTACCGGTCCTAACCTGCGTGCTGCCGGTGTGGATTACGATGTGCGCGTGATGAACCCCTACTCTTCTTATGAGGATTTTGAGTTTGATATTCCGGTAGGTACTAACGGCGACACATACGATCGTTTTATGGTGCGCAACGAGGAAGTATGGCAAAGCCTGCGCATCATAGAGCAGGCGCTGAAGAACCTGCCGGAAGGCTCGTACCACGCCGATGCGCCGCATTATTACCTGCCGCCAAAGCAGGAAGTATACCGAAACATGGAAGCGCTTATCTATCACTTTAAAATTGTGATGGGTGAAATTGACGCGCCGGTTGGCGAAGTATACCACTCTGTGGAAGGTGGCAACGGCGAGTTGGGTTTCTACCTGATTAGCGACGGCGGCCGCACACCATATCGTCTGCATTTCCGCCGTCCTTGCTTTATTTATTACCAGGCTTACCCGGAAATGGTGGTTGGCACTTCCCTGTCAGATGCCATCGTAATTCTGAGTAGCATGAACGTTATCGCCGGCGAGCTGGACGCTTAAATACTAACTTATTTACCATTTAACATTGATGCACATATAAATCATCAATGACAAGTATAAAATGGCAGAGACTATAAACCAAGTACAGTTTTCTGATGCGGCCATGTCCGAGATGCAGCGCTACATCAGCCATTACCCGGAAGACCGCCAAAAGTCGGCCCTCCTGCCAATGTTGCATATTGCGCAGGCCGAGCTCGGCGGCTGGGTAAGCCCTGAGGCGATGGACAAGATTGCTGAAATCCTGAATATACAGCCGATTGAAGTATATGAAGTGGCGACGTTCTATACTATGTATAACCTGAAACCGGTTGGTAAACACGTACTGGAAGTATGCCGCACCGGCCCTTGTTGCCTGCGTGGTGCCGACCAGTTGATTGAGACGCTGAAGCAAAAGCTCAACATCGAAGAAGGTGAGACATCTGCCGACGGAATGTTTACGCTAAAACCAGTAGAATGCTTGGCCTCGTGCGGTTCAGGTCCGATGTTGCAGGTGCGCGAGGTGTTTTACGAGAACATCGACAGCGAGGCCCGCGTGGACGAATTCCTGGAAATAATGCGGAACAAAGAGCACGAAACCCCAACCTGGGCGAAGTAATTGTTTTGATAAAGGATTTTTTTACAAGAAACAAAAGCTTCTTTTAAAATAAAATTCCCCTCCTAGGCGTAGGGCCTTCGAAAAAGAAAAGGAGGGGTTAGGGGTGGTTGGATATTTAGCCTCTGAATTAATCGTCTTTTATCCTTTATCCAAAAGTCTTTTGTCTTATATAAACTGCTAAGAAATACATCCTGCTACAATGGGACTTAAAATATTAACCGAACATATCAACGTACCCGGCATCGACACGCTGGAAGTATACCGTAAGCACGGCGGCTACAAATCTGTAGAGAAAGCCCTGAAAACGATGACGCCGGCAGAGATAGTGGAAGAGGTTAAAACTTCCGGTCTGCGTGGTCGCGGAGGTGCCGGCTTTCCGGCGGGTATGAAATGGAGTTTTTTGGCTAAACCCGAAGGCGTGCCGCGTTACCTGGTGTGCAACGCCGACGAGTCTGAGCCGGGCACCTTCAAGGACCGCTGGTATATGGAGAAAAACCCGCACGGACTGATTGAAGGTATGATTACCTCCAGCTATGCGTTGGGTGCCAACACCTCTTATATTTATATCCGCGGTGAACTGATGTTTGTACTGCGCATACTGGAGAAAGCAATTGCTGAAGCGTATGCGGCCGGTTTGCTGGGCAAAAACATACTTGGCTCCGGCTATAACCTGGACCTGCATGTGGCTCCCGGTGGCGGCGCTTACATTTGTGGCGAAGAAACAGCTTTGCTGGAATCGCTGGAAGGCAAGCGCGGCAACCCGCGCAACAAGCCGCCGTTCCCGGCGGTGAAAGGCCTCTTCCAAAGCCCGACCGTAGTAAACAACGTGGAGACAATTTCTTCCGTGCCGTGGATTGTGAACAACACAGGCGCTGAATACGCCAAGGTTGGTATTGGCCGCAGCACCGGTACGAAGCTGATTTCTGCCAGCGGCAACATCAACAACCCTGGGGTATATGAAATTGAGTTGGGCGTGCCCGTGGAGGAGTTCATTTATTCGGATGAATACTGCGGCGGCATCTGGAAAGGCCGCGAACTGAAGGCCGTGGTGCCGGGAGGTTCATCCGTGCCGATTTTACCAAAAAATCTTATATTGAAGACAGCTGCGGGCGAAGAACGTCTGATGTCGTACGAATCGCTGGCTGATGGTGGCTTTGTAACCGGTACCATGATGGGTTCCGGCGGTTTTGTTGTGTTTGATGAAGAACAGTGCATTGTGCGTAACACGTGGAACTATGCCCGCTTCTATCACCACGAATCGTGCGGCCAGTGCAGTCCCTGCCGTGAAGGTACCGGCTGGATGGAGAAAGTGCTGCATCGGATTGAGTATGGCCACGGCCATCAGCAGGACATCGACCTGCTGATAAGCGTAGCTAAACAAATTGAAGGCAATACGATTTGTCCGCTGGGCGATGCGGCAGCATGGCCGGTAGCCGCCGCTATCCGCCACTTCCGCGAAGAGTTTGAGTGGCATATTAGGTATCCGAAAGAAGCAACAGCGCCGGGAGCAGTGTACAGAGGCCAATTGGATGCGGTAGTAGCTTAGGCGCGTATAACGATATTCGTATCACGTATCACGATTTAGGATGTAGGGCTTCTGAAAAGCTGATGAAATAGTAACTAATAATTCCCCTCCTTAGACAAGGAGGGGTTAGGGGTGGTTGGATATCAGCGTCGAATAAAAATAAACGACATCCTGAAAAGGAATTAAGTAAAGTATAAAAGTTCATTGTCCTGTTCCTTAACCGAAACACGAACAATGAAAAACGAGCAACGAAATAAATGGCTAAAGTAACAATTGACGGCATCGAGATAGAGGTAGAAGACGGAACTACCATCTTGCAGGCCGCTAGACAAATAGGTGGCAAAGTAGTGCCGCCCGCCATGTGTTATTACGGACCGCTGAAAGGCAGCGGCGGCAAATGCCGCGTGTGTCTGGTAAAAGTAGCACAGGGCTCCGCCAAAGATACCCGCCCTATGCCTAAACTTGTAGCCTCGTGCATCACGCAGGTGCAGGACGGCATGGTAGTAGAAAATACAACCAATGAAGAAGTACTCAACGCGCGCAAAGCGATTGTGGAGATGCTGCTCATCAACCACCCGCTGGATTGCCCGATTTGCGACCAGGCTGGTGAATGTAGCCTGCAGGACCTTTCTTACGAGCATGGCATCAGTGCTACCCGTTACGAGGAAGAGCGCCGTACCTTTAACAAGGTTGATTTAGGTCCTTATATCCAACTGCACATGACGCGCTGCATCTTGTGCTACCGCTGCGTGTATACAGCTGACCAGCTGACGCCGGAGCGCGTACATGGCGTATTAGGCCGTGGCGACGCATCGGAAATAGGTACATATATTGAGAATATGGTGGATAATGAGTTCTCCGGCAATGTGATTGATGTATGCCCGGTAGGTGCTTTAACGGATAAGACCTGGCGCTTTAAAAACCGGGTATGGTTCACGAAGCCGCTGGATGCGCACCGCGACTGCCCTACCTGCTCCGGTAAAGTTACGCTCTGGACCCGTGGCGACGCAGTGCTTCGCGTAACAGCCCGTAAAGACCAGTACAACGAGGTGGAGGAGTTTATCTGTAACACCTGCCGTTTCGATAAAAAAGAGGTAAGCGATTGGACTATCGAAGGCCCGCGCCACATCGACAATCGTTCTGTTATCTCGGCCAACCATTATGAGTTGCCGGTGATCAACGTGCCGATTGTACCAAACTTACCTAAATCTACAACCAAAATACTGCCTAAGCAATCCTAATGGAATCTGTAGAACTGATATATAAAGCCGTTTACATTCTGGTAATTTTCGGCATTACGCTGCTGATTGCCACTTACTCTACCTATGCCGAACGCAAGGTGGCCGCTTTCATCCAGGACCGTGTGGGGCCAAACCGCGCCGGGCCATTTGGTTTGCTGCAGCCGCTGGCCGATGCCGGTAAGATGTTCTTCAAAGAAGAATTTATACCTGCCAAATCGAACCGGATGCTGTTTATCATCGGTCCGGGCATTGCCATGATTGTGGCTTGCATGTCCAGCGCAGTGATTCCATTCGGAGATATGCTAATTATCGGCGGCCGCGAAATTTATTTGCAGGCCATTGAAGTGAACATCGGGATGCTGTACATTTTTGGCGTAGTGTCGCTGGGCGTGTACGGCCTGATGCTTGGCGGCTGGGCTTCCAACAACAAGTTCTCTCTGCTGGGTGCCATTCGGGCCGCTTCACAAAACATCAGCTACGAACTAGCCATGGGTATGTCTATCATCGCTATCCTGATGATGACGGGCTCACTTTCGCTCCGCGAGATTGCGGCGCAGCAGGCAGGCTTTAACTGGAATATATGGTATCAGCCGCTAGGCTTTATTATCTTTCTGACCTGCTCTTTTGCCGAAACCAACCGCACGCCCTTCGACTTACCTGAGTGTGAAACTGAGTTGATTGGTGGTTACCATACCGAGTATAGCTCCATGAAACTGGGTTTATTCTTGTTTGCCGAGTATATCAACATTTTTGTGGCTTCGGCAGTAATGGCGACTTTATACTTTGGCGCTTACAATTTCCCGTTCATGGCAGAGCTGCAGGCTGCCTTTGATGACCCGGTAGTAGGCAATAACGTGGTAACGCTAATAGGTGTGGCGGTAATGTTTGCGAAGATATTTTTCTTTATCTTCTTCTTTATGTGGGTACGCTGGACGCTGCCGCGTTTCCGCTATGACCAACTGATGAAGCTAGGCTGGCAGATTCTTATTCCGCTGGCTATCCTAAACATTATGCTGACCGGCGGCGGTATTCTGCTGAAAGACTACTTATTTTAAATTATAGTACCGAAATTTGAATGTTGCCAGATAGCAGCCTGTTATACAAGTATAAATCTGCTATACAGCAATTATAAGGAAGACTTACATGGAATCATTATCAAATAGAAGTAAGAAGCTTGAAAAGAAAGAAATGACCTTTGCGGAGCGGATGTACCTGCCTGCAATTTTTCAGGGTCTTTCGATTACGCTGAAGCACTTCTTCAAGAAAAAAGCAACGATACAGTACCCGGAGCAAACCCGTGAGCGCAGCTCGGTATGGCGCGGCCTGCACGTACTGAAGCGCGACGAAAATGGCGCGGAACGCTGCACAGCCTGCGGTTTGTGCGCGGTAGCATGTCCTGCCGAAGCGATTACCATGACAGCCGGCGAGCGCGTGAAAGGCGAGGAGCACCTGTACCGTGAAGAGAAGTATGCGGTAACCTACGAGGTGAACATGCTGCGCTGCATCTTCTGCGGGCTTTGCGAAGAAGCCTGCCCGAAAGCAGCTGTGTTCTTACAGGACGACAAACTGGCCCCTGCCCGCTACGAGCGCGACGAATTTATTTATGGCAAAGACCGTTTGGTAGAGCCATTAAAAACCACAGAAACAAAATAATCCCGATGACCGAGAGCCTGTTTTATTTTCTTGCTTCGCTTACGCTGTTATGCGCCCTGATGGTGGTAATTTCCAAAAACCCGGTGCATAGTGTGCTGTTCCTGATAATTACGTTCTTTACCATTTCCGGCCATTATATTCTGCTGAATGCGCAGTTCCTGGCTGCCGTGAACATTATTGTGTATGCAGGGGCGATTATGGTGCTTTTCCTGTTCGTGATTATGTTCCTCAACATGAACCATGACACAGAAAGCCGCGTAAAAACTTCAACATTGAGCAAATTTGCCGGTACCATAGCAGGCGGACTACTGTTCGTTATCATCATTGCTGCGCTGAAAGATACCGCTGTAGTAGGGTATAATGCAGATACGTTTACCTCGCAAACAGGTATGGTGGAGAACCTGGGTGCCGTATTGTTTACGCAATACCTGCTGCCGTTTGAGCTGGCCTCGGTGCTGTTCCTGGTGGCCATGGTAGGTGCCGTAATGCTGGGTAAGAAAGAAGCAGGTGAGCAGCACTTCTAGTATATCCAAAGAAATCATAAAGCCAGCGCACATGCGCTGGCTTTTTTTTATGGCTTTCGCCGGAGTGTTACCTTCAGTAATTCCGAGTGTCCCTGGTCATCATCCGATACAAGTATGGCTTTGTACCCGCCGTTTTCGTCTTTTGCCTGCACCAGTACAGACTCCGCTTTGCCGGTATACATGGTGCCATCAGTATTTTTTAATTGCACCGCCGCTACCTTCAGCGGATTTGCAGCGTCTCCGGCCCTGCCTAAAGTATAAAGCGGAATAAACCCGACAAAACTGCCTAACACTTCGCCGTCGTCTACAGCATTCAGCGTACGCTCGATAGAGGCAGAGAAGAAAAGCTTATCATCAAAAATGCAGGCGCCCGACAAGCCTGCTTCGTAGGACCCGATTTGCGGCAACCTGATGTAAAAAGCCGACGCGTTGGACAAATCTTTTCCTTCCATCAGATAATCCAAAAACTCCTCTTTCTTAAACCGGAAGATGGTATTTACGCCAGTAGCCAAACGCCGCTGCAACAGGTAAAAATGGGAATCATCGCCTGCGAGCCCTTCAATGTTAAGCACTTCAGTGCTTGCATGGCGAGCCAGAATCTTTTGCAGGAAAGTATAAAAGGTGCTGATATCCACCGACTGTACGTCTTTTCTATTAGATAGCCGCACCACAAATGCCTTACTGCGATTAGCCGTAGCACCTGAGCCAAGCAGCAGCAGGTAATCTTCGTCCTTATACTTAAACTGGGCCATACTTTCCAGATCGGCCTTCTCTAACTTAGGGATGCGGCCGCTGCTAAAGCTGGTGGTATCGAACAGAGGCATCTTTTCAACTAAAGTATAGTTGGCGTCCAGCAGGTACAGATAGGGTGAATCATCCCCCACTACATAATAACCCACCCCTGCCGCTTCGATACCAGAGGCAGAAGGCAGGTTTTGGTAAAATACTTTTTGCACCACCACCGCCTCTATATCCTCTACAGAAAGCGAGCTTGTTGGTGTTGTATTTTGCTGGCAACCAGCAACTGTAACAGCAGAAAGAAGTGTAGCCATGTGTTGTTCGAATTTCATAGATATAATGTAGGTATAACTTGTGGTACGTAAAGCAGAGAAGCCTGAACAAAAGCTGCCTGTACCCGAAATTGTATTCAAGCGCTTAAACAGGTTGGCAGAGGCCAAGAAGAATAGAAATATGTTATGGATTTCTAAAAAATGGGGATAACTTTGCGACTTGCTTCTTGGATTGTAATTTATATATATAATACGTTCAGGCCCATGAACCAGATACCTGATATTATCAGAACCATTCCGCTTAACTATTATTTATACTTCAGCACAGCCCTTTTTATCATTGGTGTGATTGGCGTACTTACCAGGCGCAATGCCATTATCATTTTTATGTGTGTAGAACTGATGCTCAACGCCGTAAACCTGCTGCTGACGGCCATAGCCTCTTATCGCGCCGACACCAACGGGCAGGTGTTTGTATTCTTTATCATGGCCGTGGCGGCCGCTGAAGTATGCGTAGGGCTTGCTATTATTGTGATGACATACCGCAACACACGCTCCACAGATGTACAATTGCTGAACAATCTGAAGTGGTAGCGGCTTTATTTTTCTCCCTGAACAGCTTATTTTAAACTATAAACATAGATGCAAGAGATAGTAATGCCCCGCATAAATCAGGAGATGGCGCTGCTCTGTTTGCTCATTCCGTTGCTGCCATTCCTTGGCTTTCTCCTGAACGGGCTCGGCAACCGCAAAATTTCCAAAGGCCTGGTGGGATTTATAGGTTGCAGCACCGTGCTGGTATCCTTCCTGATATCCATCTACCTGTTCCTCGACTTCAAAGCCAATGGCAGCCAGCCTTATACTCTAGATTACTACAACTGGATTTCGGCCGGCAGCCTGCGCATCGGTTTTTCTTTTCTGATAGATCAGCTCACGCTCCTGATGTTGCTGATGGTAACGGGCATCGGTTTCCTGATTCATTTATACTCTGCCGGCTACATGAGCCACGACGAAGGCTTCGGAAAATTCTTTTCGTTCCTCAACCTGTTCATGTTCTCGATGCTGCTGCTGGTAATGGGCTCCAACTACGTGATGATGTTTGTGGGCTGGGAAGGCGTTGGCCTTTGCTCCTACCTGCTGATTGGCTTCTGGAACAAGAACACCAACTATAATAATGCTGCCAAGAAAGCCTTCATCATGAACCGCATCGGTGACCTGGGCTTTTTGCTGGGCATCTTCCTCATTTTTATCACCTTTGGCAGCGTAAGTTATCCGCAGGTATTTGCCGAGGCCAGCAAAATGACGGGCCTGGATACGCCGGTGATGATTGCTATTACGATGTTCCTGTTTATCGGCGCGATGGGTAAAAGCGCGCAGATTCCGCTGTTCACCTGGCTACCCGATGCGATGGCGGGCCCGACGCCTGTTTCTGCTCTGATACACGCTGCCACCATGGTTACAGCCGGTGTCTATATGGTGATTCGCTCCAACGTGCTCTTTATACTTGCCCCGACTACGCTTGAAGTAATTGCCATTATCGGTGCGGCCACAGCGCTGCTGGCGGCTACCATCGGCCTGGTGCAGAACGATATTAAGAAGGTGCTGGCTTATTCTACCGTTTCGCAGCTGGGTTATATGTTCCTGGCGCTGGGGGTAATGGCTTTCTCCTCCTCCATGTTCCACGTGCTGATGCATGCATTTTTCAAGGCGCTGCTTTTCCTGGGTGCCGGTTCTGTGATTCATGCCATGAGTAACGAGCAGGACATGCGCCGCATGGGTGGCCTGCGCAAAGCACTGCCTGTTACGTTTATCACTTTTCTGATTGGCACGCTGGCAATTTCCGGTATTCCGCCATTTGCTGGTTTCTTCTCTAAAGATGAATTGCTGGCGCACGTGTTCGAGCATAACAAGATCTTATGGGGCGTAGGCGTGCTGGCCTCCTTTATGACCGCCTTTTACATGTTCCGCGCGTTGTTCCTTACCTTTTTCGGGAAGTTCCGTGGTACAGAGGAGCAGAAGCATCACCTGCATGAATCGCCTGCCGTGATGACCATTCCGCTTATTGTGCTGGCCATACTTTCTACCATCGGGGGTTTTCTGGGTATTCCGGAAGTATTTGGAGCAGAGCATGTGCTCGGCAATTACCTGGAGCCGCTTTATACTTACGCACGCGGCATCAACCCTGCTGCGTTCGAGACAGGCGCTATTTCGCATGAGATGGAATTTATACTGATGGCGGTTTCTGTAGGAGTTGCAATTCTGGCAATTATTATCGCATACTTCTTATACATTAAAAAAGAAGAAGTACCTGCTGAAGAAAACGCACAACTGGCTCCTGCACACAACCTGCTGTATCACAAATATTACATCGACGAACTATACAACGCCCTGATTGTGCGCCCGGTTATGTGGCTCTCTGGTGTACTGCACCGCTTTGTGGATGAGGTTATTGTAGATGGCATTGTGAATGGCGCAGGCAAGATAGTTATACTTAGCGGCCGCACGCTGCGCTATGCCCAAAGCGGCGCCATCGGATTTTACCTGCTCGTGATGGTGTGCAGCATCGCCTTGATTTTATTTTTAAATTTCTTTATCGGATAAGGCTCTTAGAAGATGATTACAGCTCTATTACTTTTCTGGCCTGCCCTCGCTGCACTGCTGGTGTTGCTTATAAAAGGACAAAGTGCCAAGAAAGTGGCTTTTATAGCGGCGCTCGTGGAGTTTGCCCTGGCGCTTTATGCTACTTCGGTTTTTAACAACGAGAGCGGCAGTATACAATTTGCCCTGAACATTCCGTGGGTGCCGAGTGCAGGCATTGGCTTTACCATCGGAATGGATGGCATCAGCCTGCTGATGGTGTTGCTGACGACCTTTCTGGTGCCGCTGATTATACTTTCGTCCTACAAGCACGACTACAAAAACCCAGGCGTTTTCTACGCGCTCATCCTGTTTATGCAAACCGGCCTGCTGGGTGTGTTTGTGGCGCTGGATGCTTTCCTCTTTTACTTTTTCTGGGAACTGGCCCTCATCCCGATTTACTTTATCTGTGCTATCTGGGGCGGCGCAAACCGTGTTCCGGTTACTTTTAAGTTCTTTGTATACACTATTTTCGGTTCGCTTCTCATGCTGGCAGCTTTCGTATACTTATACTTCCAGACTGGCGCTACAGCAACATCCCCCCATTCATCCAGCCTGACTGCTTTTTATGATCTGGCTTTGAACAGCAGCGCACAAGGCTGGATTTTCTGGTTTCTGTTCATCGCATTTGCTATCAAAATGCCGGTGTTTCCGTTCCATACCTGGCAACCCGATACTTATACCGAATCTCCGCCACAGGGTACAATGCTGCTCTCTGGTATTATGCTGAAAATGGGTATTTATGGTGTGTTGCGCTGGCTGCTGCCGGTGGTTCCGTATGGTGTGAGCCAGTGGGACGAAGTGGTGCTTATACTTTCTATCATCGGTATTGTGTACGCCTCTATTATTGCCATCCGCCAGCACGACCTCAAGCGCCTGGTGGCTTATTCTTCTATCGCCCACGTAGGCCTTATTTCAGCTGGTATATTTACTTTAAACGAGCAGGGGTTGCAGGGCGGCGTGATTCAGATGCTGAGCCACGGGGTGGTAGTAACAGGCTTGTTCTTTATCATTGACATTATCTATAACCGCACCAACACCCGCGACATTGCCAGCCTGGGCGGCATTACGCAAACCACGCCGGCACTTTCTATCTTTTTTATGATATTGCTGCTCGCCTCTATCGCGCTTCCGCTTACAAGTGGTTTTGTGGGCGAGTTTCTGCTGCTGGCGGGCGTATACCAATACAATGGCTGGATGGGCGCTGCGGCTGGCTTAACTATCATACTTGGTGCGGTATACATGCTACGCATGTTCCAGGGCGTGATGTTCGGCACGAAATCAGAAGTAACCAACAGCTTTGCCGATCTGACTTTTAATGAGAAAGCTGTGCTGATTCCGCTGGTGGTGATGGTGTTCTGGATTGGTGTGTTTCCGAACACGTTCCTGAGCATTTCGGAACCGGCGGTGCATACCCTGCTGAATGTAATTAAGCGCTAAACAGCGCAAGAATCAGAATAAAGAGTTTTAGAGGAAATAGACAACATGACTTCAATCATACTTCTATCTGTTTTCGGCATCATTAACCTCTTTGTAGGTTTTATGAAGTCTAAGCGGATATTGCTGCCCCTGGCGCTGCTGTTTCTGGCGGTGGTGTTTGGTGTAAACCTGCTAAGCTGGAACGATGCGCAGAGCTACTTTAACCACATGCTCACCATCGACAACTATGCGGTGGCTTTTACAGGCATTATGGTTCTGACTACGCTGCTGCTGCTCCCTTTCTCGCAACATTATATAGACGATAAAGACGATAACGTGGCAGAGTTCTACTCGCTGCTGCTGTTTTCACTGGTAGGCGCCATCATGATGGTGAGTTATGAGAACATGCTGATGCTGTTCATCGGCATCGAGATTCTTTCTATAGCCATGTATGTGCTGGCCGGCAGCGATAAAAGACGCCTGCGCTCCAACGAGGCTGCGCTGAAATACTTTCTGATGGGTGCCTTTTTTACCGGTGTGCTTCTGTTTGGCATTGTGCTGATTTACGGTGCCACCGGCTCTTTTTACCTCACTGATATTGCCGCCACAGCTGCCGTGAACGATGGCACCATGAATGCTATGTTCACGCTGGGCCTGCTGCTGCTCGTAATTGGCATTTCCTTCAAAATCTCTGCCGCGCCCTTTCACTTCTGGGCGCCGGATGTATACGAAGGTACACCTACGCTCTTTACCTCTTTCATGTCTACGGTCGTGAAAATAGCGGGTGTGGCAGCGTTCTATAAATTAATGGCAGCCGCTTTTGCCGCCTCATACGCCGCCTGGTTTCCGACTCTCATTGCTATTACCGTGCTCACGCTGCTAGTCGGCAACATTGGGGCCGTGGTGCAGACAAGTGCTAAACGGATGCTGGCTTACTCTAGTGTATCGCATGCCGGTTATTTGCTGATGGCGCTGGTAGCGTTTAATGAGCGCTCTGACGCTTCTATACTGTTCTACTCTTTGTCTTACTCGCTGGCTACCGTAGCTGCCTTTGCTGTGCTGCAATACGTGTCGGTGCAGCGTAATGGCGACGAAACGTTTGCGGCTTTCAACGGCTTAGGCAAAACAAATCCGTTACTAGCTTTCGCCATGACCGTTTCGATGTGTTCGCTGGCAGGTATTCCACTCACAGCCGGCTTCTTCGGAAAGTTCTTTGTGTTCGCCGCTGTTGTACAGGATTCCAGCCTGATGTGGCTGGTAGTAGTTGCTGTGCTAATGGCCGCTATCGGTATCTATTATTACTTTAAAGTCGTTATCGCGATGTATATGCAGCCCGCTACGGCCGATGCCGATAAAATACGTGTTGGCAGCTTCGCCTCCTTCATGCTGATTTTTATCACCGTCTTTACTGTCCTGTTAGGTATAGCGCCTGCTTTGATAAGTGATC